>Ga0193954_1001330_pt1 | contig 12711 bp, 8 predicted proteins | sample BB_5_MG_FD_140340 | JGI IMG/M metagenome (GOLD analysis project Ga0193954, IMG submission 140340) | Microbial mat bacterial communities from the Broadkill River, Lewes, Delaware, United States - BB_5_MG | ecosystem: Environmental > Aquatic > Freshwater > River > Microbial mats | place: USA...
GGGTTCGCCCTTGTACCGTGCCCGCCGGGGCGAGGCGCAGCGTGCCTAGGCTCAACGCCTGCCCGTCCACGAGCGCGATCTCCGGATCGAGGATGCGGCGGCGAGGCGGGTGCCCGTCTTCGCGAGGGCCCACAAGCTCCAGGCTGAGCGGCACCCCAAGGGGCAGCCGGTCGATCTTGAAGGCGCCATCTTCGTTAGTGAGCGTCCTGAAGGTGCTGCCGCGGACCGAGACCGATACGCCGGCCAGGCTGCGCCAGTCTCCAGTGGTGGCGTCGCGGGCCACGACCTGCCCGGTCATGGTGGCGCCCTCGAGCTGCTCGGGCAGGTCCACCGACCGCACACACCCCGACAGGGCGAAGACGAGGGCGAGTCCTAGGCGCGCGCGGAACATGCGTATGAAGCTGCCATGCACGCGGCGGGAAGTGAACGTTTGGGCGCCTGCTCAATGAATTTCAGTCACCCCCCAGATGGGCGAATTTCGCGGGCCGCGGTCAGGGCTTGCACGGCTGAGGCGGGCGGCCCGACAAGTGCGCCCCGAAAGTGGCGAGCAGTTGCGCTTTATCTGTAGGCTGCGGGCTGAGCCGCGAGGGGCCCATCGTGATCAAAAAGGCCGACATTCAACGCCTCATCACCAAGGCCGACCGCTTCTTGTCCCACGATCTGTGGCGCATAGATCGTGTGCAGACCGACCTGCCGCTCGCCGCGCGCCTCGGCATTCTGCTCGCGCGCAGCCTCTACATCGTCGTCTCCGGATTTCGCCGGGAGCGCATCCGACTGCGGGCCGCCTCGCTCACTTATGTGAGCCTGCTTTCATTGGTACCGGCGGTCGCCGTGGTCTTCTCTGTGTTCACCGCCTTCGGTGGCCTTGAGGACGTAGAGCACAGCGTGAAGGGGGTGCTCATCGACGCGCTGGCCGTCAGCCAGCGTGAGGTGGTGATGGAGTACCTGGACCGCTTTGTGGCGCAGACCAGCGCCGGCAAGCTGGGAAGCGTGGGCACAGTCTTTTTGTTGATGACCGCGATCTCCTTGCTCACCAATGTCGAGCGGGCCTTCAACGACATCTGGGGCGTGAGCCGGGCGCGCACTCTATTGCAGCGTTTTCAGGTCTACTGGCCGCTGGTGACCCTGGGGCCGATCATCTTGGGCCTATCTTTGTCGACCAGCGCCGCAGTCGAGGCCAGTCCCACCGTGCAGCAGCTCGTCGAGTTTGCGCCAAGCCTGCGGCTCGTCTTTGGCCTGGGGCCGCTGCTTTTAACCTGCGCCTTCTTCACCTTCCTGTACATCGTCATGCCCAATACGAAAGTGCCCTTGCGTTGTGCGCTGGTGGGCGGCGCGGTGGCCGGCACGCTTTGGACGGTGGCGCAGATGCTCTACGGGCTCTATGCGGCCAATGCGATCACCTACTCTGCGATCTATGGGTCCTTGGGGGCGGTGCCGCTCTTTGTGGTCTGGGTCTATGTGAGCTGGACGGTGGCTCTGCTGGGCGCCACGCTCACCTTCGCGGTGCAGTCGGTGCGCACCTTCGAGCCCGACCGCGTCGTCTCTCAGGAGGAGCGGGAGTTCGTGGCCAGCCGCATCATGGTCGCGGTGGCCGCGCACTTCGAGCGGGGCGGTGGGCCGCTGTCCAGCGACGCGTTGGTATCAAGCGTACTTGCACCGCCGCGATTGGCTCGCCAGGTGCTGGAGGAGATGACGCAGGCTGGCCTGCTCACGGAGTCTTCGGGCGAGGATACTGGGTATGGCCCCGGCCGGCCCCTGGCCCAGCTCTCCTTGGCGGATGTGGTCGCCGTGATGCGCCTTCGTTCGGGGCGCCCACCCGACAAGGATGAGGCCGACCATTTGTGCGGCCTGGTAGAGGCGGAGCTGGCTGAGGCGACCCGGATCACTCAGGAGGCCCTGAGCGCGCAGTCCCTACAAGACTTGGTGGCGAAGGCGTCGACGCCGAAGGCGCCTAGCTGAAGGCGATTTGGGTCGGCCCGGCGTCGACCACATGCGGTTGGGTCTGAACCTTGAGGGGCGTCGTCTTGGCCTGGATGGGCTGGGCCTTCCACATGCCGGGGTGCGGCAGGTGCCCGAACCCATTGGAGTTCTTTGAGGCGCCCTTCTTGGCGACCTGCTGGCGGGCGCGAACGCCGGCCTTGCGTTGGCTCGCCAAGGTGGCCATCAGGTCTTGGGTCGGCTGCTGAGGGTTCGCGCGCTCGCGCAGCCTCAGGTGGCGCCCGGCTCGGGCCTCGCCGTCGTTTTGAATGTCGTTGGCGATGGCCTCGCCGTCCCGCAGCTTCGCGCTGTGGTCGGCCAGGCCTTGCTCGTAGCGGTCCGCAAAGCGCTGCTTGGCGAAGGCGCTGTCTTTTCGGTCCTCGACCTTGGCCAGATCATTGGGACCGGCCACCGGCTCGCTCGTGGCGGCGGTGCCCACGGCGACGTTCTGGATCGCCTTTTCGGCGTCCTGCTCAAGCTGCCGGCGCCACATCTCCATGGCTCGGCTGCGTGATCCCGTTTTGCGCATGCGCTCCACGTCATTGAGGTTATCGCCCACTTGTATGGACAGTTGCTACAAAAACCACATCAGCGCACAAAAACTCCGCTCGACCCCCGGGGCCCTGCCCTAGGGGGCTTTGACGGCGCGGAGGTCGACGGAGGGCGGCGGGGACGCTATCCCTCAGGGGCATGCAGCTCTTTGCCGCCGCTGTCGCCCTGATGCTCTTGGGGGCCCCAAATCCGGTGCGTCTGCCCGCTGAGGTGGATGATGCCTACGCCATCGATGCGAACCCCGCGGGGCTGGGCTTTATGCGTGGGGCGGAGCTGCGCCTGCGCTACGCGCACGAGGACTTCAGCGCAAAGGGGCCGGCCAGCCCGCGCAACAGCTTCGGGGTGTACACGGCGGGGCAGACCTTCGGGCCCCTATCTATAGGCGGGGCCTTGGACGTGCAGGTGGATGGCGAGGACCGCACCGGCTACCGCTTGGCCTTCGCATCGGCGCTGCGCTTTGGGGCGCTGTCGCTGGGCAGCAGCATCGATCGTCTGCGTCGACCCGGCGGGATCGGGAAGACTCGGGCTCATCTGGGCCTGAGCTATCGCTTCAACGCCTGGCTTTCGACCGGACTGATGGTCCAGGACATCGCCCAAACCCTCGACCGCCGGCGCTGGGACCTAGGGCTGGCGGTGCGGCCCTGGGACCGGGTGGTGCTGTCGGCGCTTTGGCGTATCACCCAAAGCCAGACCGTCTTTTCCGCCGATACTCTGCACCTCACCGGCCTCGCCTCGGTGGAGCCCATCGACGGGCTGCGGGTGGGGCTGGGGGTGCAGCACGATCCCGTCGATGACTGGGCCGTGACCGCGCAGCTGGATCTGAGCTTCGGCTCCGTCGCGGTGGGGCTGGCCGCCTTGTCGGCTAATGCCCGCCCCGGTGTGGTCACGGATTTGGCGGTGCGCACTCAGGCCCCGCCGGGGCTGAGCGCGCCCTCCGCGGTGGCCGTGGTGGACATCGCGGGGACCTTGCAGCCCAAAGCCAAGCTCGACCTGCTGCGGCAGCGGGCCCGGGTCGCGCCCTACGGAAGCCTGCCGCTCTTGCTCGAGGCCTTGGCGACCTCGGATCAGGTGCAGGGCGTCTTTGCGCGCATCGGGCCCGTCTCGGCGGGCTGGGCGAAAGTGCAGGAGGTGCGCGCTGGCCTGCGCCGCATCCGCGCCGCTGGGCGCAGGGTAGATTGCCAACTCACGGCCTTCGAGGATAACGCCTATCTGATCGCTACCGGGTGCGACAGCATCATCTTGCCCCCACCCAGCGTGATTCGCGCGGACGGCGTGGCCGCGACCTCGCTGTACTTTGGAGATGTGCTCGAGCGGGTGGGGCTGAAGGCCGAGGTCGTGCGTCGGGGGCGGTACAAGTCTGCGCCCGAGCAGCTCACCCGTTCCAGCATGAGCCCAGCGCAGCGGGAGGCGACGAGCGCATACCTGGATGATGTCTATGCAACCCTCATTGACGGGATCTCTGAGGGGCGTGGACTGGAGCCGGACGCCGTGAAGTCCTTGCTGGACATGGGCACGCACACGGCATCCCAAGCCTTACAGCGGGGCTTGGTTGATCACCTACTCTATCCCGATGAGGTGGAAGTTCACTTGCAAGAGCTCTACGGGCGGCGGTTGAGCTTTCAGCCAGCGGCGGACGCGGTGCGCCCCGTGCGCGCGCGTTGGGGTCCGCATCCTCGGGTCGCGGTGCTCTACGTGGACGCTGCGATCACGGGCGGCGATTCCGAGGACCTGCCCTTTGGTTTGGGCCAGACGGTGGGCGCGCGCACCCTCATCCTAGCGCTGGATGCCTTGCGCACCGACCCGGCGGTGAAAGCTGTGGTCATGCGCATCGACAGCCCCGGGGGCGACTCGCTTGCGTCGGATCTCATCGCTCGGGCTGTGCAGCGTCTGGCTAAGGTCAAACCTGTGATCGCCAGCCTTGGGGATGTGGCGGCCAGCGGTGGTTATTACGTCGCTGCGCCGGCCCGGCTGATTTACGCCGAGCCCACCACGCTCACCGGGTCGATCGGCGTCTTTAGCATGGGGGTGTCGGCAGAGAAGCTGTTGGACCGGCTCGGAGTTGGGGTCGACAAGATCAAGCGTGGGCAGCTGTCGGGCGGAGGCTCGACGTATTCGGACTGGAGTGAGGCGGAGCGCGGGCGAGTGGAGGAGATCGTCGAGCACTACTACCAGCGCTTTTTGCAGGTGGTGGCCGAGGGGCGAAAGATGAGCACCGAGCAGGTGCATGCGGTGGCCCAGGGGCGGATCTGGAGCGGGGTCGACGCCCAAGAGCGCGGCCTGGTTGATGAGCTGGGCGGACTGCTGCCCGCGATCCACCGCGCCAAGCAAGAGGCGGGTTTTGAGCCCGACGAGACGGTGGAGCTTTGGGTCTACCCCAATAACCGCACCGCGTTGCCCGCGCCGTTGCGCACCGTCGCTCAGAATTTGGGGCTGCTGCCGTCGAAAGGGGCGCCCGGTCTGGGCGCGCTAAACCACCTCATACCGGTGAAATTTGCCACTTGGCTGGCGCCCTGGCTGACTCGAGGTCAGTCGGCTGGGGTGGTTGCGCTCCTACCTTTCGTCCTTGATATCGACTGACAGTCAAAGAGCGTGGTATTTCGTGGCGACGACGTCGATGCAGCACCGAATCCTGGTCGTAGACGACGAAGAGTCGATTCGGTCCCTCATCCAGGACTCCCTGGCAGAGCGGGGCTACCGCGTGTATGGCGCGGCTGATGGGGTAGAGGGCATTCGTGCGCTCGAAACCAAGAAGCCACACCTGGTCGTGATCGACTTTCTTTTGCCGCGAAAGAACGGCTTCGCGGTGGCGGAGGCCGTGCGCGAAGACCCCGTGCGCAGCAAGATCCCCATCTTGATGATGAGTGGGGTCTTCAAGAACCCCAAGACGGCGGTCGAGGCCCGGGACAAGTACCAGGTCATCGATTTCCTCTCGAAGCCGCTGGACCTTGAGCAGCTGGGTGCGCTGATCGATAAGGCCCTCGCCAACGTGCCGCCGGACGATGAGGTGCCCGAGGAGCCCGTTGCGCCGCCCCAAGAGGACGCCCAGGCCTCGATGGAGGCCGCCGTAGCGGAGGCGGCTAGTCCCGCCGTCGCAGAGCCCGCGCCCTCAGCGCCGCCTTTGACCGCGGTGCCGATCTCACGTCCAGCGCCCCAGCAGGCCACCGCGGCGGCCCGCCCACCGCCGAGAGGTCTGTCCTACTTCGGAGGCCGTAGCGCCAGCGCCTCCGATGTGCCCGTGCCCGTGCCGCCACCCGAGCCTGGGCCCGACGTGGTGATCGATGGCGTCTTTCAAGGGCGCCCTTTTCCGGAGCTGGCCGAGGAGGGCCAGATCGAGGTCTTCCCGGTCGCGCTCTTGCTGTCGACGATTCGGTATGACCGCGCGACGGGCATGCTCGACATGACCGATGCCGCAGGCACCCACCGTCGCATCTACATCGTGTCTGGCAACCCCACCTTCATGCAGTCCAATGCTGAGGGTGAGAACGTAGGCGCTCTGCTCTTGCGCCGGGGCCGCATCACGGAGCCCGACTTTGAGCGCTGCCTTCGGTACATGAAGGACAAGCAACGTACCTTGCAGCAGTCCGTCCTGGAGCTGCGCTTGGTGGGCGAGTCTGATCTTGCCACGGCCTACAAGCTCCTGGCCGGGCAGCTGCTGCCCCTGGCCTTGGGCATGGCGGGCGGCACCTATCGCTGGCGCGAGACGGATGCCTTCGTGGGGCGCGTGCCAGAGGGCAAGTTTGAGCCCGTGACCACCCTCTTTGAGGGCATCAAACGAAACGTACACCCGCCCACGATCCTCAAGTTCTTCAAGGGGCGAGAGGATGTTGGCTTGGTCCGCACGACCGAGTTCGACCGCCTGATGCCCTTCTTCCGGCGGTCCTTTTCGGCCAATAACGTGGCCTCAGAGGTCGATGGCTCAAGCACCTACCGGACCATTACCCGGCGCCACGCAGCGGATGCCGCGCAGGTGGTGCCCCAGCTCTTCGCCTTGGTGACCTCCGGCATGACCGCCTTGCCTGAAGTGGGCGAAGAAAACGCAATGGAGGTTGCGGTGAATCTTGCCGCCGCCGAGGTCAATAACCTATCGGCGCTCGATGATGCGGAGGCGCTGGAGTTGGACTTTTCCGACGACAGCAATAGCTCGGGCAAGGACGACAAGAAGGCCCGCGCCCTCATTGAGCGCTACCACCGGCAGATCATGGCCCAGAACTTCTTTGAGGTGTTCTCAGCCACGCCAGACACGGAGCCCGAGCGCATCAAGGCGACCTACTTTGAGCTGACCAAGAACTGGCACTCCGACGCCTATAGTGGGCAGAACCTAGGCGCGGCCCAGGCCAAGCTGGACGAGATCTTTCAGCGCATCACGGAGGCCTACGAGACGATCACGGACCGTCATCGCCGGGACCAGTATCTCACCTATCTCGATAGGCGCGCCCGTGGCCTGCCAACCGACGTCAACGAGATCCTGCGCAGCGAGCAGCTCTACGACCAGGCGCTGGCGATGATTCGGCGCCAGGACTTCCCGGGTGCCCGCCAGGTGCTCGATGAGGCATTGAAGAAGAACCCGGACCCGGCCTATTACGCGACCTTAGGCTGGGTGGTCTTCAACCTCGACCCGCGCTCTCAGAACGCGGTCACTGACGCCGTGAAGCTGCTGCGCAAGGCGATTCGAGAGCAAGATAACTTGCCGATCGCCTACCAATACCTCGGCCAGATCGCCTACGCCCGCAATGCGCTGCCCGAGGCGCGCAAGTGGTGGCAGAAGTGCTTGGAGCGCGATCCGAATAATGCCGACGCTGTGCGAGGCATTCGCACAGTGAGCCAGAAGCTGCACGATGGGCAGTCTTCGGCGGACAGCGCCCCGAAGGGGCTGCTGAACAAGTTCATCGATAAGGGATAGGGAAACGGGGCCCGGCGGGCCCCGTAGTGCAAGCCGGCTTGCGCCTGCTAGTCGTCTTTGATCTTGATCTTGCCGCCCTTGATGGCCTTGAAGATCACGCGGGTGCCGTTCTTCTTCTTGACCTTGCGACGGCTGCGGCTGGTGAGGCCGCTGGTATCGGGACGTGCATCCACCTTGTTGACGGTGCGGCTGCTGCGCACGCCGCGGTCGATCATCGCGATCATCGGCTTGGGCGCGTCGAACTTCTTCATCGCATTTTCAACCTGTCGAGCGATGCGGATGACGTCCGCCTCGGCGGTGAGCAGGTCGAGGTCGAACTTGACCACGTCCAGCGGCTGCATCTTGGAGCTCTTCACCTCGACCACGAAGGTGTGCATCTTGAAGTGGTCCTCGCCCTTGCTCATGCCACCGGCGATGACGTACTCGGCCCCGGCGTTCTGACCCGCCTTGACGGCCGCTTTGACGGCCGCCTTGCTCATGCTGTTGGTGCTGATGGCGTCGGTGACCTCACCCACCTCGACGCCGCCCTTGGTGCCGCCGAAGGTGACGCGGTACTCGGTCTTCTTGCCCGACTTCACCTCAACGATCGCCTTGTAGGCCGGCACGCCATCCACGATGGCGCCGAGCAGGTGCTTGCCGGGAACGGCCTGTTGCAGCAGCACAGGGGCCACGTCCATCTCGCGGCCATCCCAGGCGATGGCTGCGCCGGGCAGCACGCTCTTCACGAGCAGCTCGCCGGGCTTTTCTTTAACAACCTTCTTGGCGATCTTGACGAACCACTTGCGGTACAGCCGGGAGAACTCTTCCGGCTTGAGCGGCTGGGCGGGGTTCATGCGGGCCGCGTCGGCCAAGACGTGCTTGGCGTCCGCGTCGGCGCCGGACCACATCAGCGCGCGCGCGAGGTAGTGCTGGGCGATAACGTACTGCTCGGCGTTTTCGAGCGCAGAGGCGTTGGCCTCCATTGCGCTGAGCACCAAGCGACGCTGCTGAATGGCCGCGTTGATGTCCTTATTGGCCTCAGCGGTCTCCGCCGCCTTGGCAGCGGCCATCGCGGCTTCGAGGCTGGGCGCCTTCGCGCCGGCGTCCGCGACACCACCTCGGATCACCACGATCTCCTCGGACATGGACTTGCCGAGATACTCGGTAGCCTTGGCCGCCTTGTCCTGGTCCACGGTTCGGAAGATGGGCTGATAGGGCAGGATGAGCAGCTTCGGACCGGCTGGGGCGGGCGCTTCGGCCGCGGCGGCTTCCGGCGCAGCTGCAGTCGCAGCCGCGGGTTCCTTAGCGGGGGCCTCCGGCTGCGCGAAGGCAGGCGTCATCCAGGCGAGGACGGGGGCACACGCCAGGATAGGGAGGGTGCGGATCAAACGTGTCTTCAAGGCCGTGCGCATAGTGTGAGGCTCCAGATTCGAGTACGTATGCGACCGCTCGGTCAACGCAGTCTTCAATTCGACTGCGCACAGATCGACGCCAAGGCGACACTTAGCAGCGCCTTGTTGCCCCCGGCCACGAATTGCACCACCCGATACTCGGGATCACTGCGAATCCATTGGCCTTGAGCGTTCGCCACCCATAGGGGCTCGCCCTCGGGGTCGTCGACCCAATGGCTCGATGGCGCCATCACGCGGGCGGATTCGCCCACAAACGCCGCCAGGGCCTGCACCGCGGCCGGATGCAGCACCCAGCGCCCGCGATGGGCGCCTCGTGCTTCGAGTATGCGACGCTCCAGGGTCCGCAATCCATCCATTCCTGGAGATAGCAGCAGACGAAGGTAGGTCCGCGCTGCCGTCGCTAGGGTTTCACTGGCCTGTTCGGCAATGTCCGCGAGGGGGCCCTCGGGCATCTCCTCAATGAGGCACTCCTCAAACTCATGCAGTGCAGGGTTGATGTCCTTGGTGCGCGCGTACGTGAGCCGCCAGCGCTCCAGCTGAGTGCGTTGGCGTTTTTGAAAGCGCGAGAACATCGAGTGGCCCTGGTCACCGCCGCCCTCTGTGGCCAGCGGCGCCATGCCCAAACTGAGCAGCACCTCACGCAGCGGATCGTCCAAAGGATCGCGGGACTCAAGGCAGGTCGCGACCTCAAGATTGTCCGGATCCAGGATCGTGGGATCCGTCATCACTTGATACTGGTGATCCAGCATTCGGTCTCGCACGGCGTGTGCGAAGGCCTCCGGTTCATCGGTGTGGGGTGCGCTCACCGGCACGGTCAGCTCGACCACGCCCTGTTTCACGGCCAGCAGGAGGGCATCTTCAAGAGGCACTGGGCATCTCCGCTTCGCCGGCTGCGCCCGTGGGTCACGGCCGGGTTGCGGCGGAAGCGTAGCCGGACTTGGCTTTGGGGGCCAGATCCCACAGCCACACCGCCCAAACGGGGATGTGGACCAGCGCCCGGACCCACGCCAGGTCCCGCCACTGACCCTCGGTCAGCTCCAACCAGCCGGGGTGATGCAAGAGGGCGGAGAGGGTGGCGAGGACCAGGACGGCTCGACGGCCCTTGAAGTTCGGCGCCGCCGCCGCAAAGGGCAATAACCACAGCACGTACCAAGGGTGCAGGGTGGGGGCCAAGAGCAGCAGACCGAGCAGCAGGGTGCCGGCGCGGGCCGGGATTTGGGCCTTGGCGGCCGGCCTGTACAGGGTGGCGAGGGTCAGCGCAGCAAATAGGAGCACGGTCAGCCCCCGAGCGACCTGGTGTTGGGTCAGGGTGATGTCGCCGAACCGTGCCCAGGGGCCGCCCAATAACCAGCCGCTGAGGTGCAGGACGCCGCTGAAGACGCCATCTCCTGCGCGCCAGCGCTGCGCGTACTGGGCCAGACCCTCGCCCGCGCTTGGCCCGGCGAGCAGCCACGGTGTGGCCAGCAAGCTGCACATCGCCAAACCAGTGACGAGGCCCCGCCGTGTGCTGCGCACCGCGGCGGGAAGCACGACCAGCCCATTGAGCTTGGCGAGCGCGGCCAGGGCCCAACCCACGTAGCCGAGCTGGGGTCGGGCCGCGGTGAAGGCGAATATGCCGAGCGCGAGGCCCAGTGCGCTGAGGCTGTCTGCGTGGCCCTCGCGGGCGACCTCTAGGATGACCAGTGGGCATAGGCCCCATGCGAGGCTGAGATGGGCGGGGCGCCCGTCTTTTTTGAGGGCCCGGGTCACAAGGGCCCAGACCCCCAAATCTGCGGCGACCAAGAGCAGCTTCAGCCAGGTGAGCGGGTGCCCGAAGACCCACGACAGGCCACCGGCGAGCGCGAAGATGAGCTGGGAGAAAGGCGGGTAGATCGTGCTGATCTCAGGGTGGTTGATACGCAGCCAAGCCTCATCGAGCAGCTCGGGGGCCAGGTGCAGGGCGGGGCCCTGTTCCGGGGGGTGGATGAAGGGCGCGGCGGGTCCGAGCTGCCAGACCAGGCGGCCTTCGTAGACGTAGCGAAAGACGTCCTCCGAAAAGGCCGGCGCGCTGGCCAGGGCCCAGATGCGGAGTGCGAGGCCCAGCCCGATGATCAACATCATGGGCGGGGGGGGCTTGGTGCGCATCAGCCCCAGCCAGCCCAGGCAGGCGAGGCCGAAGCCGGCAAGGTAGGGGCCGAAGCGCAGCCTCGGGTCATCGAGCGTGAGCACGACGCTCATTCCGATGACCAAGAGGGCGGCGGCGAGCATGGTCTGCCCTGATACAGAGCCGTGGGGTCGCTTGTTTGACACGTCGTCCGGTCTCTGCGATCTATCCGAAAAGTACCGTCATGAAACAGGTTTTTGCGACGTCCCCCAAATTGGCGGGGTTCATGGCGATGGCTGTGGCCGCGGCTTTCCTTGCACCCGAGATCGCGTCCGCCGCGCCGGTGCGAGGCCGCTTGAAGTCCGCGCCACGGACTCAAGGCTCCGAGCAGCTCGGCTTCACCCGAACTCGGGTCGCCGCAGCGTCGGAGCGCATGACTCAGATGACCCAGGATGTCGCGCTCTTCCTAAAGGTCGAAGAGTCGCTGCCCATCCCCAAACCAGAGGCGCACCTCATGATGGAGTTTAAGGGCCTGCAGCTCGTGCCGGATGTGGCGACCTGCGCGGTGGATGCCACCGTGGTTCTCAAGAACTCAGAAGCGCAGGACGTAACCATACTTATCGGCAAGGATGAGGTGCGATTGGCCGCAGGCGCTACCCACGAGTACGAGTGCACGGTGGGAGACGCGCAGCGCCGAGTTCGAGTGAAAGAGTGGCCGCATGTGCGGGCCCTGGTCTTTGTGGGGGAGGTCGGAGTCTCCGGCGCGCCCGATGCGCAAGGCAACTTTCGTTTGGCCGCGCCGGATGGCAAGTATGAGCTTTTGATCACCAGTCGGGATGGTGTTCTGACCAGCCGGGCTGTCGAGGTCCGTGGCTCCACCGTCAACCTTGGAGAGATTGATCTCAACGTGACCGAGGGTCAGACGGGGTCGGAGGCGCCCTAGAGGCCAAGCATATGCGATTCTGGATCCGACACGTTTTTCTCCTGGTGCTGTGCGTGGTTCTGCCCGCCAGTGCTGCCGTCTATTTTGACGCGAAGCTGGAGGCCGATCAGGCCGCCCGTTCGGGGGCCACCGCCGCCCGGCTGGCGGGCCAGGCGCTCCGTCAGCGGCTCACGTTGGGCGCGCATCGCGCCGTCAGCGGGGCGCTGGGTCTGGCTCAAAACCTGCGCGATCAGTCGGCCCTCGACAACCTCCAGCGCAAGCGGCCCGAGGCCTTTGAGACGACCCGCGAGGCGCTCGCCGCTGTCGCTCCTGCCGATGGTTTTGCGTGGCTCGTCGATGGTGAGGGGCAGATTCTCGTCGCCCACGACATGACGCAGGCGCCTGAGACGCCCCGCAGCATCGCTGGCCACCCCATCTACGTTCAGACTCAGCAGGGCTATGCCCTGGATGGGTTTTGGAGCACCTCGGACCCTGTGGTGATGGTGGCCGCGGCCCCGATTGCAGAGGGGGCAAATACGGTGGGCGCCGTGCTCATCGGACGCAAGGCGGACGCCAGCCTTGGGGCTGCGATCGCGCAGGACATTGAAGCTCAGGTGACCTTGGTGGCGGACGGCGAGTCCGTGCTGACCACCTTGGATGCGGCCGCAGCCCAAGACATCGTCGCGGCGACTAAGGACACCCTAGAGCCCGTGCTGGCGGGGCGGCGGGCGGAGCCCTTGGGCGGCGCCTCCTTGCCGCTATTGCCACTATTTGTGGACCACCACGTAGAAGGATTGGCCTTCAGCTCCAGCAACGTGATCATCCTCGGAGTTCATCAGGACCTGTACTGGATCGTCACGGTGGGCGCGAGCGTAGGCTTTGAGAA
>Ga0193954_1001336_pt1 | contig 12652 bp, 13 predicted proteins | sample BB_5_MG_FD_140340 | JGI IMG/M metagenome (GOLD analysis project Ga0193954, IMG submission 140340) | Microbial mat bacterial communities from the Broadkill River, Lewes, Delaware, United States - BB_5_MG | ecosystem: Environmental > Aquatic > Freshwater > River > Microbial mats | place: USA...
GCTTAAGGGCATAGTGGTAATAGGCTATCTCACCATCACCTTTTGGCAGATGCTCTTTGGCTTGATTAATGAGTGAATCTTGCAAAGCATTCAGAGGGGCTAAGAGAATGGAGCTAGGGCTTCTAAAAACTGTCAGCAACGCCATTTCATACGAAACCAACATTCGACCCAATGCAAAATACTCTCTCGCCTCTTTGTGTTGATAGATGGTTGTGGTTACCTCTTTGTAGCGAAAGTGTTGCCAAGATAGGATATTCAATATCAAAAAAACCATCCAATAGTATCGACTCTCTTTGCTTCCTAATAGAAAAGCATGTTTTTTAATCAAAGTTTTATACGCATCAAACACAAAAACCGCTCGAAACTTATCCTCTTTGATTTTTTTAAACCTCTGTTCCCACCACTGTTTGCTTTCAGTGAAGAGAAAAAATAAGCTTTTGGCTACAAAAGTCAAAAATATAATATAGAGGTAGATAAGAATGATAATGGCTAAAAGATAGAGTATGTGGGTGAGCATAGATGTTTCCTAGTGTTTTTATCTTTTCTTAGATATTGTAATCAATTTTTAGTTAATAAGAGTTTTTTATCTCTATTGTTGGATTTAGCTATAGTAACAACCTATATTAAGATATTATTAATTCTTATTATTCTATACTTTTAAATATGTTTTTAGATCACTTAAAACGTAAAAAAGGAGATGCAATGCAAAAACAACGAATATTAATGGCATGTATGGTGATGGCAACATCCTCAACTCTATGGGCTAACTCTGTAGCAGAGATCTATAAAAAGAGATGTGCAAATTGTCACGGTGACAAAGCCGATGGCATCTCAAAGCTTGCACCCAAACAAAAAGATATGAAAGTATCGGAGATGGCAGGTGCGGGTGTTGTTTCAGGAACAACTACAAATGCTTATGGTACACCTCTGAATAACTTTACACAAGAGGAACTTTTGACAAAGCTCAAAAATCTACGAAAAGAAGATAGTGAATTGGGGGCAAAACACACAGTCATGCGAGAAAACCTCAAAACCATTGAAGCACGCGATGGAAAAGTTTCTGATGAGAAGATGGCAAAATATATCTACATGACTTTTGGAGAGGGTTCTAAATAACATCTAACGTTCTAGCATCTTGGCTAGGTGTTGAAGTGATTTTGTATAGACTTTTTGAATCTCAACTTTTTTGAGTTATGTTATAATAACATCAAATTTTAAATTGAGTGATAATGAATGTATAAAAGAGAACTAGCAGCAATTAAGAGGTCAGGGCGGTTTAGAGAACGTCATATTTATGGCAATCACTTGAGCGATTTTGCCTCCAATGATTATTTGGGGTTTGCTAAAGAGAAAGAGGCGATTAAAAAAGCTTTTGATTTGATCAAAACGTACGATGACTATACACCTAAAGCGAGTCTGCTTGTCAATGGGTATCACCATCTTCACCATTTTTTTGAGGATAACCTCTGTAATCTTAATGGTTTTGAAGATGGGATTGTTGTGGGGAGTGGATTTTTAGCCAATATCGCATTGATTGAAGGCTTGGTACGTAAAAAAGACATACTCTTTATGGACAAAGAGTATCACGCTTCGGGAATATTGGCATCAAAGCTCATTGATAAATCGCAAGTGGTACTTTTTCGTCACAATGACCCTGTTGACTTGCAACGGAAACTCAACAAATATCCTAACGTAAACCGTAAAATTATTGCCATTGAGGGCGTCTACTCAATGAGTGGAGATATTGCCAAAAAAGAGATCATTGATCTTGCCAATGAGCATCAGGCTCTATTGATTGTCGATGAAGCACATAGCTCAGGAGTGATTGGGGATAATTTACTGGGGCTTTTTGATTATTACAAGCTCCCCATTCAAGAAAACTACATCAAGATGGGAACACTGGGCAAAGCGTATGGGAGCTATGGAGCCTATATTTTGGCGACAGCAGAAATTATAAGTTTTTTAGAAAATCGTGCCAAGCCTATCATCTACTCTACGGCTCCCTCTCTTTTGGATGTGGCTTTGGGGATTGTAAACCTTAAAATGATTGCCAAACAACGCAAAAAGATTGTGGCTAAGATCAAAAAGAGACAAAAGATTGTACAAAAGTCTTTGGGCATTACCATGCATTCTCTTATCTTAGCAATACCCCAAAGCTCCAACCAACAAGCCCTTATTAATCGTGATATTTTAATAAAAGAGGGGTACCTTGTAGGAGCGATCAGGCAACCTACTGTGGATAAACCTATTTTGAGGGTAATTCCACGATTGGGGACGAGCAAACAGGAGTTAAAAGATATGTTGGATATAATAAGAGATTTAAAATAGATTTGGAGTATACAATCCGTGATTAATAGTATAATTAAAGGTTCCATATTAATATTTGCTATGTTTGCCGTAGCACTTATCGCTGCATTTATCTACGCCTACGAAGAGGTCAAACTCGATGCCGATAGGCTTATTAACTATCAACCTGATGTCTCTAGTGTGATTCTTGATCGAAATGGAGAGAAGCTCGCTTATGTTTTTAAAGAGAAACATCGTCTCTATGCCAAGTATGAGGATATGCCTAGCTATCTTATCGAAGCCCTTGTAGCAGTTGAAGATACACGATTTTTTGAACACAATGGGGTTAATATCGATGCCATTATTCGTGCCATTGTCAAAGATATTCAAGCAGGAGCCTTTGTGGAGGGGGGAAGTACCCTCACCCAACAGCTGATAAAAAATAAAATTCTTAGTAATGAAAAGAAACTCAGTCGAAAGATCAAAGAGGCAATCTTGGCACTTAAGATTGAAAATGAACTGACCAAAGAGCAGATTTTGGAGCGTTATCTTAATGAGATATTTTTTGGAAATGGCTATTATGGGGTACGAACGGCTGCAGAGGGTTTTTTTCATAAGCAGATGCATGAACTGACCCTCAAAGAGTCTGCAATCCTTGTCGGTCTGCCCAATGCTCCAAGTTATCTCAATCCCGTCAAACACTATAAACGCTCATTAGTGCGTGCCAACAGTGTCCTCTTTCGTATGAAAAGCATTGGATGGATAAGTGAAGAGGAGTATATCAAAGCCGTCAAAGAGACACCTCAGGTCTTTAATACAACGCTGACACAAAACAAAGCTCCTTCGATTGTGGATGAAGTACTGCGACGATTTAATAAAGATAAACTTGGAGATATCCGAACGGGTGGCTACTCTATCTATACTACTGTTGATCTGCGTTATCAAGATATTGCCAAGAGGGCGATTGATTTTGGTTATAAACGACTGCTCAAAAAGTACCGTGAAAAAGCAGAAACATCAACCATCAATGGAGCAATGGTAGTGGTAGAGAATAAGACAGGAGATATTTTAGCCCTTATTGGTGGGGTAGATTATAAAAAGAGTGCTTATAACCGTGCGACCCAATCAAGCCGTCAACCTGGGTCTTCATTTAAACCTTTTATCTTCCAAACTGCCATTGATATGGGGTATAATCCTGCGACCAACTTGACTGATTTGGCACGTACCTTTCAATATTACAAAGGTGGTAAACGTATGATCTGGTCACCTAAAAACTCTCATGGAAACTTCAAAGGTTTTATCAAGCTACGTGAAGCCGTCGTGCATTCAAGTAACTTAGCGACCATTAATCTTGTGCATGATATTGGTGTGCCTACCATTCGTCAAAGACTTGCCCTCCTTGATGTGCCTCATATTCCCCAAGATATGTCCATCGCCCTTGGGAACTTGGGACTAAGCCCTCTTAAGATGGCACAGATATTTTCGGTATTTGCCAACTATGGGCATATGATTGAGCCTCGCCTTGTGAGTAAAATTATCTCCAAAGAGGGTGGGGTGATCTATGAGACCAAACCCAAAGAGATTGCCAACTTTACCACACCACCACAAGCCTATATGATGACCTCAATCTTAAAAGATGTGGTCAAGCGAGGAACAGGACGAAGAGCCGCGGTCAAAGGCATTGAGCTTGCAGGAAAAACGGGAACTACCAATAAAAATATCGATGCATGGTTTTGTGGATACTCCCCTACCATTGAGACCATTGTGTGGTTTGGACGTGATAACAATAAACGCATAGGATATGGAGCTACAGGTGGTAAGACCTCAGGCCCCTCTTTTGCCTATTTTTATCGTGAATTGCTTAAGATTGAGCCAAATTTGAAAAAAAAGTTTGATAAACCCAAAGGAGTCTTTAGTGGTAAGGTAGAGGGAGGCACGGAATACTATACTAAAGTCTCTCCTTTGCCATCACAACTCTACAACAAATCAAACTCTACAATCTATGTTGATGCTAATGGTACGGTGGTGGATCCTAATGATACCAATGTCGAAGCCACTCCTTTGCATCCCAAGATTAGCCGCCCAAAATCATCGCCATTGGATGATAGTGGGACACTCTTTTAGAAAGGGCAGGTATGCATAAGATAGCACTTCTTATTGTAGCGTTGAGTTTTTTTCTACAAGCTAAGAGCAGTGTATGGAAGATTAGCAATGCACAAAATATGCATATTTATCTTGGGGGTACAATTCATCTCTTGCGTGATAGTGACTACCCTTTGCCCAAAGCCTATACGCATGCCTACCAAAAAAGTGATATTGTAGTCTTTGAAACCAATATCAAAGATAAATCCATCGGGGAATACATGGCTCAAAAAAGCCTCTATCCCAAAGGCACCCAACTCAAAGACAAACTTTCCCCCTCCACCTATCAGGCTTTGGAAAAGTATTGTACTAAAGTAGGTTTCCCCCTTGCTCTTATTTCGCGTATGCGTGTCTCTTTGGCGATGTTGTCGCTCTCCTTGCATAAGTTTCAATCCTTGGGTTTTCATGCACATAATGGAGTAGATTTGCATTTTTATGATCAAGCATCAAGTGATCACAAGCCTATTTACTCGTTTGAAACACCTCAAGAGCAAGTGGATATGATCCTCTCCATTGGTGAAGGTCAAGAGGATAAGATGGTAGAGTATACACTTAAAGACCTAGCACAACTTGAGGCATACTTTGATCCTATTGTGAGAGGATGGAGGGTAGGGGATAGAGAGATATTGGCAGCTAGCTTGCTCAAAGAGCTAAAAGCCTATCCCAAGATTTATAAAAGATTGCTGGTGGATCGTAATCACAACTGGATTGTCACAATCAATAATTATTTTAAAACAGATAAAATTGAGTTTGTTTTGGTAGGTGCAGGACATCTGGTAGGCAAAGATGGATTGCTTCAATATTTTGAACAAAATGGCTATAGAATCGAACAGGTAAAGTAATGAAAAATAACCAAGATTCCAATATTGCAATGTTGATTGATTGTGATAATGTGAGTAGCAAATACATTGATAGTATCCTCAATGACCTCTCCAAATACGGTGTGGTCAATATTCGTAATGCTTATGGCAATTGGAAAGACCATAAGCTCAAAGGCTGGGAAGAGGCACTTCAAGACCATGCCATCAAGCCCATTCAACAATTTGACTACACCAAAGGTAAAAATGCTACCGATATTGCGATGATTATCGATGTGATGGACTTGCTCTATACCAAAGAGCTTAGTGCCATTGCTCTTATTACCAGTGATAGCGATTTTACCCCTGTGGTGACACGGATTCTCTCTGATGGGCTAAGAGTCTATGGATACGGTGAATCCAAAACTCCTGATGCTTTTGTCAATGCCTGCTCACAGTTTATCTATGCAGAGAAACTCTACGCTACCAACAGCCAAAAGAGCAGTGAACCCACTACCAAAGAGAGCAAACAACGCGTCATTGAACGCAATGATTTACGCAAAGATACTAAGCTTGTCTATACCCTGCGAAGAGCCGTAGAGCAAACCAGTGACGATGCAGGGTGGTCAAATATCGCAGCTTTAGGCAAATACATTAGCCAAAACTCCTCTTTTTCCCCCATTAATTATGGCTACCTCAAGCTAGGACACTTAATCAAAGCCATTGACCTCTTTGATATTAAAATGGAAAATAACAATACGGTGATGTTGATACGGGATAAAAGGTATTGGTAAGGGGTTTTATAGTTTTAGATAGAGGGGAATAAACCAGTGAAAGGCTAATAGATGAATAAAATTAAGTCAAAATCATTGATGATTGGAATTGTTAATTTTACATTATCTATTCTTAGCTGGTTATTTTTAACCTCTTCATTTGAGCACAGAACAATCACTTATATAACATCTCTCTATTGGATACTATCAATAATTCCTGCACTTATAGGTACTTTTATAGGGCTACTTGAAATACGAAAAGAACGAAATACTCAACATACTGTAGGTGCTATTTTAAATCGTGGACATATAGTTGTGTATCTATTGCTCGTAGGGCTTTATTTTCTCTTAGATATAGGGGCTATATGATAAGAATAAATAAAATATTGAAAAACTATTTTTAGTACACATTCTGTTGAGTATAAAGTAGAGCATGATAGAAAAACAAATTGTAGAAAACATATAAATACGGTTAAAGTTTTAAAAACAAATGAAATAAAAACATTTACTTTGTATAGCTATCCTCTTTTAGAAAAACAATTAAGAGATATGTTGCAAAAAGTTGGTTTTGCTTCTGTTGAAAAAGTTCAAATTAACGCTTCTGATTTTACAGACTCTTATTTGGTGAGAAAATAAATATATTTCTCTCTTATTTAAAACTCTCTGTGTTGGTGTGCTATATTGAGGTCAAAGTTTTAATTAAAAAAAGCACCAATGATCTGTGATAAACAAGAGGAACTCGATAAGGGCTAGTTCTTAAACTTAAACCCTTTATCACCCAAGACCTTACGCAGTTTATCTTGCACTTCGCCTTGAAACTCCATTTCATCTTCTTTGAGTGTGCCACCAATGCCCAATGATTTTTTGAGTTCTTTGAGCAGGGCTTGTAGGGCTTTTTTATCCATATAAAAATCTCTTAATATAGTGACTACCTTGCCTCTTCGTTTCTCTTTGGCAAAGATTAAGTGGTGTTTACTAGGCTCTTTTATTGCGTTGGAGTGCTTTGTGGGTTTTTTGGGTTTGTTTTTATTGTCACTGCTCCATTCATCTTCAAAATTGGCTCCCATTTCAAATAGATTCTCTTTCATACTACTCTCCTATAATCTCATAAACAATTTCAGTTTTGTTTTTAATGCTCTTAATCTCATTGATCATTAGATTCTCAATTTCAAGTTTCATAAAATCTTGCAGTGAATTGATCTGATGTTTGGCAATTTCACGCAAGACTTTGCCACGATAGGCTTTTGCCCAGTGGCTCACTACTTTGCCATTTTTGATAAATTTTAGGGTGGTGTAGGGTTGGGAGGGTTTATAAAATTTATCATAATAGCCTGCACGGATATCAAGGATGTCTTTATTTTTTAAATATTCATCCAATATTTGAGTGATGGACTCTTTATAGAACTTATCGGTTTTGAGTTCACCAATAGCTTCACCCTGTTTGAGTTTGTATTCAGGGATAAGGTCATTGGCTTTGAGTATACCCAAGAGGTTGGAAAAGATAATAAGGTTTTCATTGATATAATTTTGTGCTTGAATATCCAATGAAGCGTAGTCAAAATAGTCGAAGGCTACTCCGCTGTATCGTTCAATAGCTTTCATGGTTGGCTGCGTTGTGATATCTTTGCGGTAATAGGCTATGTCGTTAAGTTTTTTGATCCCAAACATTTTTGAGAGTATCTCATCACTTGCATTTAGTACGGTATTATTATAAAGCTTTATTAACTCTTCTTGTTTGTTATGAAGGGCGTTAAAAAAGAGAGATTGAGGCTCAAAACTTTTTTCTCCACCTACTACTTTGGTTTCACTGGGTGCTAATAAAATTTTCATTTTAAGTGTAGTTCCTTATATAAAGTATGCAAATTATAGCAAAAAAAAGAAATTTTAAAAAATTTATTCTTTTTTTGAAAAAACCCTTGACATAAAGAAAAAATTTCTATATAATTTCAGTCCCTAACAAGTTGTACTACTTGGAGAAAGGAATTGTATGGTGCTGATGTAGCTCAGCTGGTAGAGCAGCTGATTTGTAATCAGCAGGTCGGGGGTTCGAGTCCCTTCATCAGCTCCATTAAATATAATTATCAGTGTTTGACCAGTAATAATAATTAATATTATTTCGGTAGGTGAGTTAGTCAAGAGGCCAAAGACGACAGACTGTAAATCTGTTCCCGTACGGGTTCGAAGGTTCGAATCCTTCACTCACCACCACTTCTATTAATTCTTTGCAATGCGGGAATAGCTCAGTGGCTAGAGCCCCTGCCTTCCAAGCAGGATGTCGCGAGTTCGAATCTCGTTTCCCGCTCCATAAGCAAACAAACTGGGAGCTGTGTAAATTAATTGTATTATTTACTCAAATAACTTACGCAACTTTAAAATCAAATACTATAATCATATATACCATAATATTATTTTTTACTTTAGATAGCATATTGCTATACGCCCATATGGCTCAGGGGTAGAGCACTTCCTTGGTAAGGAAGAGGTCGTGAGTTCAAGTCTCACTATGGGCTCCACTCAATATGGACACCAAAATTACAGCATTGTGCTTTTGGTGTCCATATATTAGTTATGGGAACTAAAGTAACATTGAGCAAAAACTGATATAATGTCAGTCGTAAATTAAATAAGCTAGGAGAGATTTAGATGGCTAAAGAAAAATTTGAACGTACCAAACCACATGTTAACATCGGTACTATCGGTCACGTTGACCACGGTAAAACAACATTAACAGCTGCAATTACTGCTGTACTTGCAACTAAAAATGAATCACAATTGATGGATTACGATCAAATCGATAATGCACCAGAAGAGAGAGAAAGAGGAATTACAATTGCTACTTCTCACGTAGAGTATGAAACAGATACAAGACACTACGCTCACGTTGATTGTCCAGGTCACGCCGATTATGTTAAAAACATGATTACTGGTGCTGCTCAAATGGACGGTGCAATCTTAGTTATCGCTTCAACTGATGGACCAATGGCTCAAACTAGAGAGCATATCCTTCTTTCAAGACAAGTTGGTGTACCATACATTGTTGTATTCTTAAATAAAGAAGATCAACTTGATGATGAAGATAAAGAAGAGATGTTAGAGCTTGTTGAAATGGAAGTAAGAGAATTACTTTCTGAGTATGAATTCCCTGGTGACGATACTCCAATCGTAGCTGGTTCTGCATTCCAAGCACTTGAAGAAGCAAAAACTGGTACTCTTGGTGAGTGGTCAGAAAAAATTATTGAGCTTATGGCACAAGTAGATGCTTATATCCCTGAGCCAGTAAGAGAAACTGATAAAGATTTCTTGATGCCAATCGAAGATATCTTCTCAATCCAAGGTCGTGGTACAGTTGTAACTGGTAAAATTGATCGTGGTGAAGTATGTGTTGGTAATACAATTGAAATCGTTGGTATTAAAGAGACTCAAACAACAACGGTAACAGGTGTTGAAATGTTCCGTAAAGAGATGGATTGTGGTCAAGCGGGTGATAACGCTGGTATCCTTGTAAGAGGTATCGATAAAGAAGCTGTACAAAGAGGTATGGTTCTTTGTAAGCCAGGATCAATCACACCACACACAAAGTTCGAAGCAGAAGTTTATGTTCTAAGTAAAGAAGAGGGTGGTAGACACACACCATTCTTTAACAACTATAGACCACAGTTTTATGTAAGAACAACAGACGTTACAGGTTCAATTCAGTTACAAGAAGGTACTGAAATGGTTATGCCAGGTGACAACGTAAAAATTAATGTTGAACTTATCGCACCAGTTGCTCTTGAAGAGGGTACACGATTTGCTATCCGTGAAGGTGGTAGAACTGTTGGTGCTGGTGTAGTTAGTAAAGTAATCGAGTAGTCGTTATCTAGGAGCTTTCTCTCCTAGAACGCTACGAATAACGGAGAAGATATGAGAGAAAATATTCATTTAGGTTGTGAAAAGTGTACAAGACGTAACTATCACACAACTAAAAACAAAAAGAACACAACTGAAAAACTTGCTATTAAAAAGTATTGTAAGTGGTGTAAAGAGAGAACTGTACATAAAGAGATGAAACTGTAAAAGGTTTGTCTCTTTTTATAATTATTATAGGTGCATAGCTCCAACGGTAGAGCACCGGATTCCAAATCCGGGTGTTGGGGGTTCGAATCCCTCTGCGCCTGCCATAAAAGGTAGAATTAAAAAATGACAAAAATTTCAACATTTATTGCACATGCAAAAGAAGAGATATATAAAGTAATCTTTCCAACAAAAGTACAGATAAGACAAGCATTTATATCCGTTGTTTTAGTAGTAACGGTTATATCCATATTTTTAGCACTCGTTGATTTCTTAATGGCATCACTTGTTTCTGCTGTTGTATAAAGGATAGAAGAGATGGCTTATCAATGGTATGCAATACAGACTTATGCTGGAAGTGAACAATCTGTAAAAAGAGCAATTGAACAACTGGTAATAGATTATAAAATAGAAGATAAAGTAAAGAATATAGTTGTTCCAACAGAAGAAGTAATAGAAGTTAAGAATGGTGCAAAAAAAATCACTGAAAAATCAATTTATCCAGGTTATGCTTTTGGAAACATTGATTTAGATACAGATCTTTGGCACAAAATTCAAAGTCTCCCAAAAGTCTCACGATTTATTGGAGAGCAAAAAACCCCAACACCTCTAAGTGAAGCAGATATTAAGAAGATTTTAGAGAAGATGGAAAACAGAGCAGCACCTAGACCGAAAGTTCAATTTGAGTCAGGTGAGATGGTTCGTATCGTTGATGGACCATTTTCAAACTTTACGGGTATGGTTGAGGAGTATGATCTTGACCATGGTAAGTTGAAGTTAAATGTCTCAATCTTTGGTAGAAATACTTTGGTAGAGATTATGTATACGCAAGTAGAGAAAATAATTTAAATTTTAGTTAGGAGAAAAGTCGATGGCAAAAAAAGAGAGTTCAAGATTTAAGCTAATGATTCCAGCTGGATCTGCAAACCCATCACCACCTGTAGGACCTGCATTGGGTCAAAGAGGTATTAACATTATGGAGTTTTGTAAAGCTTTTAATGAAAAAACAAAAGATAAAATGGGATTTAATATTCCTGTAGAGATTATTGTTTATACCGATAAGAGTTTTAGTTTTATTACAAAACAACCACCTGCAACTGATTTAATCAAAAAAGCAGCAGGTATTAAAAAAGGAACAGATAATCCTTTATTAAATAAAGTAGCAACAATCTCTAAAGCTCAAGTAGATGAGATTATCGATCAAAAGATCGCTGACCTTAATACTGATGATAGAGAGATGGCAGCAAGAATTATTGCTGGTAGCTGTAGAAGTATGGGTGTAGAAGTAGCAGATTAATCATATTACCACTAAATGATTTAAAAGAATTTGTGGGAGCAAAATAGCGGAGAGTTTAAATGGCAAAAAAAGTTAGTAAAAAAAGAGAAGAGTTATTAAAAAAAGTAGATACAACAAAAGAGTACTCTGTTGAAGAATCAATGGCACTTATTAAAGATCTTAAATCAGCTAAGTTTGATGAGACTGTAGAAGTTGCATTAAACCTTAATGTTGATCCACGACATGCTGACCAGATGATTAGAGGTTCAGTTGTATTGCCACATGGTACAGGTAAAAGTGTAAAAGTAGCAGTATTTGCAAAAGGTACAAAAGTAGATGAAGCTAACGCTGCAGGTGCTGACTTTACAAATACAGATGAGCTAATTGAAAAAATTCAAGCAGGTAATATTGAATTTGATACCGTAGTTGCAACACCAGATATGATGGGTGTTTTAGGTAAAGTAGCAAGAATCCTTGGACCAAAAGGTTTAATGCCAAACCCAAAGACAGGTACAGTTACTATGGATATTACTAAAGCCGTAACTGAAGCTAAGGGTGGTAAAGTTAACTTTAGAGTTGATAAAAAAGGGAACATCCATGCAGGTATTGGTAAAGTAAGTTTTGATGTTGCACAGATCAAAGAGAACTTTGAGACATTTGTTCAGAAAATCAATCGTGTTAAACCTGCTTCAGCAAAGGGTAGATATATCCAAAATGCAGCAATTTCACTCACAATGAGTCCTGCTGTAACGCTTAGTCCATCTGAGCTATTAGAGCTTAAGTAAGCTTTCAAAAAAGCCACGGCTTTATCTTAAAACTAAAGACAGCTGGTGAGAGCTTTGGCTCTCATAAGTCCCGCCGAAGTTTTAGTTTTGGAAGGAGGAGAAGATATGACAAAAACACAAAAGAGTGAAATAGTAGAGTTTTTAACTGAGCAGTTTAAGGCTTCTGAAGCGGTTGTTGTTGCTGATTATAAAGGAACATCACACAAAAGCTTAGAAGAGCTTAGAAATGCTGCAAGAGAAGCTGGTGTACAAGTTCAAGTTGCAAAAAATACACTTGCATCAATCGCTATGGCAAATAGTGAGCGTGAGAGTATTGAACTAAACGGTACAAATATTTTCTTATGGTCTGATGATCAGATTAATGCGTGTAAAGTTGCAGATAAGTTTGCTATGGCAAACAAAGATACATTTGTAATCAAAGGTGGTATTATTGAAGGTAAAGCAGCTGACGAGGCTACTGTTAATGCCTTTGCTAAATTACCTGGTAGAGAAGAGCTTCTTGGAATGCTTGCAGCTACTTGGATGGCACCACTTACGAAC
>Ga0193954_1001340_pt1 | contig 12603 bp, 9 predicted proteins | sample BB_5_MG_FD_140340 | JGI IMG/M metagenome (GOLD analysis project Ga0193954, IMG submission 140340) | Microbial mat bacterial communities from the Broadkill River, Lewes, Delaware, United States - BB_5_MG | ecosystem: Environmental > Aquatic > Freshwater > River > Microbial mats | place: USA...
AGCCCACCACCCCGGACTGCGAGTTGCCGCCCTATGGCCCCCCGATTCTACGTCGACTGACGCACCTCGAGTATCAATATAGTGTTGAGGCTGCGCTTCAGCGCCCGGTGCTCAGCCCGCCGGCGTTGGCGGCAGACCGGGTGATTGATGGATTTTCTAACCAAGCGGACCAACTCACTGTCACTGCCCTTCTCGCTGATCAGTACCGCACCCATGCCGAGGACCTTGGGCGTGAGCTCAGCACTCGCCTCGACGATATTCTGCCCTGCTCTCCCGAAGGTGGAAATGAGCACGAGTGCAAGCTGCTTTTCATTCGCGACTTTGGTCTGAGGGCCTTTCGAAGGCCGCTGAGCAGCGCTGATGTTCAGCGCTATGAGCAGCTCTTTGACGCGACCTCAGACAATGACTTCGGCAGCGGGGTGCAGTGGGTGGTCACTGCCATGCTGCAATCGCCGCACTTTCTATATCGCAGCGAGGTTGGCTTGCCAGATGGGCAAGGGCGACGTCAGCTGGATGGATTTGAGATTGCAAGTCAGCTGGCCTACTTTCTCACCGCCAGCCCTCCCGACGCGTTGCTCATGGAGGCCGCACGAGCCGGCCAACTGATCGACCCGAACGAACGAATTCGTCACGCGCGTCGGCTTGCGGGCAGTGGGCGCGGTCAGGCCGCCTTGGTGCGCTTCTTTGAGTCCTGGTTGGACCTCGGGCGACTGAGTACGGTGCCCAAGGACCCGGGCACCTACTCCGGTTTTAGTGCGCAGGTCCGCCAGTCTATGCGGGCTGAGACTGCGCGCTTCGTCGCTGAGGTGATGTGGAGTGGGTCGGGCAGGCTCCCTGAGCTGTTGAGCGCGCCGTACTCCTTCGCCGACGCGACGCTACGCGAGTACTATCGGCCTTTGTCGTGGCAGGCTCCGGACGCGGCGGGCTGGAGCAAGAGCGTCGACCCTACGCGCCATGTAGGACTGCTTTCGCAAGGTAGCCTGCTGTCTGTGCACGCCCATGCTAATGATGCCTCGCCCATTCACCGGGGCAAGTTGGTGCGCGAGCGCCTGCTCTGCCAACCCTTGATGCCGCCCCCGACGGGGGTCTCGGTGGAGCTGCCGGCCCTAGATCCGGAGCTTACGACGCGGGAGCGCTACGCGGCGCATAGCGAGGTTGAGCCCTGCCGGTCCTGCCACAGGCTCATTGACCCGATTGGCTTTGGCTTTGAGGCCTTTGATGGAGCCGGGCGATTCACCCCCCTGCACGCGGGTGAGCCTGTAGACGCGACCGGCGAGATTGTAGACAGCCTGCAGACGGACGGCCGCTTTGAGGGGCTGCGTGGCCTAGCGGAGCTGCTGGCGGGCTCACAGGAGGTGCATCGCTGCTTTACGACGCGGCTTCAGCGCTACGCCTACGGGCTGCCCGCACAGGCGGGCTTGGCGTGCGCCGAGGTGCAGGCCTATCGCACCTTCGCGGAGGGGGACCTCCAGGTTGATGCGCTAGTTCGGTCGATTGTGGGCTCGGAGCACCTCACCACTCGCACCGCTACTGTGGCCGATGGATGAGGCTTTGGCTCTGTCGCATGGGGCCTGGACGCGCATTGGGTGGTTTAGTTTCGGCTTGAGTCACTAAAGGCCAGGTCGTCCCGAGATCGAGCAAGATCCCGGTCATCAGCCTTCTGCGGGCTCACAGCCTGAGCTGAGCTGCCGACCGGTCTGTAACAATGTCCCCGCGTCCCACGACTGCACCTACGCCTACGGCTGTGCCCCGCTGGCCGCTGGTGCCCTTGCTGTTGGCCGTGCCGTTGATTCTGGCCGCGATTTCCCAACTTCCGGTCACGATGAACCGCGAGGTTCACAGCGTGCAGCTGCCGCAGAGCGTGGACCGCATGGCGCTGTTCTTTGGTTATGTGGATTGCCCCGCGGTCTGCCCCACAACGATGAGCGCCCTGCGGCAGGTTTACTTGCAGTATTCCGAAGATCCCGAGCGTGCTTCGCTCGGCGTGACCTTTGTAAACCTCGCGCCGCCATCCGGAGCACAGGTCGCAGACTACGCAGCCCACTTTCACCCCGACTTCTTCGGCCTGCAGGCCAACGCAGCGGATCGTGGTGCCTTCATGAGGGAGCTGGGCGTTCGTTTTGATCGAAGTGCAGCGGGACCCGCAGGATGGCACACGGACTCCATCTACCTCTTACGAAGAGAAGCCGCCGTCTGGCGCGTCCGGCGGGTGGTCCGCAGCCCCATCGAACCGCAGCAGGTCGTGGCGCTGCTTCAGGAGATCTAGACGATGCAGATGTTGAACCCCACCTACGAGGGCGCCGTCGAAGAGCCGATCCTAGAGCCGGAGCGGTCGCTAATACAGCGCCATTTTCCCGTCTATGGACCCATGCCGGATACGGTGAAAGAGGCGTTGAGAGCAGACTTCATTGCCGGCGATTGGTTCTTCTTCAAACTCTTCCTAGGCCACTGGCTGGCCGCGACGCTCCTGGTCTCCCTGTCGCACGGCACGTACTTACTTGGGTTCGTGGGCGGCGGGTCGATCGTTGGCCTATCCTATCTGGTTACACGATACTATGGCGGTACGCTGGCCTCTCGGGCGATCAACTCGGCGTGCATGATGCTGTTCTCGGCCCTCTTTATTCAGCAGGCGGCCGGACGCATCGAGCTGCACTTTCATGTCTTCTCTGGGCTGGCGATGCTGTCCCGCTACAAGGATGTGCTCGCGACGATCGCGGGGGCCGGGACCATCGCGGTTCACCACTTGGCCTTCAACTATTGCCAGCAGTTTGGGGTCTCGGTCTTTGGCAACCCCATCGTGGTCTTTGACTATGGCACCGGCCTCGATATTGTGCTGATTCACGCGGGCTTTGTCGTTCTAAGTGTGGTTGTGAACGGGCGAATCGTTAATATTTCCACGAACCAATTCATCCAAGCGACGGAAATGGCCGAGGAGAACCGGCTGCTTGCCGACGTGCGGGATAAGTCTCTGCATGAGGCCGAGGCGGTGCGTTTGCGGGAGCACGCTCAGGCGGAGGCACTGAGCAACCGAGTCGACGAGCTGCTCGCCGCGGTGGATGATGCTGCAACGGGGAACCTTGCGACGGCGATTCCTGTGCAGGGTTCGGACGCCATCGGTAGAGTAGGTCATGGCCTGTCCGGGCTCTTTTCGGATCTCAAGGATAGTATTGGGTCTATCGCCCGCCACGCGGAGACGCTTGGTGAGGCCTCCGGGGCCCTGTCTGATGTCAGCACTCAGCTGGAGCAGGCCGCTCAGACCTCATCACACCAGGCCTCGGACGCGAGCAGTCAGGCCACGGATATGGACGCGGCAATTCAGACTGTCGCCAGCTCGGCCATTGAGCTGTCCGCAAGTATCACTCAGGTCTCGAGTCAAGCGCAGCGCGCCCTGGAGGTCACGGATGAGGCATCTCGCATTATCGAACGTTCCAGTGGTCTGATGGCGGAGCTCTCTGAGGCCGGTCAGGAGATCGGCAACGTTATGCAGATGATCAATAAGATCGCGGCCCAAACGAATCTGCTTGCCCTCAACGCCACCATCGAAGCCGCCAGCGCCGGCGACGCGGGTCGGGGGTTCGCTGTCGTCGCATCCGAAGTGAAGACCCTCGCGGTGGACACCGGAAAGGCCACGGAGAACGTCCGGGGTCAGGTCGAGGCGATCCAATCCCGGACACACGAGGCTGCGCAGGCGATGGCGGACGTGGAGCGCGTGATGGCGGAGGTTCGAGATGGCTCACGCACGATCGCGGGCGCCGCGCATCACCAGCAGTCTGCGGCCGAGGAGATCAGCCAGTCTGTGGCTCGCGCCGCTACGGCGAGTCAGAAGATCAACGCGAAGATGAAGGATTTAGGCGCAACCGCGATGAGCACCTCCTCTAGCGCGGTGGAGACTCGTGGCTCGGCGAGCCAACTGGTCGACATGGCCGCCGGCCTCCGCGCTCTGGTGGAGCGTTTTCGCGTAGCCTAGCTCGTAAGCCCGCCTTGCGATCTGCCGCCAAGAGGGATTGGATCGCGGTCATGTCAGCCCATCAGCCTGGGATCACCGCGGACCTGCCTCCCGTAGCGCGATTTCTCTGCTTCAGCCTTGTGCCTAACCCGGATGTGAAGGCGGCCTTGCACTGGCTGCAGCAGCAAGAGTGGGGCAGCGACGCGGTGGTGGGACTGGGCGCACAAACCGTGGCGGCCGTGGGTGGTCAAATCGAGGGTCTCCGAGAGCCGCAGGCTCACTCTGGTGCGGCCGTCTCGGTGCCTGCGACGCCCACGGCCTTGTGGGTTTGGTTGAGAGACATCGATCGCGGTGAGTTGGTGCATCGCGCCCGAAGCCTGCAAGATGGGCTGCGCGGCGCGTTCGAGCTGCAGACCAGCGCGGACGCCTTCCTCTTTCGCAAGAACCGGGACCTCAGCGGTTATGTGGACGGCACCGAGAACCCCGATGGTGAGGACGCGCTGCGAGCCGCGATCTGTCAGGGAGATGGCCCCGGCCTCGACGGCGGCAGCTTTGTCGCGGTGCAGACATGGGTGCATGATCTCAGCCGCTTTGAAGCGATGACGCAGACCCAGCGGGACCACACGATCGGGCGTCGAATCAGCGACAATGAAGAGATTGACGAGGCGCCCGAGTCCGCGCACGTCAAGCGCACCGCGCAGGAGAGCTTCGAGCCCGAGGCCTTTGTACTAAGACGCTCGATGCCCTGGTCAGATGCCGAGCGGGAGGGTCTCATCTTTGTCGCCTTCGGGCGCCGCTTTGACGCGTTCGAGGCCCTCTTGGGCCGGATGGTCGGCAACGAAGATGGCGTGCCGGACGCGCTGTTCTCCTTCACTCATCCCATCGATAGCCGCTACATGTGGTGCCCGCCCGTGAAGGCTGGGCGGCTCGATATGTCCGCGCTGCCGAGCGCCTAGGAGCCCGTTGAGTAATGGGCGTGGTCCTGCCGGTGAGAGGTTTTTGCGTCTGGTTGTTCGGCGAAGAGGGCGCATATCGGGCATACGCAACCGATGAGTCGGGGCGAGCAGGCGCGAAAAGGGCCAGCGGCAGGGGGGCGAACACTGTTCAACGGGCGCCTAAGGCGTCACCCAGATGCTGCCCTCCGGCTCAGTCGCTGGGCGCCCGGGTGCGGGCACCAGCACCTCCTGGGGCGTGGCCCACAGGGACAAAGAGACCGCGCCCAGGTCTGGCGCGGGCACCAGCAGGCCTTCGCTGGGGCACTCGGCCGCGTCTACAAATCGGCAGCCTGCCGGGCCTTCAAGATAGAATAGGTGATAGCCTGGCTCGATTGCACCCACCAGGTCCGCCGCGGGAGCATCGGCAGAGATCGGCTCGGTTGTGTGCACCACCACGTGCCGCGCGCTGGCGCCGAGCAAGAGATCTTGCGAAAGCTCTAGGCCGCCGCTGGAGTCTTTGTCCGCGTACAGCACGATCACTCCCAATGCGAGCTGCCCGCTGAGCACCAGGTCTGAAAAGCCGCTCGCCTCGACGCTGGGGGGGTCGAAGAGGGTCATCGAAAAGGCCCCCAGGCCACTATCCAGCTGAGCGCTCTGCTCGACTTGAAGGCTGCCTTGGGCCCTGGCCCCGACCCAAAAGACGGATAGTTCCAAAGGCCCATGGTTGGCGGGGACCCGGGCCGAGCTCGAGTTGACCGCGCCGCCCACCGTGAAGACGGGCGTGCCCGAGAACTCCGACGCCACCAAGGGCTGGCCGCAACTTAAGCACAGAGGTAGTAGCCATAGTAGCTTGTTCAAAACTCATACCCCAGGGCCAGTAGGGCCCGGTAGGAGGGGCGAGTGAGCACCTCTCCTGGTCCCGCGGGTTCACGGTCGGCATCTGTGCCCCGGTAGACGTAGATGGCGGCCTCCGCCACGACGCTGGCGACAAAGTCACCCAGGAAGGGTGGAGATTGCAAGGCGGCATGCAAGGCAAAGGCACCACCCCAGGTGCTGCGCGCGGCCTCCCGGTTTTGCACCTCTACCTGGGACAGTCGCATAGCCTCGGCCATGAGTCCGCCCTTGAGGGTTAGCCAGGGCAGGTCTACGGCCCGGGAGATCAGCACTCCCAGACCTAACTCCTGGCTACGGTAACGCAGGCGTGGGGTATCGAAGGCCGTGGGCGTCGTGACACTGACGAAGGGCATGGCCGAGAACCAGGGCAGGGTGGCCTCGTAGCCCGCCCTGAATAGCGCGGCGGTGCCCACGCCATCGGCGACACGCCCGCGAATGCCACCCATGACTCGCGCGGTATGTGCAATGCGCGGACTCTTGGCGCCGCCCTTGCGGACCAGGCGGGCGTGAGCCTCTCGCTCAACGAGGTGACGGTCCGCTTCGTAGTTTTGGCCCTGGGCGACCTGCACTCGGCCGCTAAGGACCTCAGAGCGGGTGCGCTTGCGGATTCGGTACTCTCCCGAAGGCAGGCTAAGTTGCGTGCCAGGGGTGGTGACTTCAGCCGCGATGCGTCCGGTGTGACTAGAGACCACCACATAGTCACCTTTGGAGAAGCTGATCGTGCCGCCGGAGCTGGGCGGCCACGTGAGCACCAAATCTCCCCGCCCCGACCAGTCGTGGGCGAAGGTGGGGTGCTGCACACCGCCCCGGCTGCCGAGAGTGGTCTCGACAGTGCGTCCGTAGACATAGGAGTAGGCTTCGGACAGCGTGACCCGCCCATCGTGATCACCGTCTGCGGCGCCCCTTAGGCCGGTGGCCATGTGCATAGTGAAGAAGGAGCCCCCGATGCGGTCGCTCTCGTGGGAGTCCTCCCACTCTGCGCTGGAGGTGATGACAACTCGGCCCTCTCCGGGGTGAGCCGAGTCCAGCTCGAAGGGGCGCCCCAGGCTGGCACCCTTACGCCGGGCCATGGCCCCGGAGCGACAGGCATCGATAAGGTGCAAGGAAAGTTGCGAGCCATTCGCGTCCAGCGCCCGCCGAAGCTCTGCGAAGGACAGTTGGGAGCCGTCGAGCAGCAGCGCGCGGTTATCGGCGTGACCCGAATAATAAAAGACCATCATCTTCGCGGCGCCGCCCACCCGCTCAATCAGCTGAATGATCGCGTCTGCGCTGGGGCTCTGCAGCAAGTGCGCGTCACTGGCCTGTAGGCCGCCGAGGTCGACGAAGACGCGGCGCATGCGCTCTGCATCATGCTCGGCGTGCTGAAGGGGCGTGAGGCCGGAGGGCGCGCCATTGCTGCCCACGAAGATCCCGACGCGCTGCCCGGCCGCTGCGAGCGTGGGTGTGCTCACAAGAGCGACGAGGCCGGCGAACAGGGCGCGTTTCATTGTTTCACCACGTCGACGGAGTGCAGGGCGCAGCCGGCTTGGGCCACGTTCCCAATCAGGGCCAGCGCCTGTGAATGGGACACTGGCTGCCTGCACATGACAACCTGCAGCCGCTCGGGGGCGGTCTCGCCGTCCAAGACAACTTCCTGGCTCAGCCAGGCGGGCCCCTTGGTCTGCCATGAGGGCGCTGCGTCGTCGGGGTAGAGGGCCTGCCATGGGCCGCGCTTGAGGCCCCAGAGCAAGCGAACTTGCCGTGTCTCGCCGGGATTGTTCCGCACTGCCAGTCGCGCCCCCGGGGCGACCGTCGCCGGCATGGGTTTGGGGCCCTGCTCCGTCACCACGAAGACCTCTACTGGGGAGGGGCCGCCCTTGGTCCGAAGCTCTGTCTCACTGGGCATGACCACCATGAGTAGCAAGGCGGCCATCGCGGCTAGGGGCGCGCTCGCCCAGGCGAGGCGTCGCCACCAAGGCCGCGGCCGGGGCGACTGGGCAAGTGTTTGCGCGGCGAGGCCCGCGGGGTTGAAGCGCTGCGCGAAGTCTTCGGCCTCCCGTGTCAAGGTATGTTGACGGGCCTGGCAGGTCTCGCAGCCCTGCAGATGATCGACGGCCTCAGCCGCCCCTGCGCCGAGCCGCATCGCGTCTAGATCGAGGTCACTCAGGTGCTGGCTCATGCGGTCCCCCCGAGCAGCTTCTTCGCTCGCCGGCGAAAGAGGGCGAGCTTCTTGCTCACAGTCTTGCGGGAGTAGCCCACCATCGTGGCCACCTCCTCCATGTGCATGCCGTCCACGTAGTGGTGCACGGCGATCTTCTGGGTCAGGGGGTCCATGTGGGTCAGGACCTGCATGACCGCGTACCGGTCCTCATCGTGGTGCTGGCCATCGACCAGTCGCCGGACCGCGTCGGGGTCAAAGACCACAGGGTGGGACTTTCGCTGGCGGATGCGGTTGAGGCAGAGGTTCGTCGTGATGCGATAGATCCAGCGAAGCATCGGCACCTCCCCTCGGAAGGACTCATGGGACTGGGCCACGCGCACGAATACCTCCTGCATCGCATCCTGGGCCTCCTCATCATTGTTGAGCAGGTGACGGGCGCGGCGATACACGGTGGGACCGTAGTCCCGATACAAGCGAGTGAGCTCGTCCCGGTCGATACCTGAAACTACTTTCCTCTGGGCTGAACGGCCAGCGCGGCCGTCCATTGAGCACTACGTAGTGACGCTCTGCGCAAATAGGGCACCCACAGCTCACCTGCCTGGCCCGCCGCGATGCCGGCCGCGCCAGGAACCAGGCTGATGTACCGTTCAGGCCCGCTGGCCGGCACGATAACCCGCGCTTCGCTCACGGCCGGCCCGACAATGTGCACCATCTGGTCACCGTCCGTCGTGTTCTCGATGCCTACCGTATGCAATTGACCTTGCGCATCGAAGACGGTCTGCACGGCCCTAAAGTTGCTGGATGGAAGGTAGGGGCGCGCTGGCTGGAACTGGTCGTCACGCACGATGGCCTGCATCAACTGACTCGACGAATCATCGAAGTACATGACCCGCTGTGCGTACTGCTCAACTTGCAGGTTTGGGGCCCCCATCTGAAGCTCCCCTGCCAGACGGGTGACGAAGTTCCACTGGCCACCCTCGTGGCGCACATAGTCGATGACCGTGCCATCGTTGCCGTTCCAGGTGTACGCAAGGTGCAACCTTCCTTGCTGATCGAAGCTCAGTGAGGCGTGAGTGACTCGCCAACCGCCGTCACTGCCCCAGCCTTCGCCGCAGCATTGTGCGTTGATCTGGGCCTGGTCTTCAAATCCTGCCTCCAATGAGCCGAGCAGCACCGCGGCCTGAAGCTGGGGGCTGCGGGAGTAGTGCCCGCGCACGAAGCTGAGCGCTACCCGCCCATCTTGGGCGACGGCGAGGCTGAGTCCCTCCACCGAGGCCTCCCCAACTTGCACGGTTTCGCCTTCGTAGCTGTGAGCGTCGACGCGCGTGTAGTACAGCACCCTCGCGGCCCGCCAGGCTGCGTGAAGCTGCCCGCCAGGTCCCGCCGCGAGCACGATCTCGTCCGCGTCCGGTAGGGCGTCAGGCAGCTCAATTTGCGTGCCGTCGGGCCGTACAAAGACCGGCAGCCCCTCGCCCTGGGTGATTCCGGCGAGGTAGGCGCCGCCTCGAGGGTTGGCCGCGACGACCAGGCGCTGAAGGGAGCCGTCGAAGTCGCTGGCTTGCAGCGGGGTTGGCGTGGGGCTCTGCAGTGGGGCCATTTCGGCCACGCCGCAGGCGCCGGTGAGTAGAAGGCCGAGTAGAGGCAGTCGGGTCATCACGGGCATGACCCGAGCCGCCCACTTCATGGGAACTCTTTTTTTGGTGCCAGTCAGATTGAGGAGAGGAAGGCCTCAAGGTCATCGAGCTCGGTGTCGCTGAGGCCACCGGTGTTGCCCATAACGCCCCCGCGCAGCGCCTCCAGCAGAGTGCGCATGTCCGGCATCGAGCCATCGTGCAGGTAGGGCGCGGTGGCCGCCACCCCGAGCAAGCTGGGGGTCTTCACACCCTCGAAGCCGAACATTGTGTACTGCAGTTTGTCCGTATACAGGGCGCCGGAGTGGCAATCCGCGCAGCCGACCTCTTGCCGGTTGAAGATCTCACGGCCCCGCTCAACCGCCGGGTCATTTGAGCCCGCCATGGGCACGTCCACGGCGCGGGAGTAGTCGATGAAGGCGGCGATCTGCTGCGCTTGTTCGTCACTGAGCCCCGTGCCGCCCATGAGTCCCTCGCTGGTGCTGAGAGCGTCGATCGCGACGGTCGCTTTGTCGGCCTGCCACCTCACGGGCTCACGCGTTGAAATGACGCCTGCCAATGATGGGGTCTGACGCGGGCCGCGGTCGAACATCCAGGTCAAGCCGTCGGCGCGACCATCAAAGTGACAGGCCGCGCAGCTCACCCCGGAGCCCGGCTGGGACACTTGAGCGTCATTGGCGGCGTAGAAGAGTCGGCGCCCCTCCTCAATAGCGGGCGGCAGCGTCTTGTTCGTGACTTTGACCTGCGTCTGCATGGCGGCTGTGCCGAAGCCGTCGCTGGTCATCGGGGGTGCATCGTTCAACTCGCCCGCTTGAAAGCGCTCTACGGATTCCAAGTCAAAACGGCCGACTGCTCGGTCCAAGAAGGCGTACACGAAGCCTTCATTCTTGGATGTGAAGGCCACGGCGCGAGGGCCGGCGCCCGCGGTCATGGCGAGGGCGTTACGCTGTTCAAACTGGGTCGGGGACCGCGAGGCAGGCCTCGACGGGTCGTACCCGAACACGACCCGCTGGTGCAGACGCAGGGCGGGCAAGAAGAGCATGACGCCTGCGCCTTCTACTGTGGCGATCACGGTTCGGGAGCTGGGCGAAAACGTGAGGCTTGCAAAGTAGCCTGCGCCGACGAAGTGGTTCACCCGGTACAGGGAGATCTCCTCGAGGTTTGGCTGGCCTCTGTGATCGACGGGAATCATCGCAACGCCTGGTACGAGGCGGTCGCCGTAGCCTCCGCCTCTCCCTCCGCTCGCCTCGGAGATGGGCATCATGTTGTCCACATGGAAGGTGGGCACGGCGATAAGCTGCCCATCAGGTGAGGCGGCGAGATCCCCAGTGATCCGCAGGGGGTTCTCGTGTTGCGGCGCGGATACAGCGACCGTGAAGGAGACGGCAGGAAGCTCGATGCTCTCGATCTTGCCGCTCTTCAGGTCGACATAATGCAGACTGCCTTGCATGGCGCCACCGACGTACAGGGCCTGCCCGCTGGGGTGCAGGGCCAACCACCGCGGCTCACCCTCCACCTTCCAGACCCGCAATACCTCAAGGCTCTGGCCATCGAGCTCCTTGACCTCGCCGCCCATAGAGACGGCGACATACAGGCGCGTGCCGTCCTCGGAGGCGACCAGCCCGTAAGGCTCGGCCCCCACATCCACGCGCCGCCCGACCTTTAGGCCATTGGCGGTCTCGGTCAGCTCGACGATGCAGCGCTCGGTCCGCAGGCTCGCGAAGATCCGGTCGCCGATGCGCGCCAAACGCGTCGGTTCGCCGGGCAACGCGGTCTCTTGGGTCTGCATCGAGACCGCGTCGACTCGGGTGATCGAGCCTTCCTCCGCGTTGGCCACATATAGGGCCGTGTAGTCCTGCGACGTGATCAACCCCTGGCTGCCCATGGGGTTGCGAGCATCCTCCGCTCCGCCTCCGCACCCGGTGAGCCATAGGCCGGCCGCGATCGTGATCTTCAGTGTCCTCATCATGTCTGCTTCTCCTTTGCGTTAAGCAGCAGCCTGTGTGGGCCGGCGCCGTTCAATGATGAGTCCCCGTGCGTGACGAAACCTTCGGAACTTTATCCCTGTCATCCGGTGGATTGTTGGCTTCGCCCGCAAAATTCTAAAAAAGATCATCGGGCACCGAAGGCTTGGGCGGCTGAGGGTACTCACAAAGGTAACGACCGACGCATGACTTCAATTGCCGCGCTGATTCGGAGGGCTTGCCTCCGGATGGCCCCTGAGATGGGCAGAGACTGCCGCGCGGTATTGGCCGCAGCGGTCTTGGTGTGGGCATGCCTTCTTGCTCGCACATCAGCGGCGCAGGTGTGCCCCGCTGTGGTCCTGACGGGGCCGGACGCGGACTTGATCGCCGAAGTGCGTCGGCACAGCAGACTCAATGACGTGTCGACCGCTACAACCTCATCTTCTGAATGTACGTCCCAGACCGTCGTGGTGCGGCCTGATGTGTCCGGATTGCGTTTGAAGATGCTGGACTCCTCCGGGCCTCCGGAGCGCCAGGTCTCCAACCCCGCGACTGCAGCAAGTCTGATTGCGGCGTGGACCGCGCCCAGCCTTGTGGGCCTGAGCTGGCTCCAGTCCGACTCCTTGACGCCGACCGCCACCCCGACCATAGCCGGGGTGGATGTCGAGGGCGACCTTCCACCCGGCTCTAGGCCGATCCTGAGCGGGTCGCTCCAGCCCGCCAGGGTGCCCTCGAGTGCCTCGGCATCGCTGGCAACCATGGCCCCGCCCGAAGACATAGTCGCACCGGCGCAAGAAGGCCGGCTGGCAACGAAAGTCCCGGAGCCTGTGCCCGCTGCGATACCCGCGACGACAGGCCAAGCGTTCGCCGGCCGCGTGAACCGATCGGCCCGCCAGCGCAGGTGGTGGCTCGGTGCTTCCGGCACAGCCTCCGCTGATCGGACCTTTGGTACGGAGCTTGAGGTGGCTCGCTCCTCCAGGGTGGGCCGCTTTAATCTGAGTCCGGCCCTTCGCGTGGGCTACGGGCGCAGGCCTAATGAAGAGCTTGTCGCGGGTGCCGACCTGTTCGCTGTTGCGGCTGGCGTGCACCTGGC
>Ga0193954_1001341_pt1 | contig 12590 bp, 6 predicted proteins | sample BB_5_MG_FD_140340 | JGI IMG/M metagenome (GOLD analysis project Ga0193954, IMG submission 140340) | Microbial mat bacterial communities from the Broadkill River, Lewes, Delaware, United States - BB_5_MG | ecosystem: Environmental > Aquatic > Freshwater > River > Microbial mats | place: USA...
CACGGGCGCCTACAAGTTCAAGCGGCTCTTCGGCATGGAGCCCATTCCTTTGCACTACCAATATGACTTGGTGGAGGCGAAGGAGCCGCCGAATATGAACCCCACCAACCCCAAGTTCGCGATGGCGATCGACAATTGGAAGCGACTACCTGTGCCGCTCACAAAGATGATGGGGCCCCTGCTGGCCCGGAGGATCCCCTGATGTGCGGTGTTGTTGGCGTCTTCTGTTTCGATCGCAGTCGCGGTGTGGACCGCGACGTATTTGTGCGTCAGACCGACGCTCTGGCTCACCGCGGCCCGGACGATGGGGGGGTCTACATCGAGCCGGGCATCGCCTTGGGCCATCGTCGACTATCGATCATTGACCTGGGCGGCGGGCACCAGCCGATGTGGGATACCGAGGGTCGCCTGGGTATTGTCTTCAACGGGGAGATCTACAATTACAAGGAGCTCGCCAAGGAGCTGAAGCAGCAAGGCCACCGCTTTCGCACGGACTCCGATACCGAGGTCATCCTCAACGCCTACCGCCAATGGGGCGATAGGTGCGTTGAGCACTTCGTGGGTATGTTCGCCTTCTGCGTCTTTGACCGCCTGGAGCGCACCTTCTTCATTGCCCGCGATCGCCTCGGTAAAAAGCCCCTGTACTACTATCAGGATGACCAGCGGCTGATCTTCGCCTCGGAGCTGAAGGCGATCATGATGGACCCCAGCGTGCCCCGGGTCATCGAGCCTACGGCGGTGATGGACTACTTCGCCTATAACTATGTGCCGGGCCCGAGCACCATCCTGCGCCACGTGCAGAAGCTTCCCGCGGGTCATGCGATGCTGGTCACCAGAGACAAGGTGGTGCAGCGGCAGTATTGGGATGTCGACTTTTCTCACGTCGATAAGAGCAAGAATCTCGAGCAGAACTCCACCGCCCTCATCGCGCACCTTGAGGAGTCAGTGCGTCTGCGCCTGCGCTCGGACGTGCCGCTCGGTGCCTTCCTGTCGGGAGGCGTGGACTCCAGCCTGATCGTGGCCTTGATGGCCCAGCAGTCGAAGCAGCCGGTACGGACCCATACGATCGGCTTTTCTGAGGCGGAGTATGACGAGCGGGCCTACGCCCGGGAGACGGCCGAACTCTACAAGGCGGACCATCACGAGCGGGTTGTGGACGTGGATGCGGCGGGGGTCGTTGGTGACCTGTCGTGGTTCTACGACGAGCCCTTTGGCGACTCTTCCTCCGTGCCGACTTACTATTTGTGTCAGGCGACTCGCGAGAAGGTGAAGGTCGCCCTGTCAGGAGACGGCGGCGATGAGAACTTCGCCGGCTACCGCCGTTATGTCTTCGCGATGGCAGAGGACAAGATTCGCAAGCAGCTGCCGAGCTTTTTGCGCAAGAACCTGATCGCCCCGGTGGCGGATGTCTATCCCAAGGCTGACTTCCTTCCGCGTTACCTGCGTGCGAAAGCCACCTTGACAAACTTGGCGGCCAGCCACGAGCGAGCCTACTTCCTCTCCCTCACTCAGAAGACCTATCCCAGGCTTCTCGCACCCGATTTTCTCAATGGCGTGAAGGACCACGACCCCTTCGTTCATTTCGAAAGGCACCTTGCCAAGTGCGGCACGGATGACCGCCTCGCCCGCCTGCAGTACGTGGACCTCAAGCTCTACCTCTGTGATGACATCTTGGTGAAGGTGGACCGCGCCTCGATGGCCCACGCGCTCGAGGTGCGAGTGCCCATTTTGGACCACCACATCGTGGACCGCGCAGCCCGGCTGCCGGCGCGGTACAAGCTGGATGGCCAGACGACAAAAGTGGCGTTGAAGCACTCTGCGCGCCGCCTGCTGCCCGGGCATATTCTCGACCGTAAGAAGCAGGGGTTCACGATTCCGCTGCCCATCTGGTTCAAAGGCGGCTTGCGCGAGATCACAGAGCAGACCTTCTTTGGCGCCCCGGGCGGCCACAGCGGTTTGTTGAACACCGAGGGCCTGCGGCGCATGTGGTACGAGCACCAGATGGGCATCTCGAACCATGCGACGGTCTTTTGGTCGACGCTGATGTTTGAGCTGTGGGCGAAGCGCTTCTTGAGCGGTGCGGACTTGGCGGCGGGGGCGGTGCTGCCTCGCGGCGCTAAGCCGACACGCGTTCACAACGAGCCACTGCCGGCCTTGCAGGTTTGATGTAAGCGTTGACCATACCCACGCCCTGCGGGATGCTTTGTTGATGACGGATCCGAGGCAGCCCGAGGCTGAGCCCGAGGCTGATCTCGAGGCGACATCGCCTACCGGGCCGGTCAGCCTCGACCTTGGGCGTGTGCCGCGAGGCGTGGAATTCACAGATCCGCTGTCCCCCAAGCTCTACACCTGGCTGAACGACTTCACGAAGGCCACCCGCAGCGTGCGGGTCTATGCTGAGAACAACGCCATGTTCCACAAGTTCGTGGAGCGGGCATTCCGTGGTCTCAGCGAGATCTTCCTGGAGGTCGCTGAACTCAACTTCTCCGTGCGCGAGGATCGCCTGCTGTACAATGGCGACCCCGTCCATGTGAATCCGGACCGGGAAGAGGGCCTGCCCTTCGTCCTCTACCGCAACGCCTTTCGTCGCGTCACCCTACTCAGGGGTGTGACTCAGGAGGAGATGGTGCAGCTTATGCGTGCCATCACCACCGACTATTCTGCCGGCGCGGACTACGCCAATGAAGACCTCGTCACTTCTTTGTGGCGCCTCGCTCTTCCGCACCTGCGCTACCTAACTATCGACTCCATTACGGCCCTGGGGCAGGACACGGCGGAAAAGAGTGATGAAGAGGCCAAGCGCATCCAGGCCAGCATCGAAGACATCGTAGCTGCGATCTATCGAAATAACGCCGCCGACGATGATGATGTGGTGGCAGGAGTCTCCATTACTAAGGAGGACCTCGAGGCCCTCAAGGAGATCCGCCTAGAGAACCCGGAGGACCTGGAGGTCCTGGACCGCTTCACGGAGCGGGCTATCGCGGACATCCCGCCCTCGCAGCTTGAGTTGGTGCGCAATGAGGTGAGCGCGGAGCAGCACGATGACCTGGTGCGCCGGGTTATGGATATCTTCCTGCATATCCTCTTTCGGGAGCAGTCCAGTCGAGAGTCCACAGCGACCATCCAGATCATCCAGCAACTCTTTGAGTCGATGGTCTTCGGTGGGCGATACGATGAGGCCCGCGAACTGGTCGAGCGCCTCAGGCACAGCGCCGTGCACGGCGATGACCTGCGCGAGATGCACATCTCTAAGCACCTGGTTCAGATGTTTGCCTCCGAGAACCGGGTGGTGCCGGTGCTAGAGGCCTTCAACGAAGAGTACAAGACATCCTCCGTGGCGGATAAGATCCGCTTTCTGAGGGCCTTGGGGCCGTCCATCGCCCCAATCTTACTGCGCTCCCTAGAGACGCTGACTACCCCCGGACACCGCAGGCTGATCTGCGAACTCATCATTGAGTGCGGCGTTCCGGAGCCGGTGGAGTTGATGCGCTACATCAACGGCGCCAAGTGGTTCGCGGTGCGCGACATCTTGAGTTTGGCGCAGCAGCATCCGCCTGAGCGCATCTCTGTGCTGATCGCCTCAGGGCTGCGTCACGACCACCCCAAGGTTCGCCAGTATGCGGTGGGCATGCTGCGCACCTATGCGCGCGGTCCGGCGGATCAGCTGTTGTCTGAGCGACTTCGCGACAGTGAGATTGACGTGCGCCTTGCCGCAACTCGAGTTGCGGCAGCGCGGCGTAGCGCCCCGTGTCGCGCGGAGCTCGAGCGCATACTCTCCGACGAGAGTGTCTTTGAGCGTGAGCCCCGAGAGCTACGCACACTCATGACAGCCTATGGCGCGATCGCGCACGAAGAGGCTGTGCCCTTGCTTGATCGCCTGCTCAGCCCGGGCTTCTTTACGCGCTTGAAGAGCCTCGATGTGCAGATCGCGGCTGCGTTCGCGCTGGCATCCATCGGCGGAACAGAGGCCAGCGCCGCCCTGCAGAAGGGCGCACGCACGCTGAGCACAAAGGTGCGAGAGGCCTGTAAGCGGGCGCTGGCGCGCGACCTGCGCAAGGGTGAGCGGCCGGCGGATATCCTGGCTGGCCACGGCTTGCGAATTCCGGATGTGGCGACCACCAACCCCAATGAGCCGCTTCCCGAACGTGCCGGCGAGGAGGCCGCGACGCCCTCTGGGGGCACAGCCATCGATTCCACGCCGCCCCGCGGCAATAGCATGGACATCGACTTCACCATCGGCACCACCTCCGATGTGCAAGATATGCTGAGCGGTGCTCCAAAGTTCACGCTCGATCTTGAGCCAGGGGACAACTCTACGCAGTCTCTCAACCCGGTCGATCGGGAGCGGCCGTCGATGCCCAGGGTGGATCCGCACTATCCGGTTCGGGAGTCGATGCCATCGAACTTGCCGCCCGCGCAACCCGCCTTGACGGGTGCCCCGAGGGCCGAAGTCACGGTGACTCAGCCCATGGCGGCCATGCCGCCGCCGCCGGCAGCCAAGACGGAGCCGATGAGCCCGCCGCCGCGTCCGCCGGCAAGCGAGCCTGCCCCCGCTCAGGGCTCGCCCGAAGATGCCTATGACGATGTGCAACGCGAGCTGATGGCCTACTTGGGGCTGGAGGGCGAGGCCATTGAGGCGCCGCCTTCGTCGGGCCCGGCCGCGATTGAGATCACGGGTCCCCTGGACGTTGTGGGAGGGCCTGCCGTCGAGCCGCCACCTCCTGAACCCCAGCCTCGCTTTGGCGGCACCGCGGCGGACTCAGGCATCCTCTCTGGGGCGTCTGCCCACGAGTCATCGCCGGATTGGGGGCGCCCCACCGGACCATCCCTGCCGGCCGATGCGGTCACAATGAGCGATATGGACTTGCCGATTGAAGAGCCCCTTGAGGCCGAAGAGGTTCCGCTTGGCGCCTTTGGCATTCGTGCCCCTGACCCCGCGGCGCCGGACTCTGCGGCGGCCGATGACGCAGAGGCGGCCCCCGAGGGCCCGCCTCCGGAGGTCGCACCGACGGAGACGGAGCGACCCGCCGTGCGCCGTCCACCACCGGAGGCCGAAACTGAGGTTGCTGCGAAGCCGCCCAGCGCTGGCCCGGCTCCCGAGGCTAAGCCGGCCGTCTTGGTGGATGACTTATTCTTGGGCGACGAAGGGGCAGACTCCTGATGCGTGGACCCGATCTTGGTGTGACCGCGAAGCTGCAGGTCTTGGGCCGCAGCCTGGTCCTACAGCTGTCTACGGTCCTGCGCACGATGCGCCTGCACGAGCAGAATAACCGGGCCCTCTTGGTGGCCACGGAGAACCTTAAGGATACCATCAATACTCTCTGGGCCGCCTTGGATGGCTCTGTGCAGCTGCAGTTCGTGGAGGGCATTGTCTACCTCAACGACATGCGCTTGCGCCTTGATGCCGGCGTCACGAACCAAGTGAAGAACCTGGAGCAGAGCTTTCAGGAGCGCGGCCTCGGTGGTCTGGCGTTTTCACGACCGGTGGACGGTGCCTCATTGAAAGGCTTCTTGCATGCCTTCAGTGAGCCGGTAGAGACCGAAGAGGATCTGGAGCTGTTGCGCAAGAAGCTCGAGGAGTTTCACGAGCTGGCCCTGGAACTACTCGACCCGCAGTTCTTTAACGATGGCCTGGCTGAGGAGCAGGCACTGCGGGTAGATAAGAAGACCTTCGCGCTTCAGACGTATGCGAAGACGGTGGTTGCCGTCCGTGAGTTCGTACGCGGCGTACGTGAAGGTCAGGATGAGGGGCAGGCCAAGCTACCCATTACCCGCATTGTGCAGGACCTCGTCGACATCGCCACAGAGCGTGTCAACTTCCTGCTAAAGCTGGCCGCGATCAAGAAGGCGGATGACTACGCCTACAATCACGCCGCCAATACTTGCGTACTGTCCTTGGTCATCGGCCGGGGATTGGAGATCGATCGCCTCGATCTCGTTGAGCTGGGTACCTGCGCGCTCTTTGCTGACCTTGGGTTTGCTTTGATGCCATCGGAGGTCATGGACCGCGCCGAAGAGTTATCCGAGGGCGAAAAGCTCGACATCCACAACCAGATGATCCGCCAAATTAGCGCGATCATGGGTAAGCACCTCAGCGACAGCATGGTGCGTCGCGCTGTGGTGGCCTATGAGCACCACTTGCCCTACCTCAACCCATCCACCGGGCAGCCAAATAACACCCATGTCTTCTCTCGCATCGTGAGCGTCGCGGATGCCTTCGACGCGCTCACCACACGCAGGCCGTGGCGGGAGGGTTATACTGCGGACGAGGCGCTCAGGATCCTCATGAAGGATGCCGGCACGAAGTATGACCCGGTCGTCGTGCGGGTGCTCGTCAACCTCATGGGCATCTACCCGTTGGGCTCGGTGGTGAGGCTCGGTAGCGGCGAGATCGGCGTCGTGTACCATAACTCGAACGACCCGCAGTTCTTCGAGCGGCCCTGGGTAAAGGTAGTGCGAGATGCCGAAGGTCAGACCGTGCGACGCACGCTGATCCGCAACCTCGCCGAGGAAGAGGGCCCCGGCGGTCAGATCACCGCCACAGCCCGCACTGAAGAACTCGGCGAGAGCTTCGACGCTGGCATGGCGGTCATCTTTTAGGCGCTCCTATCCGACGAGGTCGGCTTCCATGCGCCTCAGGGTGCCATCGGGTTCCGCGATCGCCCGATCGACGATTTCGTCCGCTCTCGATTGAGCATCGGTGACGGTATACAGGCGGAACTGAGGCGCGTTGCCTGAGGGCCTCAGGTGCACAATCTCTCCGTTATCGAACCACGCGCGCACCCCGTCGATGAAGTTGATGCGCATAACCTTCGTGAAGCCCTGCTCCGGCGGAAAGTACTTTTCGAAGAGCTGCGCGACCTTGAAGTAGTGCTCCGCTTCGGGGGCCTCAACCTCGCTGTCGTCTTCCATCTGCAACATTACTTGCGTTCCGCTAAGGTCGGCCTGGCAGACCGAGCCATCATGCGGCTGCAGGTGGCTGAGTAGGGCGCGGCTGGTCTGTTGGGCGAAGGCGTCGAGCAGGCCCGCACGCGTCGCGCGCTTGGGCAGAGTATCAAAGAGCTCGGCGACGGTGCACTTAGCCTCGTGGGCGGCCAAGAGCACGCTGACGATGGGAAGGGTGGCGTCACGGGTCGCCAGAGGGCTCAATGAGGCCATGCCGAAGCGAAGCGTTGAGCCCGTCAAGAAGCCACCGTTGGCCTCCCAGCCCACCACGGCCTCCCGCCCGTCGGCGGCTGCGTGGGCCATCGCGTCGATCACGTAGGGGGAGCCGATGCGGGTGCGCTTGAGGGTGACGTTGGCCTCCGCGAGTGCGCGGTCGATAGCATCATAAGCGCTGATAGGAACCGCCGCGTACTGGGCCTTGAGATATTGAGCGGTGATGATGCCGACCGCATCGCCCCGATGAAAGCGCCCGAGGTTATCCACAATGAGCGGGCGGTCGCCGTCGCCATCGGTGGAGATGAGCGCGTCAGCGCCGTGCTTTTGCACCAAGCCTCGATACTTCACCTCGTGCTCTGGCATGACGTCCTCCGTGTCCACGGGCACGAAGAAGTCGACACGGTTTTCCGGGATGACCTTGGCGCCGAGCTCCTCAAGGATCTGCGTGAGGATGTCTCGGGCCACCGAGGAGTGCTGGTAAAAGACGATGGTCTTCCCGTCGAGAGGACGGCGGCTCGCGAAGGGGCCGGTATAGCGGGCTCGATACGCCTGAGCGCCCTGGGGGGCATCGATCGCCTGAGCGTTCGGCGCGCGCAATTGGCCTTGCGCATCGAAGGGACTGTTGGCCTTGTCCAGCGCATACACCCGACTGCGCACGGTGCTTACGCCCTCAAAGATCGCGGCCTCGTCACTCTTGAGCACTTCGCCGGCGGCTTTATAGAACTTAACGCCATTGCGGTCCGCGGGAATGTGGCTGCCTGTCACCATGACGCCTGGCATGCTGTGCTGCGCACAGTGGTAGGCCAGGACCGGGGTCGGCACCTGCCCCAGGTCGACGGCAACATAGCCTGCGTCGACGATGGCTTGTACGACCGCCTTGGAGATGCGAGGGCTGCTGATGATGCCCGTCGTTGGGCACTTGTCACGAAGGTCCCGCGCTAGGGCGACCTTGGCGCCAGGCTGCACTTCGCCGAGCACGGCCGCAAAATGCAAGAAACCCTGCACATTGATGTAGACCTCAAGGTCTGTCATGTCGGCGACCAGACCGCGTAGGCCGCTGGTACCGAAGCGGAGCTCTACGGGGTCCTTGTCTAGGAAAGCGGGGCGGGGCGTATCTTGCTGGCTCATGGCGTGGGTGCGGACCCGGGGCCCGCGCACGAAGCCTCGGAGGCTCTGGCGATCACGTCAAGGGTGGGGCGGCCCCGCGCTGACAATTGCTGCGGACTTCACTAGTGTGCCGTGTCGTGTCGTTACGCGTGATGACGTACAACGTGCGCTATTTCGCCAACCTCGCGGCGGTGAAGGGCGCGGCCTCCACGCGAAGGGGCATTCAAGAGATCGCCGCCGCGTTGGCGCAGCTGCAGGAGGCTCCGCATGTTGTGTGCCTGCAGGAGGTGGAGACCCGCTCCCTGCGCTCATCCCTGTCTCACGATCGCGGCGATCGTGAGCAGACCCAGATCGAGTCCTACATGCAGGCGCTCGACGCGAAGCTCACAGAGCATAGCCGGCCGCACCGCTACCGTGCTCACTACTTTCCGGCGCACAGCTACCGGGTGGGGAGGGCGAAGATCTATACCACCGGGCTGGCCATCCTGACCCGCAGCGACGTGCAGGTGCGCCGCCGCGCCGAGGCGGGCCATGACATCACGCACCGGCCGAAGAATCGCGTGGGCCAGTGGCTCAAGCAGTCGCGGATCTGCGCGCATGTGGTGGTCTCGGATGCCGAGGGGCACAGCATCGATATATTCAATACCCACCTCTCTCTGCCGAACCTCGTCTCGGCGCGTGTGCACCAGACCCCAGAGCGCATGGGCTACGGTAAGAACCAGGCCAAGGAGATTCAGGCCCTCGCCAACTTCGTCGCCGACAACCGAAGCAGTGACCGATATGTGGTGGTCGGCGACTTCAACTCTCTGCCCGGCTCTCCGGCCTATGACCTGATTCGCGATGTCTTGCAGGTGCATGACCCTTTCCCGGATGTGATGGCTGTGCACCCCGATGACCTGCGCTCGGAGTGGCCAACGGCGGGCTTCATGCGCTTCAGGATGCGCCTGGACCACATCTTCGCCGGGCCGGGCCTGCGTTGGTTGGACTTTGAAGACACCCACCCCTTTGGTCGGCAGGGGCGCTGGAAGGGGCTGTCGGACCACGTGCCCATCGTTGGGCGCTTCTGCAGTCGCGGTTGACGAGCCTGGAGGCTGTCAGGGGATCTCAGGCACGGCGCCTGGCGCGCCCGCTGCGGGTGCGGCTTTGGGCAACTGCATAACGACCTCGACGCCGGGCTCTTCACCGTCGCCCCGGGCCGCGTTGATCAAGGCGCCGGCCATGCCGAGCTCGTGGCGCAAAAAGCTCATCGCCTGGGCGATGACCTGGGCACTCTGCACGGGATCTTCGGCCCGTTGGGCCTGCTGTAGGGCCTTCATGGCGCTGCGGGCCTCTAAGAAGGCGTTATCGCTGGAGCTCAGCGGCAGCAGTTTGCGTCCCAGGCTCTTGAGCACGCCATCTCCATCCAGCCGGGAGTTCGGCCAGTCGGGGACCTCGGTGAGCCCATGCTGGGCCGCGAAGGCCTTGGCCATGGTTTGATACAGCTCTGCGCTGCCCTCGGCCGTATCGAGCTTGTTGAGCAGTCGGGCGACCGCCTCGGCGTTCATCTCCACATGAAAGCCAGATTGCGTGATTCCAAAATCACGCCGGCCGATGGGCATGCCCATGATCTTGCGTCGTGGCGCCGCGGTATCCGGGGCGTGAAGCGCCTCCAGCCTGGCTTGTGCATCCGGCGTAGCCTCGGTGGCGGCGGCGAAGCCCAGGACCTGGGCCAGGTCCTTGTGAGCGGCGTGGCTGTGGGTGAGTTCGAACTGCCAGCCGAAGCCCACTCCGGTGCGGGTCTCCTGGGTCTGGTCATCGGTGACGGACTTCACCCGGCCGATAGTGGTGCAGGTTGTCTCGCTGTTGGGCGTGCGCGTGCGGCGCTTCAGGGCGTGCGCCTGAGACTTAATAGTTGTGCCCTCACCTTCGGGCCCCTTGTGGGTGTCCCGCTTTTCCGTGATGCGGACCTTTGCTGTTTCGAAGCCCAGAGCACCAAAGGCTCGGCGCACCCCGACCTTGGAGGCCTCGGTGACGTTATTGCGCACCAGCTCCACTCCGCAGTCTGGATCGAGGTCCTTGAGGCTATTGAAGTCGACGCCGCGGGTGCCGCGATAGTTGGCGCCGATGAGCTGGTTAAAGGCCTTTCGCGCGTTGGGCTTAGCCAGGTCGAAGACCACCTCAACTAGGTTCACGGTCTCCGAAGAGGTCTTCTTGCGACCCTCCACAAAGGCCGCGCCCACCCGGTTGATTTTCTCTGCCGTGGGCGTGATCTTCTGGTCGATGAGGCGCCGTCGGTCCTCCAGGGACTCCAGCTCACGCTTGACGTTGCTTTCAGCCAGGGCCTTGAAGTTCTCAGCGCCGTACTCAAGCAAACTTCCGTCAACAAAGAGGCCGACCATAGCTTTATAGGCGCTATCTCCGCCCGGTTTCACTCGCTCGTCTCTTGCGTTGATCCGTACCGCAACCTTACTTGCGAATCCGCGGACAACCTCCAGGGTCGTATCGCCCTCGAGCGCGACTGTAACCTCGGTCGATACGCCCGGGCCCAAGTCATGCAACATGCTGCTGGTGACCCCAGGCAAGGGGGTGGGCGTATACTTGACGCCCGCGTCCGAGAGGATGGTCTGCTGGGAGCGCACCTGGTAGCGCTCGCCCGGCTTCATCTTGCGCGCACGGTAGGCGTTGAGCGGCGCGGACTTGAGGTCCGGCTTGCCCGCGTGCCGCAGGTCATTGTCATCATAGAAGAGGCGGTCGGCCTCAATCTCGACGCTGGTCACCTGCTGGCGCCCGAAGCTTCCGCGCACGCCAAAGAGCGCGAAACTGGTTCCGGGCAAGGGGTAGTCGGCGGCCTGCACACCCTCGGCGTGAGAGCGCTGAAACTTGGGTGACTTGGCGCCCTCATGGGCTTCGGCGAGCTGTAAACCCACGTTGCGAAGTCGGGCCAGCGGGCTGGCGTCATCTTTGGCGCTTGAGGTCCACAAGCGGTCGAGGCGCACCCCGGCATCCTCGATGACTTGGGCTGGATTGTCGGCGGTGCCCTTGGCGCGATCCGCGACCAGGGCCTTGACCCAGGACTGATGGCCGGGGCCCTCCGCCTCGATCTCGTCCTTTTCGAAGTCGTGCTCGTCGGCGAGCGGTGCCCACTGTTTGCCTTCGGGCAGCCGCGGTCCGCGGGCGTTATCACCTTCGCCGTCGTGCGCATCTTCTTGGGCCCATCCCGGCACCAAGGCATTGACGGCCTTCTGGGTGGCGCCGGTGGACTCAGCGGAGGTTTTTGGGGCTTTGGCGAGCGGATCGCCCTTGGGCAGCTTGTAGAAGTAGTCCGCGCTGCGGCGTACGCGCTTGCTCATGGCTGCAACCCCATGAGGGCGAATGTGACACAATGTCCTACATCATGCCAGTCGGACTATGATCCGGGGCTAAGCGTTCTTCCGCATGGCGCGCATGTTGGGCAGGTTGGCCCCCGAGGTATCGACCTCCAGAGCGTGCAGCAGGCCCGAGTAGATCTCCTTCTCGGTCATGGTGCGGCCTTGCTGGGGCACGCCTTGGGGATCCTCAGGGTCAAAGCCGTAGGTCATCGCGGTCGTGGGATCCACGCCTCCGAGCACCTTGTTGCCGTTCACCATGGGCGACAACACTGCGTAGCCATTATTGAGGTCGTGGGAGGTCCCGAAGTCCTCGCTGCCGTTGGAGCGGCGCTTCGTGCGGCCGAACTCGGTGGCGAAGTAGATCATCGAGCGGTCCCAGTAGGACTCGCCCGCCTCAAACTCCTCGGCTTTGAGCAGGTCGACCAGCTTGTCCGCCACATTGAGGATGCGGCTCCACATCACGGCCTGCGCGGCGCGGTGGCTCTGGTGCGAAAAGTCGAAGGCCAGGGGTGGGTTGTCGACCTTGAGACGTCGCAGGTCGAGCAGCACGTTGAAGGAGGGCGCGATGGTCACCGTGCAGGAGACCCCGTGCTTGATGAGCAAGAAGGCCAGCGCCGCCTGAGCCTCGAAGGGATCCGTCAAGAAGTCGGGGAAGGCTTGGCGCACGCGCTGCCCATCCGGTGACTCGGCCAGACCGTACTCAGTGAGCGGGATCTGGGCCGTATCCGGGTAGGCGTTCAGCTTGGTGATGAGGTCCTGCATCTCCAGCTGAGGGCTACGTGAGCGCTGCTGCTGCCAGAGCTTCAGTCGCTCACTCTCTGCGAAGGTCTTGTGGAAGATGGACTCTGGATCGAGCTTTTCGTCACGCAGCCTGCGGGCCATGTCAATGCGACTTGCCGGTGGGGTGTTCTTGATGCCCTTGCTGCCGTGCAAGGACAGCGGCCAGATCGCGGCCTGGGCCACGGGCTCTGCGTA
>Ga0193954_1001343_pt1 | contig 12577 bp, 13 predicted proteins | sample BB_5_MG_FD_140340 | JGI IMG/M metagenome (GOLD analysis project Ga0193954, IMG submission 140340) | Microbial mat bacterial communities from the Broadkill River, Lewes, Delaware, United States - BB_5_MG | ecosystem: Environmental > Aquatic > Freshwater > River > Microbial mats | place: USA...
AATAGATGGAGTCCAAGATGAGAGGCAAACCAAAGGCATCTCTTCATACAAAGATAAAGAGGGAGATGCTCAAATTGCTATAGGAAAATATATTGTCAAATCAGAGTATAATAAGTTCAAAAAAGAGACCCCATTTGAGATAAAAGCAGGTGAGACTACCAAGATAAAAGTTATTTTTACTCAATTTAGTTTGGGAGCAAACTGTTCTAATCCACAAGAAAAAGTAGAGTATGAACTCTATGCTAATAGTGGACAGCTTATTTATGAGAAGAGTAGTGAGTGTTCTAATTTACTCAAAGTAACTCTTGATAGTGGCAACTATACAGTAGAAGCAAAAATTAGCACTGGAGTCAAAGAGGCTAAGTTTGAGGTAGGAGCTGGGCATCCAACGAAATTACTCTTAGATTTGACAAACCTCAATCACCAAGAAGAGATAGAAGCCGATAGCCCTGCAATACAAATACAACAAGAACTCAATAGTAGTTCAACTATAGGAGAATAATTATGATAAAAGTAATAAAAATTTCATTAGCGGTAATCGTAGTAAATAGTCTGTTAGTTGGGGCTAATATCCATCAAAAGTATGATATAAAAAGTGCTAAGATACTCTATAAAATATCAGGTTCTGGAGATATTATGGGAGTAGTTACAAAAGCTACAGGAGAGAAAAGCGTTGTTTTTGATGACTTTGGAGCCAAAGAGTTGATTGAAGAGAAGAGAGAAAATAGTAGTAGTATAGGAGGAGACAATAAAGTAGATACCCTCCATACTATAACTTATAGAGATAAGTCTCTCGTCTCTATAGCTGATATGGAGAAAAAGAGAATAACCTATACTCAAAATATTGCCATAGATATGATGGGAGCCTCTACAGAGAATACCGCACAACAGATAGGTAAAAATATGATGCTACAGATGGGAGGGCAAAAAATAGGTACAGATACTATCCTAGGCTATAAGTGTGATGTATGGTCTATGATGGGAACCAAACAGTGTCTCTACAAAGGTATTGTCCTCAAAATAGAGACAGATATAATGGGTATCAAAAGTAGTGAAGTAGCCACCAAAATTACATTTGATATAACTACAGATAAGAGTACATTTGCTTTGCCCAATTTTCCTATCTATGATATCGAAGGGAACAAAATAGACAAAAGTGAACTCCTAAAAGATGCCAAAGAGGCTTCAAAAGAGAGAGTCCATACTATGCCAAAAAATTTACTCTCACAAATGAAAGCAAAACTTCTCTCTCAGGAGAGTACAATGGTCTTTGCAAAAAAATGTCTTAGGAGTGCCAATAGTCTCAAAGAGGCAAATATCTGTAACCAAAAAGCTAATCGAATGAGTGGTGAGAGTGAAGAGGATTTTGAAGAGTGGGATAAAGCAACCAAAAAAGAGATTTTAGGATTTATTGACCAAGGTCTCGACCAAATAGAGTGTATGAAAAAAGCAAAAAATATGGGTGAGGCACAATACTGTATACCTCAAGAGTAGAAGTGAATTGAGTAGAGGCTAGTTCCACTCTATATAAGTTTTGGCTGTAGAGATGTCATTGTAAAGAAACTTCTCTTCACCCTGCTTTGTCTCTACCGTTATAGAGCTATTATTAGCCTCTTTTAAAATACCTTTAACTCTCTCTTTGGAAGGGATTTTAAGTTTTATCTTTTCACCTATAGCATTTTGAAAATGTGCAGGTTTGGTGAGTTTTCTCTCTATTCCTGGAGAACTTACCTCTAAGCGGTAGCGAGAATTCATTGGTGGATGTACATCAAGAAATGGTGAGAGTTCATTAGAGATAGTTGCACACAAATCCAAAGAGACTCCCCCCTCTTTTGTAATATAGACTCGAAAGATTGTCTCTTCAAACTCTGTAACTACTTCACTATCATAAAAAATAGCATCATTACCATTAATAATTTTCTCTATCTCTTTATCAAGATTCATCACTCTCTCCTTTTGAATCTCTTTTTGCAATTTGCTTAAAAAGTTCTTCTATTCGTATAGTTTTTTCTAGCTGTTGGTCAAATTCAAAAGTAAATCTAGGAGCTTTAAACCACCCCTCACTCTGCTTACAATGGTTTTGAATATATCCTGAAACACTCCGAAGTTGTTTGAGTGCTTCTTGTTGCTCTTTGGGTGAGAGGAATGAAGGCTCTAAATAGACCTTTGCATCACTTCGTCCTTTGGAGCAGACAACATCTACAACAAGTAGAGAGTTTATACGGCTATCATCGAGTGTAGTAAGTGCCTCAGGGATAATCTCCTTGAGTACAGACTCTACACGGTGTCTTTTAATCTCCTCTTGGGTCATAGAGAAACTTGCTCCTCTACATCCTTAAATGTCTCAATAATATCCCCTGCTTTGAGGTCATTATATTTATCCATCATAATACCACACTCATAGCCATTTTTGACCTCTCTAGCATCTTCTGTAAATCGTTTCAAAGAGGAGATACTGCTTGTGTATACCACAACACCATCTCGAATAATCCGTGCATTACTTCCACGAATAATAGAGCCATCAATAACTTTAGACCCAGCAATGGTTCCCACTTTGGCTACAGTAAAGGTCTCACGAACCTCTGCTTGACCTGTTACCTCTTCAGTAATAACAGGACTCATCATACCACCAAGAAGTGCTTTTACATCATCAAGAAGGTCATAGATAATAGAGTAAGAGCGAATCTCTACACCTAACTCTTTTGCTTTCTTCTTTACACTTCCTGTAGGACGAACATTAAACCCAAGGATAATAGAGTTTTGACTCGCATCACAAAGTGTTACATCACTCTCTGTCACGCCACCTACACCCTCATGAATAATATTAACTTTTACCTCTTCATTTTTGAGTTTCTCTAAACTACCTTTGATAGCTTCTAGTGACCCATGAACATCTGCTTTGATAATAACAGGAAGAGATTTAAGTTGCCCCTCTGCGATAAGTGCAGAGAGATCATCAAGAGTTGCTTTAGTACTTTTTGATAGCTCTTTAGAACGAGCATACTCAGCTCTTTTCCCTGCTAACTCTTTTGCTTCTCTCTCACTTCCCATAACAAGCATAACTTCACCAGATGAAGGCACTTCACTAAGTCCTACAATAGCAGCAGGTGTACTCGGTCCAATCTCTTTCATTGTAGCACCCATATCGTTACGCATAGCACGGACACGACCATAAGTATTACCCACAATTACACTATCGCCTACACGAAGTGTACCATTTTGAACAATTACATTAGCTACAGGTCCAAAGCCTTTCTCTAAAGAACTCTCAACCACAACTGCTTTTGCATCTCTTGAAGGGTCTGCAAGAAGCTCCATCACTTCTGATTGAATCAAAATAGTATCCAAGAGTTCATCTATCCCCTCACCACTATGAGCAGATACATTCACAAACTCTATCTCACCACCCCACTCAACAGCCAAAACATCCATCTCTGCTAATTGTGATTTGACCATCTCTGGATTTGCACTCTCTTTATCTATCTTATTGATAGCCACAATCATAGGTACATCTCCTGCCTTCGCATGAGAAATTGCCTCTCTTGTTTGAGGTTTTACACCATCATCTGCTGCAACAACAATAATAACTATATCTGTAGCCTGTGCCCCTCTTGCTCTCATCTCTGTAAAGGCAGCATGTCCTGGTGTATCAACAAAAGTAATCTTCTTACTATTTTTTTCTACTTGATATGCACCTACATGTTGCGTGATTCCACCAGCCTCTTTGTCTACAACTTTTGTTTGTCTGATTTTGTCAAGAAGAGAAGTCTTTCCATGGTCGACATGCCCCATTATAGTAATAACAGGTGGTCTCTCTACAGAATTTTCATCAGCTATATTATCATAAGCAGTTACATAATTGAGTGCATCTAATGGATTAATTGTTGTTACTTCAACTTCAAACTCTTCAGAGAGAATCTCAATATCATCTTTATCTAAGAAGTCATTTTTTGTAACCATAGTTCCAAGTGTAAAGAGGACTTTTACCACCTCTCCAACACTTCGTCCTACCTTCTCTGCAAACTCATAGACTCTTACATTTTCAGGAATCTCAACTACAGAAATCTTCTCACTACTCTCTTCAGATTTCAGATATTTACGCTTCTTGCCTCCACGACGAATTGATCGCTTCTGTTGTGGTCTAAAGGTATTTGTACCTACCCCTCTTTTTTTCTGTTCAGCTTTGCGTCTCTCATCTTGGCGTTTCATCTCTTCATAGATATTCTTATCAGAGAAGTCCAAAAGTACTACCTCTGCATCATTGTAGACTTCATCACTTCCACCAAACTCTCTGTTACTCATAATCTCTAGCTTTTCACCACTCTCTTTTGCTTCAGCAATCTTCTTTGTCTTTTTCTTTTTGGAGACAAATGGAGTACTATCTGCCATACGAATAGTTTTCTTTACAGGAGCAGGTTTCGCCTTTTTGACAATAGTAATGCCTCCCCTAGAGAGACCTCTTCTTTTTGGCTTTACAGGTTCTTTTGCTTTAGATGCCTCATCTACTGGAGTCTCCTCAACTTTTTTACGAGAAACAGCTGTAATACCTTTTCTTTTTTTAGGAACAATTTTTTTTACTTCAGGAGTCTCTACCTCTTCTTTAGGCACTTCTACTACTTCTGGAGTCTCTTCTTTTTCAGGTACTGGTGCAACAGGAGTCTCTTTTGGAATTTTAGGTGTAACTTTGATGCTACTCTTCTTCTCTTTAGGGACTTTTGCTACTTCTGGGGTCTCTTTTGGCTCTTCTACTATTGTTACTGTAGGCTTTGGCTTTTCTACTTTTCTAATCTTTTTTACAACAGTAATTTTAGATTTTTGTACAGGTTTTTTATAATTACTAGGCAATGTACCACTAATAGCATAATCTACAAGTATACCTGCTTCTTCCATACTAATAGAACTATTGGCTACCTTTACATTAAAACCTAACTCTTTGGCTTTTCCCAATAACTCTGCATTAGAGAGACCAGCTTCTGCTGCAATCTCTTGGATTTTAACTTTATCCATTCTTCACTAACTCCTTTAAAAACTTAATAAACCGTTCCTTGTCTTGCTTAAAACGCTTCGTTAAACCTTTGATTTTTTTTTCATTGTTGATACACTCATGACAGATATAAAAGCTCCGACCAATCCCTTGATAGGTTACTATCATATTCTCTTTTTGTTGTAGTCTAATTAAGCTCTTTTTTTCAGCTCTTTGGCGACAAGAGAGACACATTCTAGTCGGTTTTCTTTGTTTTATTGAATGCATTGATATTATACCTAAAAAGAGATTAACTCTTTGTTGTAACACCGTAATTATCAAGAGCCTTATTCAAAACTCTAAATTGTGGAAATTTATATTGGAGTGCTCTTGTGATTTTATCAGCATCGCAACTATAACATAAGGTGAAAAAAGTTGAACCACTTCCTGAGAGTGTACTCATCAATGCTCCATGCCTTAAAGCTAATTTTTGAACCTCAAAGAGTTCAGGCATCATCTTCATTCGTCTACTTTGATGGAGCCTATCTTTGGAGGCAATACGCAAAAGATCCCAAGACTCGCTCATAAACAAAGAAGTCATAAAGGCAGCTCTTGAGAGAGAGTAGATTGTCTCCTCTTTTTTGTACATCTTTGGAAGTATCGTACGAGAGCGTGCTGTAGAGATAGTTCTATCTGGAATCACTACAACAGCTCTTAAAATATCCGGAAGTCTTCTTTTTTTGCTATAGACTCTATCTTGTTCCACACAAGCCACATTAAATCCCCCCATAACAGCAGGTGTAATATTATCAGGATGATTTTCATAAATCAATGCTCTATTTAGTATCTCTCTTTTGTTATACTTGATTCCTGCTGCTACATACGAAGCAGTAATAGAGGCAACAATAACCGCCGAAGAGCTTCCTAAACCTCTGGATATAGGAATTTTATTATTAAACTCAAAACGAAAGATAGGCTCTTTATTTGTAAGTCTTATATAATTTTCATTAAAAATATTTAAAAAAAGCGTATTTTTTTTAATTTTTGGACTATTTGACCCCTCACCTTGTGTAGAGATGCTCAAAAACTTTGAAGGTGTAATAGTAATTTCATTACGAAGGTCTATAGCAAGTCCTAGACTATCAAATCCTGGACCTAAATTAGCACTAGTGGCTGGTACACTTATAAACACATATTCCCTTTTTTAAACTGCTGGTAAGCGATAATCTGGAGTATTATCTTGTTCTATTTTAATTGTATCAAGAGAAATGGGAAGCCAATAGGACTGCTTTAGAGCTACCTCAAATCTTTTGGTTATTATATCTTCTTTGACTTTAATAAAATAGAGATTTCCTATAGCTTTAATAGGTTGATTGTTATTTGTCTCAAAAGCACTACAACTATAAAGAGGTATACCTTTGGTTATCTCCACTGTTTTGAGTATAATATATGATAACTTAATAGCCATGTAACTTCCAGGACCATTGGTATAGATAATCTTCTCTATAGGATACTCTTGTATAAGTTTATCTACTAAAGGGAGAAGTGATTGGGATGTTTGTTCTGTGCTATGGACTCTTTTGATTAATCTATTCCCTTCATAAACCCCCAAAATAAGAGGTGAAGCAAGAGGAATAATCATAAGTGTATATTTAGGCAAAACTTTTTGCAAATTGGCTACTTTGTAGAGTTTTTGGAGCTATCATCTCATAATTTTTACTATCAACTAAAAGGGCTTTTGTTAATTCATAATTGAGTTTGTGACTTCCTGCAAAAGCACTATATTCACCTAAAATATTATGCCCTGTTACCATCATATCACCCATAGCATCAAGTATTTTGTGGCGAACAAACTCATCTTCAAATCGTAATCCTTCGGGATTGAGAATTTTATGCTCATCTAATCCAATAGCATTTTGAAGCGTGGCACCAAGTGCTAAATTTTGACTCTGAAGATACTGAATATCTTTTACAAATCCAAAGGTTCTAGCCCTTGCTATCTCTTCAACAAAACCACTTCTACTAAATGTAAAGTTTTTTTGCTGTTCTCCAATAACAGGATGTTGAAACTTTATCTCAAAGTCAAAAGAGGCAGAAGAAGAGGGAGAAAGCCGAACAAACTTCTCTCCATCTCGAACCTCTACAACTTCTTTGACCATAATAATCTGCTTACTTAACTCTAACTCTTGAATCCCTGCTTCATCCAAAAGAAGACAAAAACTAATCGCACTTCCATCCATCACAGGCATCTCAGAGCCATCAATAACTACTCTTAAGTTATCAATACCATAGGCATAAATAGCCGATAAGAAATGCTCTATTGTTGAGATAGAGGCTTTTTGATTGCCTATAACTGTTGCCATCTGAGTATTAATAACACTTTGAGGAGAGAGAGGAATACTCACTGCTAAATCATCACGATAAAAGACAATCCCACTATTTGCCCCCATAGGTTCAAGCCGAAGACGAATAGGCTCCCCTTTATGAAGACCAATACCAACAACTTCTACAGCCCGTGCAATTGTTTTTTGTTTGATCATCTCACTCCCTTTAAAGTTTATTCTGATAATTATATCATAATTTTTAGAAACTAACCAAAGCCTCTCTTATGCTTTTGAGTTCTCTTCTTTCTCTTTGATTGGCTTTTTAGGTGTAATAATAGCATCTGCATCTTTAAATATCTTGTCAATATTATCTCTAATCCATTTACTATCAAGCCACTCTATAGGGCGTACCTCTATCCCTTGAACAAGTATACCAAAATGCAAGTGGTCACCTAAAGCAAGACCTGTTTTTCCTGTTTGTGCTATCTTGTCTCCTGCTTTGAGATAATCTCCCTCTTTGACATTAAGTGTTGCACAGTGTCCATAGAGTGTATAGAGTCCTAGACCATGGTCAATAATAGGCATATTTCCATAAATACCGTTATATTCTGCAAAAACAACTTTACCATCATTAGAAGTTACAAGATCCGCCATTTGAGTACTAGCCATATCATATCCTAAATGATACGATTGAGATATTTCATTCTCTTTTGTCTCATAGTAGTAGTGTCTATCATCTCCAAAACTTGCTACTTTTTTTCCATTTCTTAGTGGATAAAACTTTTTTATTTTCCACTCTTGAAGCATCTCACTAGAGAGATTGGCAGTATATTTTTTGATAAGACTTTCATTATCAATACGCATAGTTTCATTGACAGCTTTGAGTCTTTGTAGCTTATCCTCTTTCATATATTTTTCATCATGTTCTGCTAAATCAGTAATCTTTCCATTAATAAATTTATCAGTTGCTTGAATCCATGATGTACGATATTTTCGTGCTTTAATATAGAGAGGAATCTCTGATGTACGGCTATTTCCTGCTCTATCTTTCACAACTATATTTGCTTGAAATTCATCTTCTCTAAAAGGCCAAGCAATAAGAGATACATAGTATCCATCTTTTTTGTAGGGCTGTGTTTTGTATCGATACTCTCCAGCTTGGATATAAACCTCAGAGAGCGTATCATCATCCCATGCTTGAAAAATAACTAAAGCACTCCCACCTTGAGTAATACTATAAGAGTTTGATAAAATATTAATAGAAGGTCTTTTATTGTCAATCTTAAATACTATGCTTTTTTGGTCTCTATTTCCTGTAAAATAGTTCCATCTACTCGCATCTGTAACTTTTACTGTAAGTTCAATCTCTTTTGCACTTTTATCTAAAAGACTCCCTTTTGGATAGGCTACTAACACCTCTTTTGTTGGAAGATTTACCATATCTGCTTGTGTGAGTAGAACTCTATTTTTTCCATCACTCAAAAAGATTTCATAACTTTTTATTGCTAAATTATCTTTGAGTGTTATCTTTATAGGGTCTTTAAGATTCCAATATAAAAACTTTGGTATTTCGATAACAGGTTTAACTCTTTCAAACTCTTTGGCTGTATAGATATACCCTGCACCTCCTATAGAAACCGCAAGTATGACTAATAAAAGAATTAACCATCCAATCCCATTGCCTCTTTTGCGTTTATATCTTCTCATCTTTTATAAATCCTTAACCATTTAATTTTTTTAAAACTTTATCTAAAACCTCTTCAATGTCACTACTAGCGTAACTAAATCCACAAGAGTTAGGATGACCCCCACCTCCAAAATATTGTGCTACTGTAGAGAGATTTTTTGTTTTACTTCGTAATGAGACTTTAATGGAGTCTCCTTGTGAGATAAGAGCAATAGCTATTTCAACAGTGGCCAACGAACCAGCAATATCAACAATACCTACCATATCACTCATCTTTGCACCTGTAGATAATATCATATTTTTATCAATTTTTACTGAAGCAATAGTAGCACTATTATGAAGTTCTAGCGTAGAGAGGGCTTGTGAGAGGATACGCACAGAGGCTAAAGATTTTCTAGAATTTAAATTAAATGAGACTTTTTGAGAGTCAGCACCCCCTTGAATTAACTCCATAGCAAAAATAAAAAGTTCTTTATCTACATTACTTGTAGTAAAATATTGTGTATCCGAGACTAATGCTGTATAAAAACAAGTAGCAACCTCTGGACTAATAGTAAAGTGCTGTACTAACTCTTTATATGCTACATAAGATGCCGATGCCAAAGAGGGATTGACGATATTTATTTTTCCATAAAATTCATTTGTCTCATGGTGGTCAATATTAATAATATCTCTTTGAGTAAAAGAGAAACCTAATCTATCTAAGCTTCCACAATCACAAGCGATAATCAGACTCTTCTCATACTCTACTTTTGATTTTATTTTAGAGAAATTAGGAAGAAAATCCAAATGGGGTGGAAGATTGTCTGAATAGTTTACAATCTCAACCTGTTTTCCATACTCTTTGAGGAGTGTATAGATACCTAATGAAGTTCCTATCGCATCTGCGTCAGGATCAATATGAGATACTATTGTAATCGTTTTATAAGAGTCTATTAGCTCTTTTAACTCTTGGTACATAATCATTATCTCCCTTCTACTTTCATAGAGAGATCTATCCAGTTTGCTTGATGAATAATGCTTCCTGAAGAGATAGCATCTACCCCTGTGGAGGCAATTTGGGCTACTGTATCAAGTGTCACATTTCCACTCGCTTCTAAAAGAATATGTGGATAGTTCTCATTGCGATAGGCTACAACCTCTCGCGTCATCTCTAGGCTCATATTATCACACATCACTATATCAGCCCCTGCTCTCATAGCTTTTTGTACCATAGAGATATTTTCACACTCTATCTCTACTTTGGAGGTAAATGGTATTTTGCGTCTAACCTCTTGCATAAAACTCTCAAGGTCATCAATAGTTTGTAGATGTGTATCTTTGAGCATAAGACTATCATCTAGCCCCATTCTATGATTGATACCACCTCCACAACGCACAGCATACTTCTCAAATACACGCAAGAGTGGGCGAGTTTTTCGAGTATCAAGAAGTTTTACATTCGTATGGGCTATAGCATCTACAAATTTTGCCGTCAAGGTTGCAATAGAACTAGCATGTAAAAGAATATCCAAAATAGAGCGTTCCAAAGAGAGTATTGTATGAGAATCTCCTTGAATATTCAGTAGCTTCTCGCCCATACAAAACCTCTCTCCATCCTCAACACTCCAGATACAGACAAGCCCATACATAGAGGCCAAGACATCTATATACTCACGCCCACCAACTATACCATCACTCTTAGCAATCACATACGCTTGAATCTCTTTTGTTGTACTGATTCGAGTAAAGAGGTCACCTCTACCTATATCTTCTGCTATAAGTGATTTTAGAAATTCTCGTTTATCCATAACTAATCTCTTTTTGGTTTCTATTATAGCCATATTAAGTAGCTTAGTCAATATAAACAAATTTATATATTTTTGCTCTTTTGTAATAGGGTATCTGCAAGAATACTCGCAAATATAGAGAGTATAACATAGCTCAAAAAGAGATAGAGTCCCATCTGTACCTCAGCACGACTCATCTCTCCTTTACTTGCAGAGAAGTAGACAAGAAGCGTAGAGACAACAAAGACATCCGCCATAGACCATTTGCCCAAAACCTTAAAAAAGTGTACTAAGTTATGAGCAAATCTACTATGAATAAAGAGAGAGACAAAGAGTATAGCGATAGTTTTTAAAAGCGGAAAAATAACTGAAAAGAGAAGTAAAACAGCTCCTATAACATAATCATTGTTCTCAAAAAGTTTGAGAATAGAACCCATAACACCTTTAGACTCCATGCTCAATACTACATCCCCTAGATACTCTACCTCTTTGTGAATGCTTAACATCATAATAGGTGTCACTAATCCCCCAATAAGTGCAATACAACCACTCAAAGCCATTAAAATAGTAAATTCTCTTAGAGAGAGTATAAAGTAAAATAGGAATAGACCCCCTAGAGTTGCTACAAAATAGAGCATATATTTCTCTGCTTTTTGCTTGAAAAACTCTTGAACTTCTTGGGCTTTGTGTTGCTCTTTAAGAGATAGTTCATACCCGTCATAGAGTCCAAAAGTAAGCCCTTGAGCAATTTTTTTTAGTTGATTTTGGCTCAATTGCGTAATATTGTGTTTTTGCACAATCAACTCTGACATCTCTTCATAGGATTTGGCATGTGTGTATACCTTAAATACAAAAAAACTCATAAGAGCAAGAAGGAGTAGAGCTGTAAATAGTGTAATTATCTGTTTCATAGACCCATTATATTATAATAGCTCTATGAAAAAAATAAATATACTTAAAACAATAGCACAAGAGGCAGGAGAGATAGTCAAAGAGGGCTACTATGCTCACAAAAATATTACCCATAAAGGAGTGGTTGACCTTGTTACAGATTATGATATTCGCACAGAAAAATTTATTATAAATGCATTAAAAAAAGAGTTTTCTGAATATACTATAATAGGTGAAGAGAGCTATCTCCAACAAGGATACACCCACTCAAAAGCTATCTATATAGACCCTATTGATGGGACTACTAATTTTGTTCATGGATTACCACATCTAGCTATCTCTATAGGTCTATGGGAAAAGGGTATACCTCTTATGGCTGTAGTCTATAACCCTATCTTAGAGGAGATGTATTACGCACTCAAAGGAGAGGGAGCCTACTACAATGATATGCCTCTTTGTGTATCAAACCAAACAGCTCTACAACAATCACTTATTGCTACAGGCTTTCCTTATGCCAAAGTAGACCAAGGCAAAGAGTACCATTGGGTCATCAACTCTTTGCGTTCTCTCTTACCCCATATTCGCGATATACGACGACTAGGAGCGGCTGCTCTTGATTTGTGCTATCTAGCCCATGGAAAAACAGATGCTTTTTATGAGATAGATTTAAAGCCTTGGGATGTGGCTGGAGGTATACTAATAGTACTAGAGGCACAGGGGAGTATAAGTAATCTTTTGGGAGAACCTTTTTGCTTTGAAGATAAAGGAATTGTTGCGAGTAATGGAGCTATTCACACCCAACTCCTCAATCACCTAGAGGCACTCTAAGAGGATTTTTTAGAGGAGATATAGGAGAGTATCAAAATAGAGATAACTCCTATATTTATCATAACATCTGCAAAATTAAAAATAGCAAACTCAAAACCACAATGCCATGCGATAT
>Ga0193954_1001347_pt1 | contig 12559 bp, 11 predicted proteins | sample BB_5_MG_FD_140340 | JGI IMG/M metagenome (GOLD analysis project Ga0193954, IMG submission 140340) | Microbial mat bacterial communities from the Broadkill River, Lewes, Delaware, United States - BB_5_MG | ecosystem: Environmental > Aquatic > Freshwater > River > Microbial mats | place: USA...
CTGCCCCTACGATAACAATAAGCGTTAAACGAGGCAGAGAGATACCCACCTCTACAACCGTTGTTGCTAACAAAAGATCCCCGCTCTTCCTAAACTCCATAAGAACTCTCTCTTTGTTTTTATCTTTTCCATGGGTTACAAAGGTGTTCTCAAACCGCTCTTCCCAAAACTCTCTACTTTGGCTTAGAGATTGGTACTCTATGCTCTCACTCTCTTCTACTAAGGGATAGACTATAAGTACTTGGTGCTTCTTGGCAATCTCCTCTTTGATATGCCCTAGTAGCTGAGAAAAATCTCTTTTATCTACTACTTTGGTAGTAATTTTTTTTTCAAAAGGTGTTTGGGTGATAAGGCTTATATCCACTAAAGCACTATTCATCATAGCCTGAGTACGAGGAATTGGTGTAGCAGAAAATTGGATAAAGTGAGCATGTCTCTTCCCATCACCTCTTGCAATACTCTCTAATAAAGCTCTCTGTTTAGTGCCAAAACGGTGCTGTTCATCTACCATTACAAGGGGAGCTGTGGGAAGGTTCTCTTTGTAGAGCAGTGCATGTGTCCCAATAATAAAATTTGCATTTAGATAATCACCCTCTTCTTTGTTTTGCATTACAAGAGCAATATCTACAAAAGATGGTAAATATCTACAAGCCTCCTCATAGAGTTGCAAAGCCAAGAGTGAAGTAGGAGCCATCAAAATAGCTTTACTAGGATATGCCATCATCATAGATGCCAAAATTACCATAGTTTTACCAGAACCCACATCACCAACTACCATTCTTTTACTTGCTCTTTCTTGTTGAGATAAATCATGCTGTATACTAGTAATAGTACTTTTTTGCTCTTGAGTTAATACAAAAGGTAAGCCCTCTACAAATTCTGATATATTGCCACAAAGAGCTTTTTGAGCCTGATAATCTATTCGTTTATTTGATAATTTTTTTAGATGATTAAATGCTTCAACTATTTTAAGTACTTGGATATTCTTAGCCAAAAGAGAACCATTATGATATATTTGATTCATATCTTTTGGGAAATGCAAAGCCATCAATACTTCTGCCTCTTCCAAAGATAATCCAGTATCTAATAATGATTGCATAGATAAATAAGTAAGCATTAGTTTTTTTATATCATCTTGTTTTAACACACTTTTATATTTTGGGACTATAAGACCTATATTTTTGACCACTTTTGGCTGACCTATCTGATAGTTATCACGATACAACTCAAGCTTCCCCTCAATAACCATCTCTTTGCCCACAGAAAAACTCTGATAATGATAAGGAGTCACACGAAAAAATATACCATCAATAGTTTCATTAAATTTTGGAAGATAAAATTTGACCATAAGCTTAGCATTATAAGAATTTAAAGAAGTAACTTTGGCTTGAAAAATATTTCTTTGACCTAGTGTAAGAGAAGAAGAAAAATTATTGTCAGTATAAGAAGTGGGAGTAAGTAACGCTAAATCTAGCAGAGTAGATATTTTGAGTTTTGAAAAAAGTTGTTTATGAGTTTGCATAAAAAAAGGTCAAGAGGTAAACCCCTTGACCAAAGTAAGCTTTAAGAGAGGTTCTTAAAGACTAACTATCTTAGCTGTAGTAGCAACTTTACTAAATACTGTACCTTGTAATTTATAAATAACCTGTTCATCTATACCACCATCTTTGACACCAACTTTTTTACCTTTTGTTTCAAGGGTATTTGTAGCAGTATTTACTTTAATATATCCAACTTCATTACTACCATCACAGATATAAGTCATTGTACCTGCTGTACCAACTACAGCATCTGTTCCACTTAATCCATTACCACCTGTAGTTGAAGTAATACCAGTATTAAGATTAGTAATCTCAGATACTTTAAGTTTTGCATACTCAGTACCACCTTCACTAGTATACTTAGCACTTACTTCACTTAACAATTGTCCAAATTCGTGTGCACAAGTTGTTGCTGTTGCATTACTTCTTGTAGCTGCTAGTTTTGGGATGGCAACGGCTGCCAAAATACCGATAATAACGATAACAAAAATCAATTCGATCATAGTAAATCCGCGTCTCATGTTATTCATGATAAACTCCTAGTAAATAATTTAGTACCAATTCAATAATTGGTCTATACAAATGATACAACTATAAAGCTTAATATAATATTAAATAAACTCTAAAATAGAGAAAATATCATCAAAAAGTTACAATCCATCCAAAGTGTCTATTAAAAGCTCTATCTCATCTTCATAACTACTATTTTTATGGGCTAATTTGAGGTAGGCTTTGAGTAAAAGTGCGGGGGTATTATCTATCTCTTGGGAAATTCCTGCACTTTTCATATCATTAATAACAAAATCAGCAAACTCATCTTCTAAATTTACCTCGTACCGTTTGCCTGAGATACTTAAAGATATTTTTTTCATGCTAAGAGAGCTTCAACTTTGGTAATAATCTCCTCTATCTCTCTATCTTTCTCTTCTAGTTCATACCGTAAGAGATCAATGGTGTTTTGTTTTTCGGTACAACTATTCTCTTTCTCTTCTAATTGAGTTCGTAGGTCACTGCTCTCTTGTTGGATTCCTTCGTAACTATTTTTAAGCTCTTCTATCTTGCCTTGTAGTCTCTCTAGTGCATTCATACTAGACTCCTTTTGTGAAATAATAGTGCTATAATAGCGAAAGATTATCAAAGTCACAATAAACTTTATCTATTTTATAGCCTAAACTAGGAGGTTCTATGCCAAAATTTCAGTTAGTGAGTCCATACCAACCATCAGGAGACCAACCTCAGGCTATAGAACACCTTAGTAACTCTATTATGCAAGGCAATCAATACCAAACGCTCTTAGGAGTTACAGGAAGTGGAAAGACCTATACTATGGCAAAAGTTATTGAAAAGACCCGTAAACCTACACTTATTATGACACATAACAAAACTCTAGCAGCTCAACTCTATAGTGAGTTTAAGAGCTTTTTTCCTCATAACCATGTAGAGTATTTTATCTCCTATTATGATTACTACCAGCCAGAAGCCTACCTTCCTAGGCAAGACCTCTTTATAGAAAAAGATAGCTCAGTCAATCAGGAGTTAGAGAGATTACGCCTAAGTACTACAGCTAATCTCTTAAGCCACGAAGATGTGATAGTAGTTGCTTCTGTATCAGCTAATTATGGTCTAGGCTCACCAGAGGATTATCGCTCTATTGTACAAAAACTCTCTGTAGGAGAGGAGTATCGCCAAAAAGAGTTACTTTTACGACTTGTAGATATGGGGTACAAGAGAAATGATGACTATTTTGATAGAGGGGATTTTAGAGTAAGTGGAGATGTGATAGATATTTATCCTGCTTATAGTGCAGAAGAAGCCCTACGGATAGAGTTTTTTGGAGATGAGATAGAAGAGATATATGCTTTTGATTCTCTGACAAATAAAAAAGGTGAAAACGAGAAAGAAGTTACTATCTATTCAGCTAATCAATTTATAGTAAGCAAAGAGAAGTTAGCTATAGCCGTTAAGAGTATAGAAGAGGAGTTAGCCCAAAGACTTGCTTACTATCAAAAAGAAGATCGTATGATAGAATATAATAGAATTAAACAGCGAACAGAGTTTGATTTGGAGATGCTAGAGGCTACTGGCATGTGCAAAGGCATCGAAAACTACTCGCGTCACCTTACAGGTAAAGCTGTAGGAGAGACCCCTTATTCGATGCAAGACTATTTTGCTACGATGCATGATGATTATTTGGTTATTGTAGATGAATCCCATGTGAGTTTGCCACAGTTTCGTGGTATGTATGCAGGAGATAGAAGCCGAAAAGAGGTATTAGTAGACCATGGCTTTCGGTTGCCCTCTGCTTTAGATAATCGCCCTTTGATGTTTGATGAGTATATCTCCAAAGCTCCCCATTTTCTATTTGTCTCAGCCACTCCTGCACCTTTAGAGCTTGAACTCTCTAGCACCATAGCCCATCAGATTGTCCGTCCTACAGGATTGTTAGATTCACCTATAGAAGTTATAGATAGCTCCTATCAAGTCGAAAATCTCTATGATAGAATGAAAGAAGTTATTGCAAGAGAAGAGCGAGTACTTATTACCGTGCTAACCAAAAAAATGGCAGAAGAGTTAACAACTTATTATAATGACTTAGGATTACGAGCAAAATATATGCATTCAGACCTTGATGCAATAGAGAGAAATCAGGTTATTCGTAGTTTAAGGTTGGGTGAATTTGATATTTTGATAGGGATAAATCTCTTACGAGAAGGTCTTGATTTGCCTGAGGTGAGTCTTGTAGCAATACTTGACGCAGATAAAGAGGGATTTTTGCGTAGTGAGACTGCATTAATTCAGACAGCAGGAAGAGCTGCAAGAAATGTAAATGGTCATGTATTAATGTATGCAAAAAGAGTTACAAAGTCTATGCAAACAACTATAAATATCACAACTGCTAGAAGAGAAAAACAGATAGAGTATAATAGAGAGCATAATATAACCCCCACAACAACTCTGCGTGAACTTGATACCGATTTAAAAGTAGAAGATGTAAGTCAACTCTATAATAAACAAAACTCTCTTGATAAAATGCCAAAAGCAGAGAGGCAAAACCTTGTAAAAGAACTCAAAGCCAAAATGCTCTTAGCCGCTAAAAGCTTAGAGTTTGAAGAGGCTGCGAGGTTACGAGATGAGATAGCAAAGATAAAAAAGCTATAATACACAAACAATTCAAGGATTTTCTTATGACTGATTTAAACTCCTCTTCTTTATATTTTAATCGTGAGCTGTCTTGGCTACAATTTAATACGCGTGTTTTAGCACAAGCCAATGACAAAAGCCTTCCTCCATTAGAAAGATTAAAATTTTTGGCAATCTATGGTACAAACTTAGATGAGTTTTATATGATACGAGTTGCAGGACTCAAAGCACTCCTCTATGCAGGTATTCAAGAGACAGGTGCAGATAAGCTCACACCTAGAGAGCAGTTAGCTGCTATTCATCTCTATTTGCATAATGAACAAAGACTCCTAGAGGGACACTACCAGAGTATCCTTAAAGAGTTAGGGACTTATGGGGTTTTGATTAAACCGTTTGATACAATCAAAAAAAAGCAAAAGAAAAAGATAGAGGCTCTCTTTTTTGGGCAAATTTTTCCTGTTATTACTCCTATAGCCATAGATACAACACACCCTTTTCCTCATCTAAATAATCTTAGTTTTGGTATAGCAATTACTCTTATAGACAAACAATCAAACCTTAAAAATGGTCTTATCCGTATTCCTCGTATACTCCCAAGGTTTATTCAAGTAGATAATGTCTTTGTGCCTATTGAGAGTGTTGTAGAAAACTTTATTAGTGACCTTTTCCCTGGATACAAAAGAGTAGCATCGACTGCTTTTCGTGTAACACGGAATGCTGATATTGCAATTACAGAACAAGAAGCAGATGATTTTTTGGAAATTTTGGAAGAGGGATTGCGTGCTAGAAATAAAGGCTCTCTTGTACGATTAGAGCTTATAGAGGGTGCAGATAGTGATTTGATAGAATTTTTACGAACACACCTTAAACTCTATAAACATGATATTTACTTCTACAAAGACACTCCTCTTAATTTAGGAAGTTTTTGGCAAATCATTGGAGACAAGAGTCTCTCAAATCTTATGCTTCCTGTCTACACACCCAAAACCCTTGCACCACTTAATCAAGATGATATTTTTAAGATAATCGAAAAAGAGGATATACTTTTGTATCACCCTTATGATAGTTTTGACCCTATTTTAAAATTTATAGCACAAGCCTCTACAGACCCTAGTACTTTGGCTATTAGGATGACCCTTTATCGTGTTGGAGCATCATCACCTATTGTCAAATCTCTTATACGAGCTGTTCAAGATGGCAAACAAGTTACAGTATTAGTCGAACTCAAAGCCCGTTTTGATGAAGAGAATAATCTCCACTGGGCAAAAACATTAGAAGATGCAGGGGCACATGTAGTCTATGGTATCCCTGGATTTAAAGTCCATGCAAAGATTGCACAAGTTATCAAAAGAGAAAAAAATCAACTCAAAAGCTATCTACATCTTGCTACAGGTAACTATAATCCAACGACTGCTAAAATCTATACAGATATAAGTTATTTTACTGCCAAAACTAATCTTAATGATGATGCAACGCGATTTTTTCATTTCTTAACAGGTTTCTCTACTAGAGCTACACTTGATAATCTCTATGTCTCACCAACTCAAATTAAACCTAGACTAATAGAGATGATTGAAAAAGAGAGTAGTTATGCCCAAGAAGGTCATATTATACTAAAATCCAACTCTTTAGTAGACCCAGATATTATCAAAGCTCTCTACAAAGCATCCCAAAAAGGTACAGTGATAGATCTTATTGTTCGGGGTATTTGTGCTTTGAGACCTCAAATTAAAGGGGTGAGTGAGACTATTCGCGTCTACTCTATTATAGGAAAATACCTAGAGCATCCACGCATCTACTATTTTAAACATGATAGTGCCAAGTGCTATATCTCTAGTGCTGACCTTATGCCTCGTAATTTGGTGCGTCGTGTAGAGCTTATGACTCCTATTCAAGAGCCAAAACTCTCTTCTAGGATTGAGAAAATTCTTCTTATACAACTTAGAGACAATCAACTCAAATGGGAACTCAAACCAAATGGAGAGTATTACAAAGTAGCTCCCGTAGGTGAGATAATCAATAACCATAATATATTAGAGAAGTATACAAACAAAATGTATAATAGAGTCGACAAAGCTATACCAAAATATCTCGATAGATTAGCAAACAAAATATTACAAAAAGGCGAATAGATGTTACTACAATTTAAAGAGTGGACTCCACAACTAAAAAAGAATGCTTGGGTAGCAGAGGGTGCAAGTGTCATAGGACGCGTAAAGATGGGCGAAGATAGTGCTGTGTGGTTTGGCTGTGTAGTCAGAGGCGATGTGCACCATATTACTATAGGCGATAGAAGCAATATCCAAGACCTCTCTATGATACATGTAACCCACCACAAAAGAGATGATATGAGTGATGGAAACCCTACAGTTATAGGCAACGATGTTACGGTAGGTCACCGTGTTATGCTCCATGGCTGTACTATAGAAGATGCCTGTTTGATTGGAATGAGTGCAACTATTCTTGATGGAGCCGTTATTGGCAAAGAGTCTATAGTTGGAGCAGGAAGTCTTGTAACCAAAAACAAAAAATTCCCTCCACGAAGCCTTATTATGGGAACTCCTGCTAAAGTTGTAAGAGAATTAAAAGAAGAAGAGATACAAGAACTCTATGCTTCTGCTTCTCGTTATGTAAACTTTAAAAATGAGTATATATAACAATGCAAAAAGTTCTTAGGAGGTCTCTTAATGATATTTTTAGTCCTATGGTACTAGGCTTTGTACTCAAAGTAGGATTAGGTTCAATACTCCTTTGGATTGTTTTGTTAACTTTTTTTTGGGATACTTATACAAATATCGTTGAATCAATCATAGCAAAAATACCATTTATAGGCTCTTGGGAGTGGATACAGTCAGGTGGGAGTGCTATTTTTGCACTCTTGTTTGGATATATACTTATTATTATTACAATATCTCTATTGACCTCTTTGTATAGTGAGCCTATTTTGATACAACTAGCAAAAAAACACTATCCCAATGTCCAAACAGTAGGCTCTCCTAATATTTTTACCTCTTTGCTCTTCACACTCAAAGCTAGTGGACTATTTCTAGTACTTTTCCTCTTCTCTATTCCTTTACTTTTTGTTCCGATACTAGGACAGATATGGATGCTATGGCTCTGGTCTCTTCTTATCAAAGAGCCAACAGCCTATGATGTAGGTTCTCTTTTATTCGTGAGAGACTTCAAAATAAACAAAAAAAATCAAATATTATAGCTATTATAGCCTCACTCTTTAACTATATTCCATTCTTAAATATCTTTGCACCACTTTTTGGTCAAATACTATTTTTACATCATATCCTAAGAGAGAGGTAGAGACTCTTAATTACGCTCTATTTTGTAGTCGTACTGCTCTTTGTCTCTTTTGTACTTGTATTTTTGGTTGTTGTTCTATTCTTAGTTGTGGTAGTTTTTTTATAAACATCATTTTTAATATTTTTTGCCAAAGATGGTCCTACGCCTCTAACCTCTGCTACATCAGAGATAGATTTAAATTTTGTTTTAGACCTATGCTTGATAATAGCATCTGCTTTTTTTTCACCTATACCATTTATTTTCATTAATTCTGTTTTTGAGGCTTTGTTAAGCTCATTAACACTCATTCCAAAAGCCATGCTTGTTGCCAATACTAATGCTACTAGAGTAATCTTCTTCATCTGTAAACTCCTAAAATTTTATTTATTATACCACATGCTCTCTTGTAAATTCAGGCACAATCTTTTGGAGTGCTTTGACTCTATTCTCTGTTCTAAAAAGCTCTTGAATATCTCTATTGAGTTGAGAGATATTATAATAAGTTGGTTTAGCTATAAAAATAGAGGGATAGATAGTCTCTTTTTCACTCTCATCAAGAAGAAGCTCTTCGTAGAGTTTCTCTCCTGCTCTTAGCCCACTAAAGGTTATCTCTATCTCTCCCTCTTTGCCATAAAATCGAATCATCTGTTTGGCTAAATCAACTATCCGAATAGGCTCTCCCATATCAAGCACAAAAAGCTCTCCCCCTTTGGCTATGGCTCCTGTTTGGAGTACAAGTTGACATGCTTCAGAGATAAGCATAAAATATCTTGTAATATCAGGATGCGTGACGGTGATATTTTGACCATTTTGTATCTGTTGTTTAAATTTGGGAATAACACTTCCACTAGAACCCAATACATTCCCAAAACGAACAGCCACAATCTCTGTATCTTTTGCCTCCACATTATTGGCATACAGCTCTGTAATTCGTTTGGTTGTTCCCATTATATTTGTAGGTCGCACAGCTTTATCTGTAGAGATAATTACTACCTTAGAGACACCATGCTCAATACTTATATCCATAATATTAATACTTCCTTGAATATTATTATAGATAGCACTTTGTGGATTGGCCTCACATATAGGAACATGTTTATAGGCTGCTGCATGGATAACTATATCTGGTTTCTCTCTTTTAAAAATCTTTTCTAATTGGTTTTTATCTGTAACAGAGACCAAAGAGAGTGTAGCATTTGGCAACTCTTCGCCTATTTGATAGAGGTTAAATTCACTATTATCCACAAGAGTTAAATGCTTTGCCCCAAAGAGAGCAGACTGTCTTGATATTTCAGACCCAATACTCCCACCAGCTCCTGTAATAAGAATATTTTTACCTTTGACAAAAGAGGCTATGCACTCTTGGTCTAAATCTTTGGGATGCCGTGCAAGAAGCTCTTCAATAGAGATATCTTCTAATTTTTCATCTTGGGAGCCTATAATCCGTATCTGTTTAATTTGGCTAATACCCAGACTATTTAGCCTCTCTACAACGACTTTAAGTTCACTAGGGATAAGTTCTCTTGCAATAACAGCTGCTTTAATATCTTTAGTTTTAATAACATTCTCTAAAGCTTCAAAACTATAGACTTTAAGATTATGAATATAGCTATTGATAGCATGGTTTCCTTGGGCTAAAGCTATAATAGCTACAGGATAGTAACCCATCTCACTCTCCAAAGTCTGACGCACTACTGTAGAGGTATGGTTACTTACACCTATAATAAGTGTTGGCTTCATTTTAGATGATTGTATATCTTGAATAAGTAATCTTTTGGAAAAACGCAATCCCCCTATCATAAAGAGTGAAAGAAAAAAATCTATAGCGATAATACTTCTAGGAAAAGGAGCAAAAGTATCACTAAAAAGAAGATACAAAAGTATAAATGACCCGTAAGCTACAAGGTGTGCCTTAAAGAGATTCTCAGCTTCACTCAAACCAAAAAAACGCCATACAATAAAGTAGACCTTAAATAGAAAAAGAGAGAGAACTTTAAGAGTAATTAAAAGTGTATAGGTTAAAACAAAAGAGGAGAGGAAACTCTTCTCTATATAGAGACCAAACCGTAATATATATGCTCCATACAGAGTAATTAGTGATAAAAAAATATCTGCAAAAAGAAAAAAAAGTATTCTCTTTGCAGATGTAGGACGGAAAAGTGCAATCATTAAATATGTTTCTTTATAAGAGTACAAATAGCTACAATATCTCTCTTTTGCAGTGCTGTACCACTAGGAAGACAAAGACCTTTTTGAAATAGATTTTCACTTATACCACTTCTTATCTGAAGACTCTCTTTGAAAAGAGGTTGCAGATGCATAGGCTTCCAGAGTGGACGGCTCTCTATATTATGTTTCTCCAATGCTTCAATAATTTCAAAGGGATTTGTTTTCTCAAAAGTAATTGTAGTAAGCCACCTATTGCCCCTACTTCCCTCTATCTCTGGCATAAATGAAATCTCTTCTATAGCGGAGAGTTCTTCTTGATAGTACTCAAAAATTGCTCTCTTTTTTGCTACTCTCTCTTCCAAGACCTCCATCTGTGCTACTCCAATGGCTGCGAGTATATTACTTAGACGATAATTATAACCATACTCTTTGTGTTCATAATAGAGATAAGGCTCTTTAGCTTGTGTAGCAAAAAAACTCGCTTTTTCAATCCACTCTTTAGATGCACTCACAAGCATCCCCCCACCACTTGTGGAGAGTATCTTATTGCCATTAAATGAGTAGACACCCAAATCGCCAAATACTCCACTCTGTTTTCCCTGAAAAGATGCACCCAAAGATTCTGCCGCATCCTCAATCAGATAAATATTATGCTCTTTACAGATAGCTACTATCTCTTCAATTTTTGCCATTTGTCCATAAAGATGTGTAATAATCAACGCTTTTGGCTTTTTGGGTGCTAATGCTATAGCCTCTTTGAGGAGTAGCGGAGAGATGTTCCAACTCTCATCACTATCTATAAAAAATGGCGTTGCTCTCTCATAGAGTATAGCATTGACTGAACCTATAAAGGTAAAAGATGAAGTAAGTACTATATCGCCCTCACCTACTCCCAAAACTCTTAAAGCCAAATGAAGCCCCGCAGTAGCAGAAGAGAGAGCCAAAGAATAAGGGGCTTTGGTATAGTTGCAAATAGACTCCTCAAAACGATTTACAAAAGGTCCTAAGGGGGCTATATAGTTACTCTCAAAAGCCTCTGCTATATACTCTTGTTCTTTTCCACTCATATTCGGTGGTGAGAGAAATACTCTTTTATTCATCTTTGTATCCCATCATAAAAATATTTAATAAGTGATTTGAGTCTATATTGAAGCAGAGAGTTAAAAGTAAAAAGAGAGCGAATATCTGCTACCTCATCAGCATCAATACGGTAGATAAGACCATTTACACCCCTAAAGTCTCTATTTACCCCTTGACCTACTTTAAAGATATATTTGTAGTGCTGTTTGAGTAGTGCTAAAGACTCTTTGTTGTATCTTCCAAAAGGGAGGATAAAGCTCTCTACCTTAGAGCCTAACTTCTCTTCTAGTATCTCTTTGGATGTAACAATCTCTTGGTGTAGGTCAATATCACTTGTTGCTAAATCTTTATGTTTGTGAGAGTGTGATGCTATCACTACATGACCACTATCACTCATCTCTTTGAGTTCACTCCAAGTACAAAAAGAGCCAAACTTACGATAATTTTTCTCTTGATATATCTCCTGATGTCCAAGAGAGACTCTTTGTTTATGTGACGCTGAGGTTTGTTCTTCTATAAAAGCTGTAGGAACTGCTAGGATGGCTTTGATATTATACTCTTTAAGCAGAGGAAATACATAATGATAAAAATCATAATAGCCATCATCAAAGGTAATAGATAGATTATCTTGTGTAGAAGAGAGTCTATCATCTGGAGTGACTATATTATAGTTAGCTACAAGATACTCTAAATGTGATTGAAATACCTCTAATGTATTAGAGAACTTATCACCATTAATATGATGATACATTAATGAAATTAGCATACTACTCTCTCCTCTTTCCCAAAGATGCCAAGAAAAATGAGAGTAGTAATCCCAAGAGTAGACCACTTACAAAGCCTACAATAATAATAATTTTTTTGCTTGGAGTGATAGGTTTTGGATGAATATTAATGCCATCTATAAGTTTTGTATTAAATGTTCGTGTTGGATTGAGTGTAATCTCTAACGAGTTAGAGTAGTTACTCTGTCGCAAAGATTTCTCTTCTAGTCGTATTATCTCTGTCTCATTTTTGATAATAGTCACTGTATTAATAGCAATCAAGGCTAACTGCTCATTACTTAGCTCTTTGAGTTGATTGGTAAGTGTTTGATTTTTAGTTTTTAGTGCATCTATCTGTCTATTCATACTCTCTGTATTTGCATTAGATTGTCTAAGAATACTCTTTTGATTTGTACTATAACTCTCTATAGAGATATTATGTTCTTGTTGTATCTGAGCTACACTCTTTGTAAGTATCTCTCTTAACTCTGATTTATTATACGCTAGAGCAGTTATTTCAAGAAAACCTGTAGAGTACTTTGGCTTTTGTATATTACTAATATATGGAAG
>Ga0193954_1001348_pt1 | contig 12551 bp, 13 predicted proteins | sample BB_5_MG_FD_140340 | JGI IMG/M metagenome (GOLD analysis project Ga0193954, IMG submission 140340) | Microbial mat bacterial communities from the Broadkill River, Lewes, Delaware, United States - BB_5_MG | ecosystem: Environmental > Aquatic > Freshwater > River > Microbial mats | place: USA...
AAGATCCCATTCTCTCCAAGGAGCAATAACTGTAATATCAGGATTTAATCCTAAATATCCAAGCTCAAATCTAACTTGATCGTTCCCTTTTCCTGTTGCTCCATGAGATACTGCATCTGCACCCATTTTATTAGCAATTTCAATTTGTTTTTTTGAAATTAAAGGACGAGCAATTGATGTACCAAGAAGATACTCTCCCTCATAGATTGCATTTGCTCTGAACATTGGAAAAACATAATCTTTTACAAATTCTTCACGAATATCTAAAACAAAAATATTTTCTGGCTTTATACCATGTTCAAGAGCTTTTTGACGAGCAGGTTCAACCTCTTCGCCTTGACCTAAGTCTGCTGTAAATGTAATAACTTCAGCGTTATATTCATCTTGTAGCCATTTTAAAATGATACTAGTATCTAGTCCACCACTATATGCTAAAACTACCTTTTTAACTTCTTTTTTCAACATTTCATCTCCGTATATATTATAAAATAAATTTAATAATATTATATCAAAAAAAGAATTAAAAATTTACATATTTTTACTAAAAGAAAAGGTTAAAAGTTATAATTTTAATTTTTCTATTTTCGTTTTTAATTCATCCTCTTTTATAGGTTTTAAAAGATATCCTGAAGCACCATTTTTTATTGCTCTTATTACTTTATCTTGTTCTCCGTGAGAAGTTACCATGATTATTTTTGCTTTTGAATTTATTTTTCTAATCTCTTCAACTGCATCAATACCATCTCTTACTCCATTTACCTCTGGCATAGTTATATCCATAGTAACAAAGTCTGGATTTGTTTTTTCAAATTCTGAAATTGACTCATGACCATTTGCAGCTTCACCGACAACTTCATGGCCTAATTTTTCTAACATTCTTCTAACATTTACTCTCATTATTTTTGAATCATCAACAACTAATGCTTTCGCCATATTTTTTCCCTTTTTATATAAAATAACTTAAAATTATTACACTATCTTTATGTTTTAAATTAACAACAAACATTTGACCATTTGGCTTTCTTTTAATGTTCATAGAACCCTTCATTGGTAGTGGTGTAGAGATATCTACTTTACCACCATTTTTTATAACATTCAATTCATTTAGGATATTTCCTAAAGTGACATTTAGTACTTCAGAAACACTTTCTGATGCTAACTCTAATAGTTCTTCATCTTCCATCTCTCCAAATACAAATGCCTTTGCAATATCAAAAGAGAGTTGATTTGTTACGCTCATACCAACTGTCCCTTTAATATCTCCATTCAATGATATAAATACCGTTCTATCGTGATAACTAATATTATTAACTTCTAATACTTCATACTTGTCATCAATTACATCTCCTAAGTCCAAATCCTGTTTAAAATAATCTATAGTACGTCTTGACAGTTTTTCTAATATCTCTATATGATAACTCACTAAGCTTCCTTACATTATTTAGTAAAACAAAAATTATTTTTACCTTTACAAGAATTGTACCATTAAAATATTAAGTTTTCCAAATATTTTTTATAAAAAATATTAAATATCTAAATACAGAGATATTTCATCCGCTAACATAAAATCAGTAGAATATACTTTTTTATTTTTTTTATTTAATTTTTTATGATTTATTAAATCTAAAACTTTTTCTTTTTCCTCTTGAGTAAATATCTCTATATTCACTCCAGCTACACTTCGAAAACCTAAAAGTATCTTTTCAATTTTTATATCTGTATTTGTTAACGATTCAATTTGTTCATACTTTAGAGGATCTTGAATGTATTGGATAATATCTTTTTGAGAATAAAATCTTTTATTCTCGATACAACCTACTGCTCCTGAACCAACTCCGAGATATTCTTTATATTCCCAGTATCCAAGATTGTGTTTACTTCTTGCATCTTCATTTTTGGAAAAATTAGATATCTCATATTGTTCAAATCCAATATTGTTTAATTGTTTAAAAAAGTATCTTGCTAACTCTTCATTTTCTACTTGAATATTACTTTTATTAAAAAACCGAGTTCCCTCTTCTATTGTTAAACTATATGCACTAATATGGTTTATAGGTAAAGTTTTAATAATATCTATATCATCCTCGAGTAACTTTTTATTGTCTTTTGTTGTATCATAAATGATATCTAGATTTATATTTTTAAAACCAATATTAAAAGCATTGTGAATCGCTTCTACAGCTTGCTTTTTATTATGATTTCTTCCCAAAAACACTAGTTTTTCATCATTAAAACTTTGTACACCAAAACTAACTCTATTTATACCAACATCATAGATACCTTGTAGCCATTTTGCTGATGCAGAGTTTGGATTGGCCTCTATAGTTATTTCTATATCTGATTTGATATATGGTCGAACTATATCTAAAATCTTTTTGTATTTACTTGGGTTTATTGTACTTGGGGTCCCCCCACCTATAAATATTGTTTCAATATTTTTATTATTTTGTTTTAGCTCATGTTTTAATTGTTTTTCTAAAGCAATCATATAGTCATTTTTCAGGTTATGAAGGCTTGTATATGAGTTAAATGCACAGTAAAAACATTTGCTATCACAAAAAGGAATATGTATATATAAAAGCATTTTTAAAGCATCCTTTTGGTATCATCACGACGTATTATGAAACAAATTATAAGGTAAAATATTTAATGGAAGATAAAACTAAAAAAAATTATAGACCAAATGTAGCTGCAATTGTTTTATCTTCATCATATCCATCAAAATGCGAAATTTTTATAGCTTCAAGAATTGATGTTGAAGACGCATGGCAGTTTCCTCAAGGTGGAATTGATAAAGGTGAAAGTGCACGAGAAGCTTTGTATAGAGAATTAAAAGAAGAGATAGGAACCAATAAGATTGATATCATAGCCCAATATCCAGAATGGGTAAGTTATGATTTTCCTCCAGCAGTGGCATCTAGAATGGCACCATATGATGGGCAAACGCAGAGATATTTTCTAGTAAAGTTACGAAAAGGTGCAAAAATAAATATAAAGACTGATATACCAGAGTTTAGTCAATACAAGTTTGTTAAAACTGAAAAACTAAATGACTATATTACCTTTTTTAAGAGAACAGTTTATAAAAAAGTTTTAAAATATTTTAAAAGTGAAGGTTATATTTAATGAAAGAGATTACAAAATGTTAAGAGTTATGAAATTTGGTGGAACTAGTGTTGGTACATTAGAAAGAATTCAAAATGTTGCGCAAATCATTAAAAAGTTTAGAGATGCGGGAGATGATATTGTTGCTGTTGTTAGTGCTATGAGTGGTGAAACAAATAAGCTTATTGGATATGCTGACCATTATAGTAAAACTCCAAATGAAGCTGAGTTGGATATGCTTTTGAGTTCAGGAGAAAGAGTTACTAGTGCATTGTTATCAATTGCTTTAAATGAACAAGGTTACAAAACAACATCTATGAGTGGTAGAGAAGCAGGAATAATAACTACTTCTGATCACACTTATGCCCGAATCGAAGAGATTAAAACACAAAATATGCAAGATACAATTAAAGATGGCAAAATCATAATTGTTGCTGGTTTTCAAGGTGTGAGTAAGGAAAATAATAGAGTTACAACACTTGGACGAGGTGGAAGTGACTTAACAGCAGTTGCGCTTGCTGGTGCACTTGAGGCAGATTTATGTGAAATATATACTGATGTTGATGGAATATATACTACTGATCCTCGTATTGAACCAAAAGCTAAAAAACTTGAAAAAATATCTTACGATGAGATGTTAGAATTAGCAAGTTTGGGAGCTAAAGTTTTACAAAATAGAAGTGTTGAGATGGCAAAAAAGTTAACTGTTAATTTAGTATCAAGAAGTAGTTTCACTCCAGAAGTTGAGGGAACTTTAATTACAAAGGAAGAAAATATTATGGAAGCACCAGTTGTTAGTGGAATAGCGTTAGACAGAAATCAAGTTAGAGTTGGAATGTATGGAGTTAAAGACAAACCAGGTATAGCATCATCAATTTTTACTGCTCTTGCAGATGCAAATATAAACGTTGATATGATAGTGCAAACTAGAGGTCAAGATAACACTACAAATTTAGATTTTACTATCCCTACTTCTGATGTGGAAAAAACAAAAAAAGTAATGATAAAATTCGAAGAAGATAGCGATATGATTGATTATAATGATGAGATTTGTAAAGTATCTGTAGTAGGAGTTGGTATGAAGTCACATACAGGTGTTGCCTCTAAAGCATTTACAGCTATGGCAAAAGATAATATAAATATAAGAATTATAAGTACTAGTGAAATCAAAATCTCTATGATTATAGAAGAGAAATATGCAGAACTAGCTGTTAGATCACTTCACGAAGCTTATAATTTAGATAAATAATAAGGTAAATTTTTGGCACAAGAGTTTACAAACTGGACTGTTGAAACTATAAGGGATAAAAACAATCTTATTGGTCCTTGGATGGAAGAGAGAAAATTTGATTGGATCCCATTAGTATCAAAAGCGATTACAAATATAATTGATAAGCAAAAATCTGTTTTAATTATTACAGATAACGAGCATGAATGGTTTATGCAATATATTCTTAGCAATATAAATAAAAAGCAACTTGGTCGTCCATTTTTGCCATTTTATGCTTTTAATTCATTTAATTCAAATATTGATAATATTAAAACAGAAAATGATATAGAACTTATTCATGATATGTTAAGTATATCATTTCCAAATGGTTATTTTTTTTGGTATATTGGGAAAAGTCAAAGCAAACGTGCAACTTTAGCTAAGATATCAAAGCAACCATTTTTATGGCTTATGGATGAAGAATTGTCAAATAGTTTTTTTCTAAATAGCAATGATGAAGCTTTAGATATACGTCTTCTTAATATGTATAGGTTATTTAATAAAACTTTAGATGCTGTTTTAATTGCGCAAATAGACGTAGATAAATAGGAAATATGATGTTAAGTAAGTCGACTCTTTTTATTGTTAATAATATTGAGGAAACACTAGAACAACTTACTTCATTGGTTCCACGGCACTCTGTTCGTATTATCAAAAATGAAGAGGAAGGGAAAAAAGAATTTTTGCTTCCTCAAGCACAGAAAACAATTAAAGAAGCCTATATAGCAACAGAGGGGATTAAATATATCTTTTTGTGTGGAGAGTCTTTTAGAACTGAAGCACAAAACTCTTTACTAAAAGTTTTAGAAGAACCTCCAAAAAACATTATTTTTATTATTATTACAATATCAAAGAACTCTATTTTACCTACAATATTATCTAGAGTACAAGTAAAATACCAAAAAACACAAAAGGTTGTAGAGGAGATTAACCTCAATCTTGCTCAATTAGAATTAAGAGATGTATATACCTTTTTAAAACAAAATCAAAGAATATCAAAACATGAAGCAAAAGAAGTGGTTGAGTCTATTTTATATTCTATTAATCAAAATAATATTAAACTTAATCAGAAAGAATTACACAGTTTTAGTCGTGCAATGAAGTTACTTGAATTAAACTCAAGACCTATAAATGTACTAACAACCCTACTTTTAAATTTGATGGTAAAAAGGAGTTAATATGATTCAAATTATTGGTATAGGTGCAGCTGGAAATAAAGTTTTAGACTATATAAAAAAACAAAGGTTTACTAATTTTATAGAGTCCCAGTTTGTATCAATATCTGACCATGAAGAGTTTAAATTATTAAATTTAGATGATACGGAATTAGTAATTACTATATCTGGACTTGCAGGAGAAAAAAGTTCTAAGTATACAAGACTAGTAACCAAAGAGACAATGTTAGAACAAGTTCCTATTAAAAATATTGTTATATTGCCATTTAGCTTTGAGGGTAAAAGCAAAGGGGTTAATGGTGCTTTAGAAAGGTTAGTAAAGATAAATCCTAATGTTCAGATATTTTCAAATGATGATGTTACAAATGATGTAACACAAGAGATGACTCAAAACGAGATGATGAGAGCTTATGATAAAGAGATATTTGAAACTATAGATAAGTCTAAACAAAGTGAATGGAACAATTATTTTTTTGAGAAAAGAGAAGGCCCTAAACTATTTCAAGTTGTTGCAACATATAGTATAAAAGATTTAAAACTTACACTTTTAAATCCTAGTTTTAAAACTATAGATAGTATGACAATGGCTGACAATGCTACTACAACATTTGGACTGCAAAAAAAAGATAAATCAATTACAAATATTCGTGATGTAAAAGAATTAACAAAAACAATGCTTGACGAATATATATTAAAAATAACCTAAATGCAAGTATTAGATGAATTTTTATAAACTTGACAAGTCAAATACTTTGCAAAATGATAAATTATCCAAAAAAGAATTAGATAAAGAGTTGAAATCTTTTACTAATCCAACAAGGATTATGGGTATAATTAATGCAAATGATGACAGTTTTTTTGAATCTAGTAGATTTAAAGGTTCAGATGCAATTAATAAAATAAACTCAATGATCAATGATGGTGCTTGTATTATTGATATTGGAGCTGTTTCAACTCGTCCAGGAAGTGTTGAAGTTGAAGTTGAAGAGGAACTAAATAGAATTAGACCTATTTGTGATATTATTAAAAAAGAAAAACTTTATGAAAAAGTTGATTTTTCAATAGATAGTTATACTCCAAGTGTAATTGAATATGCTTTAAAATCTGGTTTTAAAATTGTAAATGATGTCACAGGATTAAACAATGATGATGTAGCCAAAATAACTGCTAAATACAATGCTTCAGTTGTCATAATGCATATGAAAGGAACTCCTAAAGATATGCAAAATAATCCCTCTTATGATGATGTTATGATAGATATTGATAACTTTTTTAAAGAAAGAATATCAAAAGCAAAAAGTTTTGGCATTGATGATATTATATTAGATGTAGGGATTGGTTTTGGGAAAACTCTTGAGCATAATCTTATTTTACTAAAAAATATGGAGCACTTTAAACACTTTGGATATGAAGTATTAATTGGATCGAGTAGAAAATCGTTAATTGATAATATTGTACCATCTTTAATACAAGAAAGGTTGAGTGGTACACTCGCAATTCATCTTGATAGTATAAGAAAGGGTGCTTCAATAGTAAGATGTCATGATGTAAAAGAGCACTATCAGGCTATCAAAATACAAGAGGCTATTGATAATTGCTAAGTCAAAAGGGCATATAGTCTCTTACATTCTTCATTGAATTTTATACAAATTTGAATAAAATCTACTTTTTTTAGATATAATTTTATATTAATTTTATTATTAGTTACTAAAAACTTTTAGGAGGATTTTAATAATGAAATATTATTTTATGCACGTCACAAATAAAGAGATTCTAGAAAAAGTTCATCGTTTTCGTTATAAAATAATGTATGATGAATTAGGATGGATCAAATCAAATCCTAATGGAATCGAAACTGATGCTTATGATAGATATTGTGATCAATTTGCAATATTAAACGATAAAAGTGAGATATGCTGTACTATGCGTTTAATTCACCATTCTCCTATAGGCTATCCTACCGAACGATTTCTAGATTTAGATCAAGAAAAATATCAATATGAACGAGATAAACTTTCCGAGATGTCAAGAATATTTATCCATCCTAGATATAGAAATATGAGTGAAACTAAGATTTTTATCAGTAGTATTGTTAAAAGTCTTGCTTACGAAAAAATCAAAGAGTATAAGATTGAATATTGTTATGGGATGTTAGAAGAAAAATTTTTAAAGCTTGTAAATATGTTTAAGATACCATACCAATCAATAGCTGATATTGAAGAGGATTATGATAAATTAAAATATCCTAGTATTTTATATGTTAAAGAATTACAGAGATTAAATCCACAACTTGAGAAATCCTGGGAAAAAAACAAAAAAATTTCTGTTTTAGATCTTGAATTGAAAATCAAGCCAGAACAAATTATTATATATTAATGACTACTATTCATTTTTGTGTTTTAATTATGTCACCAGATATTAATAATTTAAAAATAAATAATTTACTTGAAGAACAGAAACAGTTTATATGTGATATAATAAGAGTCTTAAAGATAAAGAATAATTGTAAATTTTTAGAATAAGCTTTATAATATTAGTTGGAGGGATGCTGTGAAATATAAGATTTTTGGAAGTTTGCTAAGTACTAGTTCACTTTTATTTATGAGTTTTACAAGTTTAAATGCTAAAAGTGATGATATTTTAGCTTCTATATCTAACGATATGAATCGATTCAATAATGTAGCTACTGTTACAAAACAAAATGAACATTATCAACCATATATAATATCAGTATTTAAAGGCCCAGAATTAGAAAAGCTAGGTGTTTTGAATTTAAAAGAAGCACTGCAATTAACTCCTGGAATTGATATGGCTACAGATAATTTTAATAACCAAACGCCAATTTTTCGTGGATCAAACTCACTTGCATATGGTCAAACAAAACTTTTTATTGACGATGTATTGGTAAATAACCTTTTCTTTGATTCATATTCTGAATATTTAGGTCTCCCTGTCGAGATGATAAAAAGAATAGAGGTTGTAAGAGGACCAGGAAGTAAAACTAACGGTGTAAACGCTTATGCTGGTTCAATTAATGTTATCACATATGCAGAGGATTTTAAAGATTTTGAATCTAAAGATAAACTTGTATTCAAATATGGTTCATATGACTATAGAATGGCAGGATTTATTAAAAAATTTAAAACTAAAAATCTTAATGCTACAGTAAATTTTTACTATCAAAAAGACAATAAAAGCTTATTTGCAGGACCTGATGGTTATTCTCAAGGAGCTATGAGTATTCCTGCACTTGGAAAAGACAATACAGGATTATCACAAAATGGAGATGCTCCTGTATGGATAAAAGATTACTCTTTAAGTTTAAACCTTAAATATAAAGACTTTTCAGTAAAAGCAGGAGCACTTGAGCATTCTCAAGGAAGTTCTTATGGAATTAATCTATCGTTACCCCAAGAAAATGACAGATTAAAACTACCAAGTTATTATCTTGAATTAGGGTATGAAAAATCAATTAATAATTTTGACTATGATATAAAAGCTGGTGTTAAATATGATTCATTTGATTCCCATGCAAAACTAGGACCAAATGGTGTAAATCTTATAGATAGCCCTAAATATGCAAATAGTAATAAAACAGTAATAAATGATGTTAACTTTCCAGATGGTATATACGGGGAACATTTGGCTAAACAACGAACACTATATCAATCTTCTTATCTTAGATACAAAGGATTAGAACAACATATTATCACTACTGGATATAGAGTACTAAAAGAAGAAACAATAGATATGGTTTCGAAGTTATCAAATTGGACAACTGGTGACGCAGCGCTTGTAGACTATACTCAAATATTTCCTTTCTTTGATAAAAATGCAAAGCGAAATGTTAAAATATTCTCTTTGCAAGATGAATTTCAGTATAACAATAACCTTAATTTCATATATGGTTTTAATTATGAACAAACATCATATAAAGATGCAGGATTTGAACCAAGAATATCAATGGTATATCAGCAAAGCTTAGAAAATATCTTTAAAGCAATTTATAGTCGTTCTCATAGAAACCCATCATGGCAAGAGATGTTTACAGCAAATAATTCTGCAAGAGTAGGAACAACAAACTTAAAACCAGAAAAAGTAGATGCTTTAGAACTTGTATATATTAAAAAGTTTTCAAGCGACACATACTTACAAACAAATTTTTTCTATTTACAAAATAAAAATCAAATATATAATTCTGCCACAGATTCTTTATATAGAAATGCTTTAGATACTGATATACATGGTCTAGAACTTGAATATAAAGGACATCTGTCCTCTTCTGATAAGTTCTATCTAAATTACTCTTATGTTACAGGAACAAGTAAGGTAAAAGATACAGGGATTAGTACAGATCTTGCAAATGTTGCACATCATATGGCAAAAGGATATTATATTTATAATATTGATAATGCCTTATCTTTTAGCACAATAGCAAAGTATGTTAGTAAAAAAGATAGAGTTGTAGGGGATAATCGTAAAAAAGTACCTGCATACACAACATTGGATACTACAATAAATTATAAAAGTTATGAGAATGATTATGATATTACATTTGGTATCAAAAATATTTTTGATACCGCTGTTGTTTATCCCTCTACCCCAAATACCTATATTAAAGATTACAAGCAAGAAGACAGAATGTTTTTTGTATCTATAAGAAAGGAGTTTTAGATGAAAAAGTTATTTTTTCTTTACTTAACTCTTGTTGAAATAGTTTTTGGATTTAATTATGATGATGTTGTACTTAAAGCACAAGCATCAATTTTTCCTAAAATTATTCTTTTAGATAAAAAAATAGAAGATAAACTTATTGATGGAAAAATAGTTTATACTATTATTTATGATAAAACAGATTATCTTACAGCTTTATCAATAGAAGAGTTTATCAATAAGAACTTTGATGGGCATTTAGATATATATGATTACAAAATTAACTTAGTTGATTTTGATAGCTTCTCTGAAAAAACAGAAGCTTCAGCGATTTATGTACTTAATCTAAAAGAACATGTTGAAAGAATTGCACTGATGGCTAAAATAAAGGGGATTATCTCATTTTCATATGATATAAATAATCTTAGAAAAGGTTTAATGTTCTCACTAGTTATTGAAAAATCGACAGTATTGTATCTTGAAAAAGAGAATTTATATACTAAAAAAATTGACTTTGTAGATGCATTATTACAAATGGTTCGGTTTATTGATCAAGATTATGTTTATAAAGAAAATATTTTATATCAAAATAGTCTAATAATGAATAAATATTATGCTTCTTTAAGCAATAATAAATTGTATAATAATAAAATAATTGAATAATAAAGTTTGGTAATGGGTAAAAAAGTAAAATCACTTTCACGTAGAATTGTTTTTTTAATGGCAGTAGTTACTTTGCTTTCTATTTTGCTTATTTTTAATATTTTTGAAAAGATGAATAAAGAAGCATTCTATCACGTTGAAACACAAAAGGCAAAATTAGTTTTAAGTACTATAGAGCCTCTTATTGCATTAAATATATATTTAAATATGAATGATAGAGTTGATCAATTAACAAAACAACTTGTTACAAATCCAAATATTTTAGCTATAAAAGTACTCCAAAATAATAAACTTATAAATGAAAGTAAATCAAAAGAATTTAATAGTCATACGGATGATTCATTTATTGTTCAAAGTAGTATATTTACGCCAAACTCTAAGAAAAAGATAGGAACTTTAGTTCTCACATATTCAAATAAAAACTATAAAGAGTTAGTAGATCAATATACTAATCTTTTAATAAAAGTTCTTTTTTTATTTGGAATATTTTTTCTATTATTTAGTTTATATATTAAAAAACTGCTTTCTCCTTTACGAAAGATGGCTATACTATTAAAAGACTATTCTCCAAATAAAAATATCAATATACCATTTGAAAGCCAGAACAATGAGATAGGATTTATTTCAAATGCTTTAAATGATATGCAAAAAAGAATTGTACACTACTCAAAACAACAACAAAATATTAATAAATATCTTGAAGAGAAAGTAGATGAAAAAACAATTGAATTAAGAAAACAACTTTATACAAATGCATTGACTAGTTTACCCAATAGATTAAGCCTTTTACGGGATATAAATCATTATGATAATGGTGCTTTATTGATTATTAATATTGATGACTTTAAAGAGATTAATGATTTCTTTGGACATGCAGTAGGAGATAGTGTACTTATAACATTTTCTCAAAACTTATCAAATATCTTAACACAAGAACACAATGCAACGCTTATCCATCTTGCTGGTGATGAGTTCGCTATATTTTTTATTGAAAAACCTTCAAAAGAGATATTTGTGCAATTTGCTAAAACTCTCATAGAAAATATAGAAAAAATGTTCTTTCATCACGAAAATAATAAATTGACTTTAAGAGTAACTGTTGGAGGAACTTATCAAGTTCAAGAAGCTTTAGAAAAAGCAGACATAGCATTGAAATCAGCTAAAAAACAAGGAAAAGAGTTTTTACTCTATGATGAAACTTTAAACGTAGAACAACAATATAAAAATAATATGGAATGGACAAAAAAACTTCAATGGGCTATTCAAAATGATAAAATATCTGCTTTTTATCAACCTATATTTGACAATAAAACAAACAAAATCATCAGTGCAGAGTGTCTAATTCGTTTAATTGATATTGATGGTCAAGTTATAAGTCCTTATCACTTTTTGACTATTGCTAAGAAAAGTAAACTTTATTCTAAGTTAACAAAAATAATGATTCAAAAAAGTTGTCAATATTTTGAAAATATGGAATGTGATTTTTCTGTTAACTTATCAGTTGAAGATATTCTTGATAAAGGAATTGTAGATTTTATATCTTATAGTATTGAAAAATATAATGTAAGTAAAAGAATAGTATTTGAGCTTTTAGAAACTGAAGGAATAGAAAACTACGAAGAGGTTTCCTCTTTCATTAACGAGATGAAATCTTTGGGATGTAGAATTGCTATTGATGATTTTGG
>Ga0193954_1001349_pt1 | contig 12549 bp, 14 predicted proteins | sample BB_5_MG_FD_140340 | JGI IMG/M metagenome (GOLD analysis project Ga0193954, IMG submission 140340) | Microbial mat bacterial communities from the Broadkill River, Lewes, Delaware, United States - BB_5_MG | ecosystem: Environmental > Aquatic > Freshwater > River > Microbial mats | place: USA...
AATTTAGATGAAGCTCAAAAAGAAGCTTTTGCACATCAAATTGCTTTAAATGTTATTCCTCAAATTGATGTAGCACAAGAGAATGGATTTACTAAAGAAGAGATGAAAATGGTAAATGAAACTCAAAAGATTCTTAAGAAAAACATTCAAGTAGCTGCTACTTGTGTTAGAGTTCCTGTTTTAAGATCTCATAGTGAATCAATTACAGTTACATTTAATGAAGATGTTGAAGTAAGTGTTAGTGAAGTTAGAAATGCATTAGAAGAGTTTGAAAATGTTGAAGTTATAGATGATTTAGAAAACAATGCATATCCAATGCCAATTGTTTCAACTGATACAGATATTACTTATGTTGGAAGAATTAGAAAAGATGTATATGCACCAAATATTGTTCATTATTTTAATGTTGCAGATCAAGTAAGAGTTGGAGCTGCTACAAATTCTGTAAGAATTGCATTAAAATGGATTGAAATGGAAAACGATATTTAATGATAGAAAAACTTTTTGAAAGTTTAATGTGGAAGAGTAGATTATTTATTCTTCTTGCAGTTGTTTTTGGACTAGTTGGTTCAGTGATTCTATTTATTGTAGCTTCTGTTGATATTTATGAGGTTTTAAACTATACATTAAATGTATATTTAAATGGCTTGCATCCAGAAGATTTTCATGAAGTTATTGTTAGTAAAATAATTGGAGCTGTTGATTTATACCTTATTGCAATTGTTATGCTAATTTTTGCATTTGGTATATATGAGCTTTTCATATCTAAAATTGAAGTTGCTGAAGATAAAGAAACAGGAAATAATATCCTTGCAATTTCTTCTTTAGATCAATTAAAAGATAAAATAGCCAAAGTAATTATTATGGTACTTGTAGTTGGATTTTTTCAAAGAGTATTACATATGAAATATACAAGTGCATTGGAAATGTTATATTTTGCATTATCAATTATGGTTCTTGCAATTGGACTTTACTTTTTAGGTAAAGTTGGAAAAAAATAAAAAAATTATAGATTAAAAAGAGGGATAAAAATGTCAAAAATATTTGTAGATGCATGTTTAAGAAAAGAAACTCCTTATACTCCTGTATGGATGATGAGACAAGCTGGTAGATATTTACCTGAGTATATGGCTGTTAGAGCAGAAGCTGGTAATTTTTTAAATCTTTGTCATAATCCTGAAAAAGCTTGTGAAGTAACTATTCAACCTTTAGATATTGTTGGAGTTGATGCTGCAATTTTATTTTCTGATATTTTAGTTATTCCAAATGAAATGGGAATGCATTTAGAGTTTATTAAAGGTGAAGGCCCTATCTTTAAAGATCCAATAGTAAGTGAAGCTGATGTTGATGCACTTTTAGGTGGAGAAGCAGCTGCAGATAAACTTACTTATGTGTATGATACTATTAAGTTATTAAAGCAAAAACTTCCAGAAGACAAGGCTCTTATTGGATTTACTGGAGCTCCTTGGACATTAGCAACTTATATGATTGAAGGACAAGGAACTAAAACTTATAACCTTTGTAAAAAAATGATGTATTCTAATCCTGAGCTTTTACACAAGATTTTAAGAAAAGTTACTGATGTTGTTAAATTCTATATGGAAAAACAAATTGAAGCAGGTGCTGATGTTGTTCAAATCTTTGATTCTTGGGCAGCAGCAATAGAACCAGGTAAATATGATGAATTCTCATGGAAGTATATGGTTGAAATTGCTGATCACTTAAAATCAAAATATCCAAATATACCTATTATTATGTTCCCTAAAGGTGTAAGTGCCTTTATTAACATGGGTGGTGTATATGGAAACTTTGACGTATTTGGTGTAGATTGGGGAACTCCAATGGCTATGGCAAAAGCAAAATTAGGTGAAAAGTATGTTCTTCAAGGAAATATGGAACCTTGTAGACTTTATTCTAAAGAAGAGACTACTAAATGTGTTGAAAAAATTCAAGAAACTATGCAAGGTGAGGGGCATATCTTCAATCTTGGTCATGGTATTTTACCAGATGTTCCTGTTGAAAATGCAAAGCACTTTGTAAGTGAATGTCAAAGAGTTTCTAAAAAGTAATCGATTTTTGAATAGGAATTTTATTTCTATTCAAAAATATAAATGTAAAAATTAATCATAAAAACTAGTAAAAAATAGTGAATAAACAATTCCCTAATAAATTTCAAAAAAAAATTAAAAATGGCTTGACAAACTATATATTTTTTACTATAATTCCACCCCATTAAAGAGGAAATACAAATTCCGGCATAGCTCAGTGGTAGAGTAGATGACTGTTAATCATTTGGTCCCTGGTTCGAATCCAGGTGCCGGAGCCATTAACCTTTTTAATGTTTGATAAATTTATTAGATTCCGGCATAGCTCAGTGGTAGAGTAGATGACTGTTAATCATTTGGTCCCTGGTTCGAATCCAGGTGCCGGAGCCATTTTTTAAATTTAGCATAAAATATACATACATTCCGGCATAGCTCAGTGGTAGAGTAGATGACTGTTAATCATTTGGTCCCTGGTTCGAATCCAGGTGCCGGAGCCATAAAAGCTTCTTGATATTTGAACATAGGTTCTTTTATCAAGAAGCTTTTTTTTTGCCTAAAAATCCTTTCAAATAAATGTCAATTAAATGTCAATAAATATATACTTATCTTCTTTACAAAAATAATATATAATAATAAAAGTTTAACTAAAATGAATTATTATTAGGAGAATTATGAAAATATATTCACCATGGGAAAAAGCATTTCGAAGAATTGCTACACCCTTTGAACACTTTATACACGCACAAACAACAACAGGTCTTATGCTTGTTTTTATGACAGTTTTAGCTCTTGTTTTAGCTAACTCACCTTTTGCTGAAAGTTATTTACATTTTTTTCATGTCAACATAGATTTTAATGTTGGATCATGGGCTTTATCTCATTCTTTACATCATTGGATAAATGATGGTCTTATGGCAGTATTCTTCTTTATTATTGGTTTAGAAATAAAAAGAGAGATTACAGCAGGAGAGTTATCAAATTTAAAAATAGCAATGTTACCAATAATTGCAGCAATTGGAGGAATGGTATTTCCTGCAATGATTTATTTATATTTTAATGCAAATGGAGTTGGGGCAAATGGTTGGGGAATACCAATGGCTACGGATATTGCTTTTGCTATTACAGCACTTGTTCTTTTAGGGAAAAGAGTTCCAACTACACTTGTAACATTTTTAGTAGCACTTGCAATTGTTGATGATTTAGGTGCTGTTCTAGTTATTGCACTTTTTTATACAGAAACAATAAATATGTTACCTCTTGGATTAGCAGGAGGTATGTTTTTACTGATGATTGCATTAAATAGATTTGGAATTCATTCAATTTTACCTTACTTTATTGTAGGTTTATTTATGTGGTTCTTTATGCTTGAATCAGGAGTTCATGCAACTATAGCAGGTGTTTTAGCAGCACTTACAATACCATCAAAACCCAAAAGAGCACCTGCTTCTTTTTCAGAAGATACAATTAAATTAGTAAAAGAGTATGAAAGTTATCCTGTACAAGATAATTATATGATGCATGAAAAACAAAAAGCATTACTTTTAAATATTAAAGATAAAATTGATGCAGTTGGAACTCCTGCTGCTAGGCTTGAACATAGTTTACATCTTCCAGTTGCACTTATTATTATCCCACTTTTTGCTTTAGCAAATGCAGGAATATCTGTTGATTTTAGCTCTATTGGAGATATAATTTTTGAACCTGTTTCTTTAGGAATTATTACTGGACTTGTTTTTGGTAAGGTTATTGGAATATTTGGTTTATCATGGTTTGCAATTAAATTAAAAATTGCACAATTACCAAAAGGAAGTACTATGAATCAGATATTTGGTGTATCCTTTTTAGGTGGTATTGGATTTACAATGTCAATTTTTGTGGCCGATTTAGCTTTTATTACTTCACCTGAGCTTATTTTACAGGCAAAAGTTGGAATCCTTTGTGCTTCTTTATTTGCTGGATTATTTGGCTTTTTTTGGTTAAAATATATTGCAAAGAAGGTATCTTAAATAAAAAGGTTAAATATGATAAAAGTACTACTAATAGAAGATGACTTAGTTTTACAAAACTTAATATGTGAGTATTTGGAAGAATATGCTTATTCATGTAGTGCTTTTGCAAACCCTTTAGATGCACTTGATTCTTTTAAAGATAATTCTGATGACTTTACAATTGCTATACTTGATTTAGGACTTCCTAATATGGATGGTTTTGATGTATTTAAGAAGCTAAAAAAAATAAAGGATATTCCTATAATTATCTCAACAGCAAGAGATGATATAGGTAATAAAATTTATGGTTTTGAACTAGGAACTGATGACTATCTTTCAAAACCTTATGAACCTAGAGAATTAGTTCTTAGGATTGAGGCCACTTTAAAAAGATACAACAAATCAGATTCTTTTAAAATCAAAGATTTAAGTATTGATAAAAATAACTCAAGAATTTTTTTAAGTGGAGTAGAAATAGAATTTACAAAAATTGAAAAAGAAATTTTCTTTTTATTTATAAATAATTTAAATAAAATTATTTCTAGAGAAGATATTGTAAAGAAAACATCACTTAATGATGATACTAAAAATAGAACTGTTGATATGCATATAAGTAATATTAGATATAAAATTGATGACAGTTCTAAAGAACCTAAATATATTAAATCTATTTGGGGTATTGGATATAAGTTTTTCTATGACAATTAGAAAACGTTTATATATATCATTTTTTTTAATCATATTAATTGTTGCATTTATTATTGGGGTTTTCTTTTATGCTATTTTTAGTTTAAACACAATTAATCAGCAACAAAATCATAGATACGATCAATTAATAAGAGTTGAGAAATTGAAAGAGTTTAATAACTCATACTCTTGGATAGTACTTGATATTATTACAGATTTCCAAAAAATAGATATAGTAAATAAAAGAATAAATAAAGCAAATAATTTCTTTAAAAATCTTAATACTCAAAAATCAACAATCATTAATAGTTCTGAATCAAAAGAAGAAAAAGATAATTTGATTTTAATTTTTGAACATTTTGATATTATGCAGAAACTTATAAAAAAAGAATTATATAGTTTAGTAGTTAATAAAAATAGTGATTTTAAAACTTTTAATAAAAATTTTGAGAAGATAAATATTGATACAGAAAAACTACTTATTTTTGAAACTAAATATTTACAAGATAAATTAACACAAACACAAGATAGAAGAAATGAGTTTTTGAGTACTATAAAACTTGAATTACTTATTTTATTTACAATATTATTACTTCTTAGTTTTGTAATATCTTCAAAAATAATAAATGAAATAAAAGAAAAACTCTATAGACTTAATCAAGGTGTATTACAATTATTTAAAAATGGTGAAAAAACTATTAAAGTAGATATTGGAGAGAATAATGAATTAAGTGAAATAACAAATAATTTAAACTCTTATTTACAAAAACAATCTAATATCATAGATTCTCGAGAAGAATTACTCAGGAATATTAGTCATGAATTAAAAACTCCTATTGCTAAAGGAAAGTTTTTGATTGAAAAGATTCAAAAAAATAATAAAACAATAAATGATATAAATACAATTTTTTATGATATTGAAATGCTTACTAGTAAGTTATTAGAAAGAGAAAAATTAAATTTTGCTATTTTAAAAACTAGTAAATTTAAAGTTAGTTCTTTAATCTTAGAATCTTTATCAAAACTTCTTATTGAAGATGAATCAAAAGTAATTGTCAAAATTAAAAATGATTTTGATATTGAAGCAGATTTTTACTATTTAACTATTGCACTTAAAAACTTGATTGATAATGCAATGAAATATGCAAAAGAGTTTCCTATAATTGTAAAAAGTAAAAATGATGTAATCTACATAAGTAATATTGCAAATAAACTTTCAAATGATTTAATATATTATATACAACCATTTACAAGAGAGCCAAATCAACAACAAGGTCATGGCTTAGGCTTAAATATAGTAGATAAAATATTAAGCCGCCATGGCTTTAAACTTAATTACAAACACAGCAACTCATACAATATATTCTACATTTTATTTAAATAAAATATTTAAAGTTGTAGAAATTGTATTTTTGATTTTAACCAGAAATGCTACTTGATAAAATACCTAAACCTACAAATAACGCAATGTTTACCATTATTAAGTTTCTTACTACATCCATGATATTCCCTTTTTTAATAATTTTCTTATAATTTAATTTTAGTAGATTTATGCAAAGTTAAAAAGGATATATTGCTTGACATTGTCTTGACAATTATATGTTTAAGATGGAAGTGTTTAATTAAATGATTCTTTAGATATAATTCGCGCTTTAATTAATATATTGAAATATAAATGTATTATAAGAAAGGTTATAATGAAAAAAAATATTGTTGTAGGTGGCGTTAACAAAGAACAAAGAGAAAAAAACTTAGAAAAGTTAAAAGAGAAATATTCTAAAAAAGGATATACATTTTCTGAATATATTGATAATGGAAGTTTAAAGTCTGTAGCAGTTTTTGATGTTGATGAAAATATTCTAAGAAAAGAAAAACAAAAAACTCTTTATATTTATGCCAGTTTCTTTTTATTATTGTCTATATATTTATATATGCAAGGTAATTAAAACCAAGTATTTAAAAGTGTTAAAGCTTTATAAAAACAGTTATAAATGCTTTTTTATTCAATGTTAAATTTATTATAACTATTAATTAGCTAGAATATTTTAATTTTAAAGAAAAGAATAATTATTATATTACAAAATAAAACTATTTAAGGACTCAACAAGAATGAATATTGATATAATATTACAAAATATTTTAAATCCCCCAATTCTATTCTTTTTTCTAGGAATGCTCGCAGTTTTTTTAAAATCTGATTTATCAATACCACAACCATTACCAAAACTATTTTCATTATATTTATTAATAGCAATTGGTTTACACGGTGGATATGAACTATCAAAAAGTGGTTTAGATATAAATGTATTAAAAGCATTATTATTAGCCATATTTATGGCAACACTTGTTCCCATTTACAGTTATTTTATTTTAAAGCGTAAACTTGATACTTATAATGCCATAGCAGTTGCCGCAACCTATGGTTCAATTAGTGCAGTTACATTTATCACAGGAATTACTTACTTACAAACTATGGGTGTTGAGTATGGTGGTTATATGGTAGCCGCAATGACACTTATGGAATCTCCAGCTATTGTAATTGGATTAGTTTTTGCAGCACTTTTTGCAAAAGATAAAAATGGCGAAAAAACACAGAAAACAGATTGGAAAGAAATTTTAAGAGAAGCTTTTTTAAATCCTTCTGTTTATCTATTAGTAGGAGCTTTGATTATTGGTATTTTAACAGGTGAAAAAGGTTGGACTTCAATGGAACCACTTTTTGGAACATTGTTTAAGGGGTTCTTAGCTTTCTTTCTTTTAGATATGGGATTAGTAGCAGCTAGAAAAATTTATGAACTTAGAAAGGTAGGGTACTTTTTAATTGTATTTGCTTTAGTAATGCCTGTAATTAATGCATCAGTTGCAGTAGGTTTAGCATATTTCTTTGGAGTTTCAAAAGGTGATGCTTTTCTTTTAGCACTTTTAAGTGGAAGTGCTTCATATATAGCGGTTCCTGCAGCTATGAGACTTTCTGTTCCTCAAGCAAATCCAGGAATATATTTACCATTAAGCTTAGCTATAACATTCCCTTTTAATATTTCATTGGGAATACCGTTATATTACTTTTTTATAAATTCATTGTGGGGGTAGAATATGATTAATATGAAAAAAGTTGAAATAATAATTGAATCAATATATATAAATAGATTATTAGAACTTTTAGAAGGGCATAATATTACAGGTTATACAATTATCAAAGATATTGCAGGTCGTGGTGGTCATGGTTTAAAAACGGCAGACGATTTTACAGATGTTTTTAGTAACAACTATTTATTTGCTGTATGTGAAGAAGAAAAATATTTAAATATGCAAGAAGATATTAGAGGCTTTATAAAAAAATATGGTGGTAAATGTATCGTAACTGATGTAATGTTACTTAAATAAAACAAACTTTTATGAAAGAGAAATTAATGAACAAAGATTTTAACTATTCTAATTTAAAAATAGGAATAATAGGTGGTGGACAACTAGGTAAGATTATGTCTCAAAAAGCTAAGAAAATGGGTTTTCACGTTACAATTTTAGATCCAACTCCTAACTGTCCAGCAGCTCAAGTTTCTGATAAGCATATCCTTGGTGGATTTTATGATAAAGTAAAACTTGAAGAATTAGTACAACAAACAGATGTAACAACTTTTGAATTAGAGCATATTGATACTTCTATTTTAAAAGAATTACATGAGCATGGACATAAAATCTATCCATCTCCTTATGTTATGGAATTAATTCAAAATAAATATGAGCAAAAGAAACTTTTAGATGAAAATAATATACCCGTTCCAAAGTATAAAAATGTACAAAATGATGAAGACTTAAAAGCCTTTGGCTTTCCAGTAATTCAAAAAGTAAAAATGGGTGGTTATGATGGACAAGGTGTTCAGATGCTTAAAACAGAAGAAGACATCACTAAATCTATTAAAGCAGAATCATTTATAGAAGAACTTATTGATATTGATAAAGAGTTAGCAATTATTGTTGCTAGAAGTATTGAAGGTGAAATTAGATGTTATCCTGTTGTTGAAATGCTTTTTGATGATAGAGTAAATATTTGTGATAGTGTAATGGCACCTGCCCGTATTTCAAAAGAGATTGAAAAAAAATCAATTGAGATTTCTATTAAATCAATTGAAGTTTTAGGTGGTGTTGGCATTTTTGGAGTGGAATTATTTTTAACAAAAAGTGGTGAAATATTAGTAAATGAAATTGCACCAAGACCACATAACTCAGGACACTATACTGAAGAATCATGTGCAACTTCGCAGTTTGAGCAAATAATAAGAGCAGTTACAAATTTACCTCTAGGTTCAACAAAACTAATTTCACCATCTGTAATGGTTAATTTGTTAGGTGAAGAAGGCTATGAAGGTGAACCATTTATTGAAGGTATTCATGATGCTTTAGCAATTCCTGAATTATCTTTTCACTTCTATGGAAAAAGTTTTACAAAACCATTTAGGAAAATGGGACATATTACAGTTTTAGATGATGATATAAATAAAGCACTAGAAAAAGCAATGAAAGCAAAAGACATTTTAAAAATTAAAGGGAGTAAAAAATATGAGTAAAGTATTAGTTGGAATTATTATGGGAAGCGACTCAGACTTACCAGTTATGAGTGCAGCTGCACAAATGTGTGAAGAGTTCGGAATTGCATATGAAGTTAGTATAGTATCAGCTCACAGAACACCTGATAGATTAGTTGAATATTCAAAAAATGCAGAAAGAAGAGGTTTAAGAGTTATTATTGCAGGAGCAGGTGGTGCTGCTCATTTACCAGGTATGGTTGCATCATTAACAGCACTTCCTGTTATTGGAGTTCCAGTTAGAGGTTCAAATTTAGAAGGTATGGATTCATTATTATCAATTGTTCAAATGCCAGGTGGAGTTCCTGTTGCTACTGTTGCAATTAATGGTGCAAAAAATGCTGGAATCTTAGCAACACAAATACTTGGTGTTAAAGACTCAAGTTTAAGAAAGAAAATCTCAGAATACAAAAATAGTATGAAAGATGAAGTAGAAGCAAAAATAAAAAAGTTAGACAAACTTGAATATAAAAAATATTTAAAACAAATGGCGAAATAAATCAAAAAATAAATTTGAGATCTTTTTTAGATCTCAAATTACTTTTCTATAAACTAACAAAATATAACTACTAAAAAACTTCAATATTTAATAAAATCACTAATATAAACTAGATTAAACAAGTATTAGGATTAATAAAATGAATATAGCCATAATTGGAGCAGGACTAAGCGGAACAAATATTTATAATCTTTTAAAAGAAAATGGTAATAATGTACAAATATTTGAAAAAGCTAGAGGTTCAGGTGGAAGATGTAGCACAAGATATTTAAATGATAAGCTAATAGATCATGGAACTCCCTTTTTTGAAGCTTATGATGAAAATTTTATAAATTTTTGTGATAAAAAAGTTGAAAAAAATATTTTAGTAAAAAAAGAGAATAGATATTATCCTTTAAAGGGTATGAATAAACTGTGTTCTTCTATGTTAGATAAAGATGATTTTAACAAAAATACAAAAATTGTATCATGTAAAAAAATTGATGACAGATGGCATTTATATGATGAAAATGGGATATCTTATTATCCCTTTGATAAATTAATCATAACAATTCCAACTCCACAAATATTAGATTTAGATATAGAACTTCCTTTTAATATAAAGAAGAAGTTAGATAGTATAAAATATGGATCTATTGCGACACTTTTACTGTATGCATATACTTCAAAAAATATACTTAATCCTAAAATATTAAATAGTTCCTATTTTAAAAAAATTGTTAATAATTCTTTAAAATATAACTATGAAAACTTCTCTAGTTATGTAATACATTTAGATTCAACTATTTGCAGTGAGCAAAACTTTTCTAATACAGATGAAGTAAAAGAGTTTATGTTAAATAAAATATATGATGTTTCAGGAATAAAACTAGAAGATAATTTTCATGTAATGTCACATTTTTGGAAATATGCTAATGTTGTAAATTCTATAGATGAAGATTATCTTTATGATGAAGAATTATCTTTAGGAATTTGTGGTGATTTTTTTAAAGGGAATAATTTAGAAGGTTCATATCTTAGTTCAAAGAGTTTGTATAATAAAGAATTTAACTTAGTTTTTGACAATTTATGATAAGAAAACATATTAATATTAAAGAAAAGTAAATAATATACTTTTCCCTTTTTCTAAATATTTAATACACAATAATTATGTATACTCTTTACTTAATATTATTCAAGGAAAAAAATGAAAGATAAAATAAAAAAATATTTTAGAGAAGCTATAATTTTTATTGTAATACTTACAATTGCGATGAATGTATTGAGCTATTATAGATCACTAGATTTAAATAAAGAAAACTTAAACATAGAAAATTTTAAATTACTTAATAATATAGAATACAAAGTGCCAAGAAACAAACCAATTATAGTTCATTTTTGGGCAACATGGTGCCCAACATGTAAACTTGAAGCAGCAAATATAGAAAAAATATCAAAAGATTATGAAGTTATTACAATTGCTATTCAATCAGGAACAAATGAAGAGATACAAAAGTATTTAGATGATAATGACCTTACTTTTAAAGTTGTAAATGATGAAGATGGTTACTACTCAAAAAAATTTAATATAAAAGCTTTTCCAACTACTCTGCTTTTCAATAAAGATAAAAATTTAAAATTTTCTGAAGTAGGTTATACAACGACTGCCGGTCTATATTCTAGAATGGCTTTGATTAAATAGCTAAAATTAAAATTTAATATACTATAAAAAATATAAAAGACATAAGTTACAGAGTTTTTTAAAATTATTCGTAATACATAAATAAACTTTTTTGTGATAGCATATTAAAAATAAAAGGACACAATATGCCTCATTTACAATTTGAAATAAATAAGAAAATAGAAAATAAAATTAAAGAAGAATTTATAGATAAAGTTATGTCAACTTTCTCAAAAGTAATGGATACTGGCACAGATCATATTGCAATTAGTATTAGAGAGTATGATAAATACTCTTTATCAATAGGAAGAACAGATATAAAAGATGATATATGCTTGATGAATTTAGATATAAGAGAAGGTAGAACTATTGACAAAAGAAGAAAGTTAGTTCTTTTGTATATGGATTTAGTAGATAAGCTTTTTAAAATTAATAAAAAGAATCAATATGCAACATTAACAGAACACAAAGGTGAAGATTTTCACTTAGTAGAGAAATATTTAAGTTCTTGGGAAATTGGTGAAGAACCACTTGCATAAATGAATTCTAAATTCTTAATTTAAATCAATAAAGAAGTAAATTAAAAAGGTTATACTTAAAAGATGAAATATTTACTATTAATTACAATTATTTACATTAATTTAAATGGAGCATATTCAGAATTATTATTTAATGGAAATTGTATTACTTGTCATAAAACAAACAACTTAAATAAATCAGCACCAACTATACAAGAAATACAAAAAGAATATAAAAATGCATTTCCAAATAAAGAAGAGTTTGTAAGTTATATGAGTAGATGGGTTTTAAATCCAAAAGAAAAAACATCTTTAATGCAAGATAAAATTGAATTTTATGGATTAATGCCTGATTTAGCTTATGATGAAAATACACTAAAAGAAATAGCAGAATATATATTTGATAATAACTTTAAATAAAAACCCAAATAAAAGCTAGCAATAATATATAAAACCAGAAACTTTCAAAATTTAAACTACATTTAAGCAATACCCCTTGACAAAGGAAGAAAAATCTCCTATAATTCCCGTCCAAAAACAGAGGAACGACATCAAAATTATTTGATAGA
>Ga0193954_1001351_pt1 | contig 12542 bp, 14 predicted proteins | sample BB_5_MG_FD_140340 | JGI IMG/M metagenome (GOLD analysis project Ga0193954, IMG submission 140340) | Microbial mat bacterial communities from the Broadkill River, Lewes, Delaware, United States - BB_5_MG | ecosystem: Environmental > Aquatic > Freshwater > River > Microbial mats | place: USA...
GAATCTCCACATCTCCACTGGCTTGATTCCAACGATAATCACGTTTGAGTGAATCAAGCTGTATAAACGAAGAGTCATACACCTCATCAAGTATTATATCTTTTTTATTGATCACAAACCCTGTTTCAGAGACTTTTGCTGAAATAGAACCATGAAAAACACCAAAAAAATTCTCATCAAAAAGTGATTTGGAGATATGTTGAAGTGAATGAATCAAATGTTTATCCATTAGCTATCCTACTATTTTATTTTGGTATTATACTAAAAAGCTAAAAGAATAGAGCTGAGAATAGATAAGAAATAGGATCAATAATGAATATTCCCCATATACCTGTACTGCTGAATGAAGTTTTGGAGAACTTCCAGACTTTGGATGAGGGCTACTTTGTCGATTGCACACTTGGATATGGTGGACATAGCTCAGAACTTTTAAACGCTCATCCCAATATCAAACATATCGGTATTGATAGAGACAATGAGGCCCTTGCCTTTTCCAAAGAGCGACTGATACCTTTTGCCTCCCAAAGCACACTCTACAAAGGTAAATTCTCCAATGTTTTTCCTGCTCTTGAAGAACGCCCTATCAAAGGAGTTTTGGCTGATTTTGGCGTATCCTCTTTGCAACTGGATAAAGTTGAACGTGGCTTTAGTTTTGAGAGTGCAACACTTGATATGCGTATGGATCAAGAGGAGTCTAGCACCGCAGAAGATATCGTCAATGGCTACTCCCAAGATCAATTAGAGTATATTTTTCATCATTATGGAGAGATTCGCCCATACAAACAACTTGCCTCTGCGATTATAGAAGAGAGAAGTAAAGCACCCCTCACCTCTTCTAAAGCACTTAGTCAAATCGCTTCGAAAATCATCCGAGGAGGAAAAATCCACCCTGCAACTTTGATGTTTCAAGCCATTCGTATTGAACTTAACCGTGAACTTGAAGAGATCGAAAAACTTTTAGATGCCTTGGAAGAGACAAAGCATTCAGGAGCAGTAGTAGCCTTGATTACCTTTCACTCCCTTGAAGACCGCCTCGTTAAAAATCGCTTTAAAAAATGGATGAATCCCTGTATCTGTGATCCTCATGCCATGCGATGTACCTGCTCTCGAGACAATGCCCTAGGCAAGACCATCAGCAAAAAACCTCTTACTGCATCCAAAGAAGAGCTTAAAGTCAATCCACGAAGTCGCAGTGCAAAATTACGCGTTTTTAAATTTAAAGACTAGAACCTCTTAAAGCAATACTACAAAAGGAGGAGAGTTTGAATCCCGTTAGTCTACTACCCGTTACACTCAATGCTAGCAAAGAGGAGATTCGTAGCTACTTTCACAATAGTTACGACCTTTTTGAATCTCTTTTTACTATTTTTAGTGATGATAGTATCTTTCACCGAAAATCCGAACCCACACGCCACCCTATGATCTTCTACTTTGGTCACACCGCTACCTTTTATATCAATAAACTGATGTTGGCTGAAGTGATTAAGGAGCGTATCAATCCTGAATATGAATCGCTCTTTGCCATTGGGGTCGATGAGATGAGTTGGGATGATATGAATGCCAATCGTTTTAGCCATATCAACGTGGAGGATGTGAGAGCTTACCGTAATCAAGTACGAGCGTTGATGGATAATCTTATCACCACCTTGCCCCTCACTTCACCCATTACCCAAGATTCTCCGTGGTGGATTATACTTATGGGAATAGAACACGAACGTATCCATATCGAGACATCAAGCGTACTGCACCGTCAAATGCCTCTTAAATACATCAAACCCAATCTTACACACTTTCCTATTGCCAAAGATGGCAAAGTACCTCAAAATTATCTTGTTGATATCAAGGGCAAAGAGCTACGACTAGGCAAAGATACAAGCCATCACCTCTACGGGTGGGATAATGAGTACGGCACGCAGGTTGAAGAGATTGAAAATTTCCAAGCAGGGGCGTTTCTTGTCTCCAATGCAGAGTTTATGGAATTTGTGCTTGATGGTGGATACAGCAATAAAGAGTATTGGAGCAAAGAGGGGCAAAAGTTTTTGGAGATCAAAAAAACCAAACATCCCACCTTTTGGATACCCACTGATAATGGCTACCGCTACCGTGCTTTTGTGAGCGAAATTGAACTGCCTCTCTCCTTTCCTGTGGATGTCAACTCTCTTGAAGCAGAAGCGTTTTGTAAATGGAAAAGTGCAAAAGATAATATCGAATACTCCTTACCATCAGAGGCCCAATACCGTGTGATGGTGGAGCGTGAGGGGGTAGAGAATATTCCCCATTTTAATGATCAACAAGCCAATATCAACTTCGCTCACTTTTGGTCATCCTCTCCTGTCAATGCCTTTAAATTTAAAAATCTCTACGATGTGGTGGGCAATGTATGGCAGTGGAGTAGCTCTTATATCGATGGATATGAAGGCTTTGAAGTTCACCCCATCTACGATGACTTCTCAACCCCCACTTTTGATACCAAACACAACCTTATCAAAGGAGGTTCATGGGCGAGTTCAGGTAATGAGATAATGTTACACTCCCGCTACGCCTTTAGACGACATTTTTATCAACACGCAGGCTTTAGATACATCGTCTCGACTCAAAACCAAGAGTATATAAAAGAGCATATTATAATTGATAAAAGCATTGCGAGTAGCTGTGAAACCAACTATGCACACTATGAAAGAAGAGATATAGAGTATATCAAAGAGTTTATCCCCAAAGATGCCAAACTCCTCAATATTGGATGCTCCACAGGTCGTACGAGCTTTGAACTCTCCAACTTTGCCAAGCATATCACGGGCATTGATTTCTCAGCACGCTTTATCTCTGTTGCCATCACAATGCAAGAAGAGGGTGAGATAAAATATCTCTATCATGATGAAGTTAAAACAGTAGAAGCTAAAAACTTTGATTGGCAAATGGATAGATGTGAATTTTGGCAAGGCGATGCCTCCAATCTTAAACCAAACTTCAAAGGCTATGATACGGTGATTGCTTTGGAGATTGATAAACTTTATAATGTAAGAGGATTTTTAGAGGATATTAAAAATAGACTCAACCCTAATGGGATGGTAGTAATTAAAACGAAAAAGTATCAAGGGTTGATGGAAGAGGTTTTATCGCAAGATTTTGAACTCAAAGAGAAGGTCAATAAGATAACTGTATGGGTGTAGGTTCGATTTTATCGAACACTATCTAAACTGAAAGTTGCTTTAAGGCACTCTCAACTAAAAAAGTACTGCGATTGATATTATGGCTTTTGGTATAGTTGTCAATCTTTTCAAGAGCATAGGCAGGTACAGTAATATTGATTCTTTTTGTTTTCATCAGGTGAGATGGCTCTTTTATGGTTTCATTATTTTCAAGAGCCACTTCTAAATAACATACAAAGGCAGACTTGACATCCTCTAATGCTTCATCTGCACTCTCTCCATCTCCCATTACTCCTTTGAAGTCTTTATAATAGGCAAAATATCCTCCACCATCTTCAGGTGAAACTTTGCGTATAATGATTTCATAATCTAAGTTTATATAATCATTTATTGTTTTCATTGGCTTTACCTTGTATAGATATAATATTTAATGTGTATTTATAACTATACACACTAAATAGGCAAAATTGGCATTTATAGGCAAAAAAGAGAGAAATTTACATAAGTAAGATGCTTACTTATTGACACAAAATGAAAAAGTAACTATAATTCAATAAAGAAGTAAATATCTTACTAGGGGTAAAGAGATGTTAGAGAAAGATTTGGATATTTTAATCGAATACTTAAGAGATGATGGATTTCGTAGAGACGAAACTATCAAAATACTCTATACTTTGAAAGCTTGGCAAGTTTTATCAAAAAGTGTAATTACAACTGAAAGTTTATGTTTTAGAAGTAGTATGGATAAAGAGTATGTTATAAACTCTTTTAATTCATTAGCAGTAGAGTTTCAGGTTTTTAAACTTTTTAATAGCACTATTGAGTTAAAAAAAATTTCAAATCATTCATTAGAGTTTGTAATTGAATATATAAATACAACAAAAAATATTTTTAAATTAACTGATGCTATAAGATATTCTTTAGATAAAGAGTATGGATATCTAGTCTCAGCACAACTTCTTGAGTTTTCAGTGAAACTAGCTGATACAAGCTTTAGTGATATATATACTCCCTTTCGTAATAGTTTTGAGATAGCTTATTATACTAACCAAAGAGTTTATGCAGAGTCTTATTTTGACGAGTTATCAGTTGAAATTATTAAAATAGTTGATGGGTTAGATATAGAGTTTAATCATACCAATACTTTAGAAACTCCATCATATATAGCTGATAGTCAATTAAGGGAGTTTGACTGTTCTGTATCTTTTCCTCCTTTTGGTCAAAAAACGAATAAAGAATTATTTCGCAATGATTCCTATAATAGATTTAAAGTATATCAGGGTAAAGGTTCTCTTGATATCGCGTACTTTGAACATATACTGTTGCAAACAAGAAGAAAAGCTGTGATCTTAATGCCTGTTGGTTTTACTTTTAGAGGAGGTGCTGAAGAAAAGTTTAGGGAGTATCTTATTGAGAAAAATTGGCTAGAGAGTATTATCCAACTTCCTGCAAATTTACATAGTGATACGGCAATAGAGACAACTTTTTTTATTATCAATAAATATAAAAGTAGTGACACGGTCTATTTTTTGAATTTAAGAGATAAACAGTTTATCACCAAAGATGGGCGTAAACAAGTTTTAAATAAACTCGATAATATTATTGATTTGTATAAAAATAAAGTAGAAAAAAAAAATATATCTACTGTAGTTTTAAATAGTATAATTAAACAATACAACTACTCCTTATCTGTTGATAGATATATTCTTTCAAATGAAGATATAGAGTTTAAAAAGATATTAAATAGTTATAATAAGAGGCCGTTAAAAGAAATTGCAGAGGTACGAAAGTCTCAGCTTATTCAAGATGAAGAAAATGGTGATTTTCAACTTTATGAAGTTTCTCCTAGTGACTTTAAAGCTTTTGATTTTATATTAGAAAGTGGCAAACAAAAAAATATAAAAGAACAATACCAAAAATATGAGACATATAAATTGATGCCTAATGATATTTTAATTAGTACCAAGGGAACAATTGGGAAAGTGGCTATTGTTGGAAAAATTCAAAAACCACTAATAGCTTCACAAAATATTCATGTCATTAGAATTAAGGATAAATCAGTGATTGAACCAAGAGTATTGTATATGTTTTTTAAGTCGAATATTGGACAAAGATTATTAAAGCAGTTAAGCACAGGTACAACAATGCCACAAATTACAACAAAGGAGATAAATGAGTTAGCAATACCTATAATAGATAAAAAGAAACAACAAGATATTATTGAACAATTTGAATATGAAATTGAGTTATATAAAGAAATTGAACAGTTACAACACAAGATTAATACAATACATCATACTTTATTAGAGGACTAAATAATGAGCAAAAAAGATAAATTAATAGAGGCTATTAAAAACAATCCAAAAAATGTACGATTTGAAGATTTGAAAAAGATTTTAGAGAGTATAGGGTACAAAGCTATCAATAGAGGTGGAAGTCATTATATCTTTACCAAAGTTGATGCAACATCACTAACTATACCCTATAAGAGACCTGTAAAAGTGGTTTATGTTAAAGAAGTGATAAAAATCATTGAAGAGGAAGAGCAATAGAGTATCATTGTCTTAAACCATATTTAGCTAAAATATAAGATTAAAAGAAAATTATCATAAGAAGTGAAACCTAATAAGGAGTAAATATGTTTGGATTTTTTAAATCAGATGAGAAAAAGGAAGAGAATAATAAAGCTTTTATATATTTTGGCTCTACTCAAGCCGATAAAGAAGAACGCAGAGATATTATCAACCCCTATTCCAAAGAGGCGGTAATATCCTATCCACTCTGTAGTGCTGAGGATACAGTAAAAGCCCTTGAAATTGCTGCACAGGCATCCAAGGCGACCAAAGCTTCACCTTTGTCACAACGTATTGCATGGCTTGAAGATGTGGCTTCTACACTTGAAACACATTTAGAAGAGTTTGCACAAACACTGACCAAAGAGGTAGCCAAACCCATCGCTTTTTCACGCATTGAAGTCCAACGAGCCATTGAGACGATTAAGATTACGGCTTATGAGCTTGCCAACTTGCACGGTGAAACCATCCCTACTGATATTACCCCAAGTGGTAAAAAGACCTTGGCATTTTATCGAAGAGAGCCCGCAGGAGTGGTTGCCTGTATTACCCCTTTTAACTTCCCTCTTAATTTGGTAGTGCATAAGATTGCTCCTGCACTAGGTGCAGGAAACACCGTGGTGCTTAAACCCACTCCAGAAGCTCCAATGACATCCTTTATGCTTGCCAAAGCCTTTATCGAATCAAAACACGCCATCAAAGATGCTTTGAGCGTGGTCTATGGGGATGTTGAAGTGGGTTCTACATTGGTGCAAAGCCCAATACCAAGAGTACTCTCTTTTACAGGTTCAGTGCCTGTGGGGCGTATCATTATGTCGCAAGCAGGAATTAAAAAAGTATCTCTTGAACTAGGCGGAAATGCCGCAACCTATATTGACAAAAGTGCGGATTTAGAATTGGCAGCACAGCGTTGTGCCTTTGGAGCCTTTATCAACAGTGGGCAGGTCTGTATCTCATTGCAACGTATCTATGTAGCCAAAGATATCTATGAAGAGTTTAGCAAGCTCCTTGCAAGCGAAACAGAGAAATTAATCGTTGGTTCACCCTTTGAAGATGAGACCTTTATTGGACCACTTATTAATGATGAGTCCAATGAGCGTGCCACAAGCTGGGTACAAAATGCCATTGATGAGGGAGCCAAAGCTCTGTGTGGAGCGAAAATTGAAAATGGAGTATTTTTACCAACGGTTATGAGTGACGTAAGCGATGAGATGAAGATTGTTTGCGAAGAGGTCTTTGCTCCAATAGTAAGCCTCATAGCCGTAGAGAGTTATGAAGAGGCGATGAGTAAAATCAACAATACTGATTATGGATTACAGTTTTCACTCTTTTCCAATGACCTCAAACTCACCCAACGCTTTATCGAAGAGGCTCAGAGTGGTGGGGTAGTCATTAACGACATTCCAACACTGCGATTTGATGTACAGCCTTATGGTGGTGCTAAGCTCTCAGGTATTGGGCGAGAAGGGCCAAAGTGGGCATTAGAAGAGTTTACAGAGATTAAATCAATTGTGATTTGTTAAAATAAGAAAGGATAAGAGTAGAGATGGAATATATGTTTAGTGAAGGATTTTTAGGTACACGTGCTCCATTTTTTATGGATTTTGTGACGGTGATTGTGGCACTTTTGCCCTTTTTGATAGCGGGTTCTATCTATTTGGCTCGTAAAAAAAGTTTTGATTTTCACCATATCTCACAAATTGTGATACTCATTGTCTCAGTGATTGTGGTGGGATACTTTGAGTATGGTGTACGTTTGGGGGGTGGATTTTCTGAATATGTCAAAGAGACAGCGGTAAGCTATAATGTTGCATTGACCATTTTAATCGTGCATATTATCATTGCGACTATTACCCTCTATTTATGGGTAGAGACCATTATCAAAGCCAAAAAAGCCAAGATCGTACATCTTCAACAAACTACCTATAACCATAAAAAAGCAGGGCTTCGTACAGCACTTTGGATCGTCGCCACTTCTGTGAGTGGATTGATTGTCTATGCCATACTGTTTGTATTGTAATGCAACAAGTAGCTATTTCCGCTTGCCTTTTAGGTGAAAACTGCAAATACAATGGAGAGAACAATTTAAAAAAAGAGTTGATAGCACAACTCAGACAAAATGATGTTCAACTCATTGCTTTTTGTCCTGAGGACACACTCTTTGGGACACCAAGACCTACCATGGATTTGATTTTAATCGATAAAAAAATTGAGGCACAATCCAATCAAAGTAGAGAGCTATTAACCAATTCTATTCAACAATATGCCCAAAACTTTTTTGATAAACACCCTCATATTGAAGTTTTTATTGGCAAAAGCAGATCACCAAGTTGTGGTGTAGGTACAACAAAACTCTATGATGAACAAAAAAATCTTATTTCAAATCAATCTATAGGTATAATGGCAAATGAAGCAAAAAAGAGAGGGATTCAAATCATCGATTCAGAAGAGCCTCCAAAGGAAGAAAATGAAAAATACAATTAAAACATCCATAGGGTTACTACTCCTTCTTTTATTAAGCAGTTGTGATAATAATCCTTATTATGAGAATGCCCAACCTAGTGAGTACGAAGGTTTTGGTAAAACCTATCTCTATGTTGAGCAGTATCCTGTCTCAGGGCTTGAGTATGAGTGTACAGATCTTGATCGTGAGCGTACTGATGAAAATGGAGGGTTCTCCTATCTATCGGGAACAAGCTGTCGATTTTATCTCAATGAGCGTGAAATTTTTGTGATTAGTGCAAGTAAACTCCAAGATGGTAAAATCTACGATATTACCGATACAACAATTAGTGATCAGCTCTACGCAGCCGATACGCACACCGACCCCAATAAAATCGTAATCACCAATTAATAGCCATTTTATTTTCAAAGTGCTATAATTAATATATATAGAAAAGGAGTAAATATGAAAACATTTACAAAATTAACTTTAGGTTTGGCAACGGCTCTATTTCTAAGCTCATGTGGTGGTGGAGGTAGTGACATTTTTGATGATAGTAGTAATAATGGTAACTACACTGATTATACTGATGATTATAATGACTACAATGATGGAAGTAACAATAATAGTGGTACTAACGACTTAAGCGTAAATAACTTAACAGGCTATGCTATTGTAGGAACAGATGGGTCTCATATTCAATTTTGTAGTGATGGTTCGATCTACTCTTATTTCAACTCTAGAGGTACACACTCGGGAAGTTACAATGTCGTTTATGGTACAAAAATAGACTTCTATGACAATGATGGAGGAAGTTACTCTATTGAAACCTATGATGGCTCTTTAACAATTGGTGCAACTTATTCTGTTGATGATGTAGGTCATTCAATTACAATTGATTATTTTGCGTATTCAAATTGTTAATATTCTCTTCCACCTCTCCTGAGGTGGAATGTATATTTGAGCTAAAAAAAGTTCACATATACATTCACAAATAAAGGATATGAAATGCTACGATTTTTTTTAATCATCTCAACAATGTTTTTATTGGCTTCGTGTGGTGGGAACGATGATGACTACTATGACGATCCTTATTATAATGAGGATCCCTATTCCAATAATTACGGTGGATACTATAATAGCTCCTATTTTCATATCAAAGACTTAGAGAACTATGAGTACCGTGTGGGCAATATTAGATATGATTGTGGAACTCTTGAAGGAGTCACCAACCGCAGTGGTCTATTTGAATACGAAGATGGAGCAAATTGTATCTTCTCATTTGAGTATCAAGGTATTACCTACAGTTTAGGTCACCTTGATACCGATACCATTGGTACAATCTATCTCTATGACTTAGATAATGTTAATAATAATGATACGCTCGATGCTTTGATTGATGCTATGGAGACGGAATCATTAGAGATTACACGATATTAAAAAATAAAGGAAACCGATGAAAAACTTCTATAGAGTCTCTATAGCATTAGCATCTCTATTGCTTTTGAACAGTTGTGATTCTCTAAGTGGAGATGATGGAAATGTAGAGACAGGCACAGCTTACTATCATAATATAGAGGGTGTCAAATACGATTGTGGGGATGCTCCAGAAGGTACAACTGATAGCAGTGGAAAGTTCACCTATGAAGAGGGAGAAAACTGCACCTTATATATAGGAGATAAAGAGCTTCGCCAAGTCTCCAATCGCGTTTTAAATGATGGAGCTATCTTGGTTGAGACCAATGATGCCAATATTCAACTGCTTCAAACCCTTGATAACGATGGAAACCCTTACAATGGTATCAAAATCGTCTCTGGCGTAGCTGATTATTTTGATATTCAAGAAAAGATCAGTGACTATCTCATCCCTGATATTTTAAGTGATCTTATTACTGTCAATCAAGCAACCATGGCAACACTCTCAACTGCTCTTGAAGTGGTTGGTGGGTACAATGGTTCCTCAGTTAGTTTAGATGAAGCACGAGCCAATCTTGATAATATCCTTGATCAACTCACTCAAAACGATATGGAGTATACCGAACTTCAATAGCTATATTTTCCAATATGACCCAAAAGCGTGTGACATGGTCACACCTACAGGGTTCTACGCTCTTAGCTCTCAGCCCTAAGCTAGTATAATACTTCCAATTTTTATTTCGTTATCAAAAGGTTATTATTTATGGTTGTTACACGATTTGCACCCTCTCCTACGGGATATTTACATATTGGAGGGCTTCGAACCGCTCTATTCTCATGGCTTTGGGCACAAAAAACCAATGGCAAATTTCTACTACGTATCGAAGATACTGATTTGGCACGAAACTCAAACGAGGCACTTGATGCCATTATCAAAGCATTTGATTGGGTAGGGATGAGCTATGATGGTGAGGTACTCTACCAATCCAAACGATTTGAACTCTACACAAAATACATCAATCAGCTTTTAGATGAGGGTAAAGCCTACAAATGCTACATGTCCAAAGAGGAGCTAGCTACGCTTAGAGAAGAGCAGATGGCAAAGAAAGAACGCACCCGATACGATGGACGCTACCGTGACTTTGATGGCACACCACCTGAAGGAATTGAACCTGTCATTCGTATCAAGGCTCCTCAAAGTGGTAAAATTGAGTTTGATGATGGGGTTAAGGGATTGATCTCTATTGAAGCAACCGAAGTAGATGATTTTGTTATCGCTCGTGCAGATGGGACACCCACCTATAACTTTGTTGTTGCTATTGATGATTATGAGATGGGGCTTAGTGATGTGATTCGAGGGGATGATCACCTCTACAATACTCCTAAACAGATTGTCGTCTATGAGGCACTAGGATTTGAACTGCCAAAATTTTATCATGTGGCAATGATCAATAACGAGCAGGGTAAAAAGCTATCCAAAAGAGATGGGGCAACGGATGTGATGGATTACAAAACCCAAGGCTTCTTGCCCGAAGCACTGCTTAACTTCTTGGTACGTTTGGGATGGAGCCATGGTGATCAAGAGATCTTTAGCTTGCAAGAGATGATTGATCTCTTTGACCCCAAAGATATTAATAAAAGCTCATCAAGCTACAATCTTGAAAAACTGCTCTGGATCAACGCTACGCATATGAAAAACATGGATGTCAATAAGCTTACAGAGTTACTCAAAGAGAGCTACGATTGTGATATTACAGCACATGATAAAAAAGAGATAATTATCCAAGCCACTATCGAGCGAGCCAAAACGATGGTAGAGTTAGTCACTCAAATCAAACTGATTTTAAATGCACCCCTAGAGTACGATGCCAAAGCGAGCAAAAAAGCCTTTAAGGGTGAAGCCAAGAGTATCTTAGAGGGCTTTGTAACAGCCCTAGAAGAGGCTAACCCAAGCTCACCTGAAGCCTACCATGAGGTAATGGATAGCTATCTCAAAGCCAACGAACTAGGCTTTGGAAAATTGGGGCAACCCCTTAGAGTTTCACTTCTTGGAGCGATGAGTGGATCGGGACTCGATGAAATCATGTATATCTTAGGACTTGACGCAGTCAAAGCTAGAGTAGCCAAAGCGATTGAAACGATAGAGTAGATGAAAATCGTCCTCTTTGATGGGGAGTGTGGGGTCTGCTCCAAATCGGTAGAGTTACTCTTCTCTATCGATCAAAGTAAAAGCATCTACTTTGCTCCCTTACAAAGTAATATTGCCAAAGAGAAACTTACTCAAAATGGCATTACTAATCCCAACCCCAATACTTTTTATTATATCGATGAAGAGGTAGTCTACTCCAAAAGCAGTGGTGTTTTACGCGTCCTTAGAGATACCCAAAGCCTCTACCGATGGCTCTATATCTTTAGAGTCATTCCTAGATCTATACGAGACTTTTTTTACGATCTCTTTGCTAAACACCGACATAGATTTCTCCAAAAATCAGCCTGTGGCTTACCTTCCAAAGAGTTGTTGGAGCGGTTTCTAAGGTAACAAACATTTTTCCTTAATAATAAAGAAGCCACCAATGAACTCCTTGTCGATAATGCAAAACGCATGAATCAACAAAGTGGAGATGTCTACGAGAAAGCTTCAAAAGCCACACTCGACATCAACTCCCTCCAAGAGGAATTTGAAAATATTGATGAAGCCATCGATACCATCAATACACTTAAAACCAAAGCCCTCAAAGAGACCAAAGAGGAGATTATTGCAATGAAAGAGATCAGCCAAAGGCTTGAAAGTAAAATTCATCAAGTAGAAAATGAGAACTAAATAAAAGATATTGATAAAAACTTTTAGTATAATAAGTAAAAAAGTAGGCAAACGATGGATTTTGTAGTGATAGATACTGAGGGGAAAGAGCATATCACGGAGATTGCTATTATCAATAGCCAAGGAGAGTTGATCTACGA
>Ga0193954_1001352_pt1 | contig 12538 bp, 9 predicted proteins | sample BB_5_MG_FD_140340 | JGI IMG/M metagenome (GOLD analysis project Ga0193954, IMG submission 140340) | Microbial mat bacterial communities from the Broadkill River, Lewes, Delaware, United States - BB_5_MG | ecosystem: Environmental > Aquatic > Freshwater > River > Microbial mats | place: USA...
CCGACGGTGGCCGCTACGGCGCCGGCGAGAAGGGCATCCTCAAGGCTCTGTGGGCCGCCCGCGACGACCGCAAGACCGTCACCATCGGTGGCCAGCGCGTTCGCATCACCGACCCGGGTGAGAAGGCGTTCACGCACTCCATGCTCAGCTTCTGGGGCCAGCTCGGCGCCAAGGCCTCCAACGACGTGAAGTCCGCCCAGCAGGCGCTTCCCGCCAAGACCCAGACCGCCATTCAGCAGTTCGCCAACCAGCAAATCGGCAACTGAGTGACGCGGAACTTCGGCAGGGCCTTTGGCCCTTGTCGCAAGCATTGAACGTTGGCCCTGTGGTTGAATATCGACCGCGGGGCCTTCGTGTTTGTGCGCCGCACCTGCCTTTGGGGGAAAGATGAGCCAAGCAAGCGAGCAAGAGCAGGCCACGATCCGCGCCTACGACCAACGCATCCGCAAGACCTTCGAGACGGGGGCCCGCAAGGGCAAGCTCAAGGACGTCGGCGGACACTTCTCCATCGTCGTCTTCGAAAATGCGGTCTGGACGGTGATCACCGACGGGCCCAAGGCCGGTGTCTACGATGAGGTCACCGACGACGAGATGGCCTTCATCATGATCGCGACGCCCGACGTCTTTTCGATCATGCATAGCCAAGACAATGACGAGATCGAGGCCTTCGACCTCGATGAGGCCCTCGAGAAGAAGCGCGTGGCCATGCACGGCGACATCGAGGTCTACCTACGCTTCGTAGCCCTGGGTCAGGCCGACGACATGCTCTCTCTGCGCTCCGGTGGAGCCAGCGGCGGAGGCGGTTCTCTGCGCGCCAAGAAGCTGAAAAAGCGCCGCGGAGCTGTATGATGCGGCGATGAGGCTGCCGCTCGCTCTCACGCCCTTGCTCATCGCCGGCTGCGCAAGTACGCCTGCACCGCGCTCCCCTGGCCTGCAGTCCGACTGCGCCCGGCGCATCTGCTTTCACGCCAAACTCCTGGAGACCAAGGTCCCCCGCTTAAGGGTGAGGCTCACTATCCCAGATGCCGCCCTGCCCGCCGGGACCAGCACCCACGCCGATACCCTTCAGTATCCATTTTGGGCCGAGTCCTTCCGGCAGGCCAGCGGCTACGTCGACTTCGTTCACCAAGACTCGGCGGACTTCACAGAGAGCAGCACCCGAACCGAGGGCATGCGCACTCTGAATTACGATGTCACCCTCGACCACGCCTCCAAGGGACCACGGCACGGCCTCGACGAGGTCCCACACCGCACCAGCAAAGGCTGGCTCTTGGTGGGCCGCGCCTTCATCCCGATCCTAAAGATCGCCGGCACTCTGCAACCCCACTTGCCGGCAGAGCTGCACCTTGACACGGGCAAACTCCCGCTCACCACCCTTGCCGGTGAACCTGTGCCGGGGGCTAGGGTGGGAACCATCGCGGACCTCGCGCATGCTCTGTACTATGTCGGCCCCCACGCGTCGCTGCGGGTCGAGCACGGCGCCACCACCGTACATGTGCTGAGTGCCAGCTTCACCGAGCAGCAGTTGCAACCCCTGGCGACGCTGGTCAAAAACACGCTCGCGCAGGCTGAGCACGTGCTCGGACCCGCTCCCAAACGAAGCCGTCTGCTCATCTACGACAGCCAACCCCTGGGCTTCGCAGGAGGTGTGATCGGCGATGACATCACACTGATGTCATCCACCCCACCCGATGCCTCTGGCTTGTCGGCCATGGGAGCGGTCGTAGTCCACGAATTATCCCACCTGTGGCTGAAGGCCGACGCGCCCTGGTTGTCGGAGGGCTTCAATACCTACCTAGAATTGGTGCTCGGCCTTCAACTCGACGCCGCAAGCCCAAAGCGCACTGCCCGGGCCCTGTTGAGACTACACTCAAAATTCCAAGCCCACGCCCAAACCGCTGAGCCTCTGGCGAAGGCTAAAGGCCTGCGCGCGTACAGCGCTGGCGCCGTGGCCGCTTTTTGTCTCGATACTCGGCTGCGCACACACGGCAGCTCCGTGCTCAAGACTCTGCGCAGCGCGCTCAATGGCGACGGCGAGGGAACCACCGTGCAGCGCTACTTTGACTCGGTGCAGGCGGTCTCGCCCACAGATGCACAGTACTTGAGGCAGCTCATCCATCAAGAAGAGCCCATCGATCTGCAGGCCTGCTTGCGCGAGGCAGGTTTTCGGCTCACCAACGAACCCTACGAGGGATATACGTTGCGCGCCCTGGTCGTGGACGTATTGAAGATCACCGGCTTCAGCCCACAGCGGGCTGAGATCTTCCGCACCAAGCCAGATAGCATCTTCGAGGTCGGGGACGTCATCGTATCCGTTGATGGCGCCGCCATCGAGCTGATTCCGCAGATCGACCTGTTGGTAGCGAAGTCGAAGCCGGGCTCAAAGCTGCCCGTGGTTGTGCAAAGAAAGGGCGTGACGACCACGCTGCAGTTGCAGGTTCCGACCCTTGGACCAAAGGCACGGCAGAGCCACCAGGACCTGCAGCTGCAGTATTCTCCGGACGCCGCCGCCGCCCTACTCACCCCCTAGATCGCCCGACCTCATGCGGTGTCAGGAACAGGCCGCCATCATCATAGTCCAGAGCCTGATCGTCGCAGACCCAGCGCAGGCTTCGAACATAGTCATGCCCACTCAGCACCTCCGCGCCCCTCCAGTCCTTAAAGCCCTTCACCTCTAGTGAAAAGCTCTGCACCGCACCAGCGGGCGCCTCGAAGACATAGGTTCGAGACTGACCATCCATCACCGCGTACTGATATTGGACCGACGCCCCGGCCACGGGGTGAACACGGGTGAACGTCCCGTAGAGGGTCATATTCAACAGCTCCTGGCTCGGAACTTGGACCTGCACTTCGATGCGCACGCGCCCCGAAGCCTGAAGCCTGGGACGCGCCACCTCGAACCGTCGCAGCCAATGCTCAAGGTTGCCCAAGAGGTGACTATAAATAGATTCGGGGCCCACCCGGATGAGCAGCTGCTCATCATCGACCGGAACGTCAAGCAAGCGCTGAAGGCGCTGAAGCCCGGCCTCCAGCTGAGATAGCTGAACAGCGTGATCCGCCCGGCACCTCGTTGACTGTGCCTTGAGGGCGGCCACAAGCCGTTCAGGCGCCTCAGGATAGTCCGGGGCCTCGTCATAGCGAATTGTGCGCGCCAGACCCGCGAGGGCCTCGCGAACCTGACTCAAGCGGCCACGCATCGTCTCAAGGGCCTCGCACAGGGACCCCAGATCGGCCGCAGGCACCATCGCACCCTGCTCCGCCAGGGCACGCTCGCGGGCTAGCCGAAAGATACCATCGTGCAACTTGCCCAGGTCCCGGCAAGCACGCCCGAGAACAAGGTTGGCAAGGTGCCCCTGAGCCTCCTGTCGATGCGCCCCACTCAGCATCGCCGCCCAGGGTCGCAGGCGCTCTCGGTGCGCACGCGCCGCACGGGCAGCTCCCGCTCGGCGCATCACTTGAACCGTCACACCGGTTGGGGCCGTCTGGCTCAGGTCAGCGGTTTGAGCAAAGGCGATCAGCTCTTCGACCTGCGCCCAGCTCAGCTCACCATCGCTCTTCAGCAGTGCCTTGAGCGCCTTTGCGAGCTCCACAGCCGCGATTCGGTGCGCGAAGGCCGTCGGATGGCAATCAACCTCGGAGACGATGAGTTGGGCCCGTGGAAAGTTCGCAAAAGGTGCGGACAGATCGACAAAGGGAACCTGTAAGTCGGAACATAGTGCGCGCAATCGCTCAATGGGCACGGGGCTGGAGGTTATGGACTGAAAGTACGTCACCATCAGCGCCTTGCCCGACGCGTGACAGCGCTTCGCCAAGCGCTGCAGCGCTTCGCCCACAAAGGGCGCGACGATATTGTCCGCCTGCCACTGGGTATGCCACTGCTCCTGCCAACGGCCGCCCAGCCCTGCCAGTTCGTTGCGTGTCCAAGGATGGGCGTCATCGTCCCCCAGCGACACGACCACTATGTCGTGCTCCAGTTCGGGCGCCAGCATGTCAAAGAGCGCCAACTCTTCAATAAGGTTAAGTCCAGGCCGCCCCAGGTTTAGCACCTCATACAGGCTACCTTGATAGGCACGATTGAGCTCTCCCTCCAGTTGGGCCGCGATACCTTCTCGCTCCGCGAGCGCAAAGCCATAGGTATACGAGTCCCCAAGCATCAGCACTCGCTGAGTATGAGGTGGACTGCGGAGCGTATTCATCCCAGGGCGAAACTCCCCAGGCAGGATGTCCTTGAGTAACAATGCGTTGGACACGACATTCACCTCAGTGGGGATAAAAGAGCGTAGGCAGCTCCGAAGGGTCCTCGGCCGCAGCCTGCCCGGAACTGGGCGACACAGCCGGCGGCGTCATCGCCATGAAGCTGACAAGAACAGCGACATCGATGCCCTGCTGCTCGGCCAAGGCAAAGAGGTCAGCGAGGTTCTGCATATGGTCGTTCACATGTCCTCCTTCACGATAATACAACGGTCCATGACCAGGACATCCATCTGCGAATAGGAGAAGGTTCGATAAGCATCTTCGGGCGTACAGACAATCGGTTCGCCCGCCAGGTTAAACGATGTATTGAGCAAGGCAGGCACTCCCGTTTCGCCCTCGAAGGCCTCGATGAGGCCAAAGAAGTGAGGGCTTGTCTCTTGATAGACCCTTTGAGGGCGCGCGGTACCATCTACATGCACCACTGCCGGGATACGCTCGCGTGCCCCGGGCTTTACGCCCACGACGAAGAGCATGTAGTCCAATGGATGGGTCGCCTTGCCCAGCTCGAAGAGTTCCTCCGCCCGATGGGCGAGCACTGCAGGCGCGAACGGCCGAAATCCCTCTCTAAACTTGATCTTCTCGTTCACAATGCCCTGCATCTCGGCGCGGCAGGGCGTGGCGAGGATACTGCGGGCGCCGAGGGCCCGGGGCCCCACCTCCATGCGGCCCTGATACCATCCGACTACTTTTCCTTGCGCAAGCAACCCTGCCACCTGCGCATAGAGCTGCGGCCAGCTCGGCGCCCACCGCGCCTCAAGACCCTGCTCTGAGACAAAGTCGCGGACCTGCTGCGTTCCGTACTCGGGCCCTAAATACGGGTCGAAGCGCGGGTTGCACTGGATCGCCGACCGCCGAGGTCCTTCGAGCTGGTGCCAGGCATACAATGCTGCCCCCAACGCCCCACCCGCATCCGTCGCCGCCGGCTGCACGAACACCTCGGAAAAAGGGCTGGCCTCAAACGCCACATGGTTGGCCACACTATTGAGCGCGACACCGCCCGCCATGACCAACGCCCGCTCCTCCGTCCTTGTATGGAGGCGATTCAACAGGCCCGTCACAGCCTGCTCCAGCCTGCGCTGAGTGGCCCAGGCCACACCATGGTGCTCAGCGCTCAGCGCGGTGCCCGCAGATCGCGCGGGCATCCCGAAGAGCTGCTCCAGCTTAGGCCCAAAGGCTCGACCGCGATCGACGTGATGACTAAAATAGTCCAACTCAAGCGCGTAACTGCCGTCCTCGTACAGCCTCAGTAGCTGCTGCAGCTGCGCCTCGTACATCGGCTCTGAGAAGGACCCCAGGGCCATCACTTTGTACTCATCACAATTTACACGAAAGCCGAGGTAGGCCGTAATGGCGCTGTAGAGCAGTCCCAGCGAGTGGGGATAATCGACCTGCTCTATGAGCTCAATACCCTCGGCGCTGAGCCGCATCAAAGTACTCGACGCCCACTCTCCGACTCCATCCACTATCAAGGCCGCCGCCGATTCAAATGGCGAGGTGTAGAACGCCGAGGCCGCGTGTGAGACGTGGTGCTGCACAAAGCACAGGGGTCCCTGCCAACCGAGCGCCTTGCGCAGCAGCATCGGTAAGGTCACATTCCGTGTAATATCGTGCGCCGTCGCCTCCGCCGCCTCTGGCGTCACACGCTCGCGACTTGCTAGCGAGCACTGCGCAAGCCGATCGGCCTTTAGGAAGGGCTCCTCATAGAAGGCCACCACGTCCACTTGCTCCAGGTCCATACCCGCACTGCGGAGACAGTAGTCAATGGCATGCTTGGGGAAACAGGCGTCGTGGTTGCGCCGCGTAAATCTATCCTCTTGCACGGCGGCCACAACCCGCCCGTCGACAACCAAGGCGGCGCAGGAGTCGTGATAGTAGGCCGATATCCCCAGTACGACCTTGGGAGGGCCATCCGGGCGCGCCACTCCGCCGAAACGGTGGTAGGGCCCACTATGTGCCTGCACAAAGTTTGACGACTCAGGCCCCACCAAGCGCACCTCACGTGAGGTCCCACGTTCAGTCGGTGGGCAGGCGATATAGTCTAATATCTGATTACTCATAAAAATACCCACTCGGGCTTTGACAGCCGCCTCGGTAAACGGGAGGTTGGCGGTCTCGATGCTGGTCTCGACTGAGTTTGGAGGTCTGCGGGTCGAAGACCTTGAGGGCCTCGTCCTGCCTGGAGCTGCCGATGCAACCATAGAGCATCTGCGCATCGCCCATGTGCTGCGCCGTCGACCGGCCCTTCGGGCGCTCTGGCAGGCTGCGGCCATAGCGCAGCCCCGGTTGCACAACCCACTGCTGCGGCTGTCGCAGACCCTGGACAGGCTCAGCTTCGACACTACGGTGCACGCCCTCAACCCCGGCCTGATCGCGCACTATCTCAGCCGCGACGTATCGACGACGGACGGCTGTCTTTCGGCCATGAGAGGCACCGTAGCCTGTCTGCTGGGTCACCCCGCGTTTGAGCAGGCGTGGGGCCGCCCGGGGGATCTGCATGACCTGCTCGGGCCCGACCCCCACTACCTTGCCGGACTGCATATCCGAGCCCAAATCGGGCCCAGCGGCCTGCATACGCTCGCCGAGGGCCTGTGGGCGGGCGGGCTGCCCGTGTTGAACGATGTCGCTGGATTTCATACCCGGGATCCCAACGAACCCTGGCCCTGCAACGGCGCACGAGCCACCCTCAGCCAAGGCCTGAAGCTGCTGCGCATGGCTTGGCCGCAGGCCGAAGCGTGTGCGCGGCGTTGGTACTCGGCCGTAATGCTCCTGCACTACCCGGGCCGTGGTCGCTACTTGAGCTTCACCAGCGAAGACCTTCCAGGGGCCTACATCGCCACGGCCCACAACGCCGCCCAGGTCTGCGACTCGATGGTGCATGAGCTGTCCCACGCCCGCCTCGCGGCCGCACAAGCCATCGACCCGCTGCTCGATGACGATGGCGCCCATATTCATCCCTCGCCGTGGCGCCCCGATCCAAGGCCCCTGATGGGCATCGTGGCCGGGGTGCATGCCTTCCTCAATGTTCATCACTTCTATACCAGCCTCCGCCAACTCGGCCCCCAAGGAGAGCTCCTCACGCTGGCGGACCACAAACTCGCGGCGGGCGCGCAAAAAGTGCGCCAGGCCTGGAAGTACGCGCGGCCAAGAGTACGCCCCACCCCGCTCGGCGCGTCCTTTATAGATGAGATGCACGCGCACCTAGAAAGACTGTCATGAAGAAAATGAAACATCGCTCGTTGGCTGAGTTCTACGCCCAATATCCTTACCCCAGCGTCAAAGAGATCTTCTTTGATCGAAACCTCATCGACCAACACTACTATCTGGCGGGTTCGATCGCCCCGAAGAAGGGCCGAGTCCTGGTGGCCGGCTGCGGCACCACTGAAGCCCTGACGTGGGCGCTTTCGGCCCCCGACTACAAGGTGCACGCGGTCGATATCAGCAAGAGCTCCGTGAAAATTGCCCGTCGGCTCGCAGAACAGCTTGAGGTCCCCAACCTGAGCATCCGCAGAGGCGACTTCACGGAGGGCGAGGGACTCAAGGGAAGTTATGATGTCATCAGCTCCCTGGGCGTCATTCACCACCTCAAAAAGCCCGAGCGGGGTCTCGCGAAGCTCGGCCGTCGCCTGGCACCGGGCGGCCTGATGTCCTTGATGGTCTATACCCATACCAACCGGGCGACCATTCAAGACGCGCAGCGAGTCATCAGCCTGCTCTCGCCCAATGAAGATGCACAGGGCAAAGAAGCCACCGCAGTACGCATCTGCGAGGCGGCCCAACACAGCGCAGGCAGACTCTCTGGCACCTTTGAGCGCGCGCTCGAAGAGCGAATCCACAATCCTGCAAGCTTCGCCGATACGATGCTGAATCCCCAGGAGGTCAGCTACTCGATCCCGCAGCTGAGCGCGATGCTTAGGCGCTGTGACCTGGAGATTGCCTCCCCCGTGCACCCCTTTGCCTGGATCCCCTATGGGCACCTCGGAGCCGAAGAGTTGGCGCGCTTTCACACTCTTACGCTGCTGCAGCGCATGGAGATAGCGGACCTGCTTTGCAACCCCCTGTGTTGGGTGGTGGTGCGCCGCCGAGGCTCGGGTGCGAAAGCCAAGAATAGACCCGACTTCTGGTCTGTGGTGCCACGCCCGCTGGACAGCGGTACTTATGCCGTTGAGGCGCTGAAGGTTCAGCACCCGCCGGCGCTGAGCCGAATTGACGTGCAGCGCTTGGACCCTGAGACCGTAGCCCTGGCCCGCTCTGCTCGCTATCCGGCCCGCTTTCACCCCCTGGCTGCGCATATGCTCGCGCTGGTGGACGGCGAGCGCGACCTGGCGACGATCGCCAAGCTGGGGTGCCAAGCCGAAGGCCTCAACTTTGATGACGTGCGGGATGAGGTCGCCCTTACTCTGCGGACCATGATGCACGACATGGGTCTGTTCACGCCGGCTCAAACCCCAGCCACCACGTCCTCAAGCTGACTGAAGAGCAGGGCCCCCAAGGCAGTGGGCTCCGCGTGAGTGCTCAAGTACCGCCACGCTTGCTGGACCCGCGGCCTGTGAAACTCCAGCTTCTGTTCGGCAAGCTGTCTTGCTTCCGGCACCGCGGCCGCCAACCGCTGATAGTACAAACAAACGTTGGCGAAGGCGTGTACGCCATTCAGTAGGCCTTTTAGCGGGCGCGGGTCCTTTCGCCACGGTGAGGGGTGCGCTGCGCTATCGGGCCCTGCGATGAGCGGATCGAACTCAAAGACGGGCCAAAGTCGATTGTGCGCGCCCTCATGCATGAGGCTGTCTGCAACCTGCACTGGCGTCACCAGCCCGGCGACCAACCCAGCTCTGAGGCGCCCTGTCGTCAGGCTCAAGAAGTGCCCATCATGACGGTGCGGCACCGCCACGATGGCACCAAAGGTGCGCAGGTGTGTAGCGGCGGCCTGCGGCCACAGCTCTTGCAGAAGGTCGAGCCCAGCCTCAAAGATGCCCAGGTCACTGTCGCTGGGCCTCCAGCCCTCAGCCAGGGCACGGGCCTCCGCCAACGGTCCGCGGTTCTGCCCCACCTCAAGCAGGTCGGCCAGCGGCGCGCAGACCTCCGCGGCCCCGTTGAGCACCGGCAGCCCCTTCACGCGAGGCAGACTCTCCAGCAAGTCATGTTGCACACCAGGCATCAGCCCATCCGTCGGCATCGTCACGCGCTCACCACTATTCCAGGTTAGCTCCACGCAATCCTGACGAGACCTGAGCGCCACGGGGCCGTCGGCGCGCAGCAAGACGTTCTGGTGGGGCAGCAGGAAGCTGCCGGAGCGAAATGCCTGCGCGGGAAGAACAAAGTCAAACTCCGCACGCCCTACAAAGTACCGCGCGAGCCCCACGGCTGCGTCTGCACCGCTGCCATACAAGGCACCATCACCCGGCTGGTCCTGCAGCCGAATTTGGCTGTGAACCAGCGGATGGTCCAAAGCCTGCGCAAGCTGCTGTGGACCGACCGCCTCGAACAGCGCCTTTACGGCGGCCAAGGGCGCGCGCCACGCCGCGCCTGCGTTGGCCTCGGCCGAGGCGATGAGCTGCTCTGCCCTGCTGCGCCGTGAGACCAGCGATAGGCGGTGAAAGAACTCGGGCGAACCTGGCTGCGCATCAGGCAGACTCAGTCCTGATAGTTCACGGACCGAGATAGTCCCAAAGGCGCCGTCAACCTGTACCACTATTGCCTCACAGCTCGCTGATGATCGTCTCGAGCTCGTCGAAGAAGATCTGGCCCACCGGCGTCGGACGAGCATGGACCTTGAGATAGCTCCAGGCCGTGGTGATCTTTTCACGCTGCTCGCTAAGGATGGCCGCGCTGCGTTCCTTCGGCCAATCCGGAAGCGCCGGCAGCCGCTGATAGAAGTGGTGTACATTCGCGAAGGCTTGCACCCCGTTCAGCAGGCCCTTGAGTGGCCGGCAGTCTGTGCGCCAGGGCGACACGTGCACGGCCTGGCCGTCGTCCTCAATCAACGGGTCCAACTCAAAGAGCGGACTCATGCGGGTATGGGCCATCTCGTGCACGAGCACATCGGCGACCTGCACCCGGTTGAGCGCGGTCATCACCAGCGCGCCGTGCAGCTTCACAGTGGAGTAACTATGATAGTGCCCGTCGTCATTGTGCGGCAAAAAGACAAGCCCGCGCATGCCGCGAATCACCCCAGCCGCGGCCTCTGGCCAAATCTGCTCAAGTAAGGCGAGGCCCTGCTCGAAGATCTGCGCCTCTGAGCGACCGGGCTGCCAACCCTGGGCCACATCCTGAGCCCGGACGGCCGACCCACGCATGGCGTGCCAGTAGCGAGCCGTGGCCGAACGAGCTTCCGGCACCGCGTTGAGCACCGGCCAGCGCAGAATCTTGGGTAGGAACCTAAAGCGAGGCACAGAGGCATCTCCGATCGCTTCCAAGGCGCTGGGCTGCCTGGGTAGAGTCAGCACCTGGCCATCGATCCAGGTCACACGGAGTGTCTCATAGTCCGCCTCGAGGAGAACGGGCCCCGCCACACAGCCTGGCGCCAGCAGCGCATGAAGGTGAGGCAGATACAGGCCCGCCTCCGGGATGACCTCGGCCGGCAAGACCGCCTGCATCTTGGGGACATCGGGGGCACCAAATATGAACCTCGGCAAGGCCATGGACCAGCTCAGTGCGTCCTTTATGCCAAGCCCCTCAAGGCTCTCGCTATTATCCAGCGGCTGATAAGCAACCGGGTTTCTGAAAGTGCTCAGCCACTGCTCTGGGCTTAGGCCCAGCACAGTCTCGCGGACCTGTTGAATGCCCGGCGCCCATGACTTCGGCGCCTCGGCGGCGGCACGGCCCAGCACTTGAGGCATCACGGTACGCAGCTTCAGACAGAGCAGCCGGTACCAATGGTCGGCGGCATCACCCGCTGTCGACGCTAGGCTGATCCCCTCAAAGCCCGAAAGGGTGAGCCTACCCACGGCAGAGTTCAGAACTAAAGATTGAGCGCTCATGAGACACCTCCGGCCGATGACACGATGGCAAGGCGAGCCTTGGGCGCACGCTTCGGCGGTTCGACTTGGGCAAAGCCAAATGCGCTTGAGGGTCGCGCCTCTGGGAGGAAAGAGATGTCCACCCGCTCGGCGGGCGCCCGAAAGTACCCGACCTGATTGAGGTGGCGGAACGCGGCCTCATCATGGCTCAGCCATCGCATGAGGTAAGGATAGAGTTCCTTGAAGAAGTGGCATTCCGGGGTCTTTTCCCGCACCGAGCCATAACGCTCGTAGGCCTGCACCGCACAGCCGGACTGGCAAAGCTGACGGACCTCGCAGGCCCCGCAGCCCACGTCATCCGGTCGGCGAGTGAGGATACTCTGGACATGCTCATTGGCCCGGGCCGCGTCGGAGAGCGAACGCTCCTCCGAGAGCACATTGGCGAAGGCTAGCCCGGGGGACTGGGTCGCTCGACCGCAAGGAAAGGCCTCTCCCTTGGCGCTGACACACTGAAAGCTTGTACCTGCGCCACAATGGCTGCGCATGCAGCGATTATTTCTCTGCTTGCTCACCAAGTACTGACACATCGTCGCCACGGTCGCCTCGTACAGCGGATGCCGCTGCTGAACCGATAGTTCGAGCAAAGCCTGGTAGTAGTGCAGGATTTCATTCTGCTCGAGACCATAGCTGTCCCAGTTGTCCCGTCCGGCCCCTAAGAAGGCGACCGCGTTGACCTTGACGGAGTACAGACCATTGTCCGCCAGAAAGTCGATCAACGCCTGCGCGCTGTGCACGTTTGAACGGTTCAGCACTACGAGCACCCCGAAGGCCACGCCGTGCCGCTGCATCATATCGATGCCACGGATGACCTTCTCGAAGGAGCCCTTACCATTGACTTGGGGGCGACTGAGGTCGTGCGAGGCCGGGTCTCCATCAATCGATACCCCCAGCCGAACGTCATGGGCCTTTGCCCAGAGGATCTTCTCCTCGTCGAGCACCGTGGCGTTGGTCTGGGCGCTCAACTCCACCTCTCGCCCCCTGCGATCGGGATGGTTCAGCAAGTATTCCGTCAAGTGGCGGACCAGCTTGAACTGCAGGAAGGGTTCACCGCCCGAAAACTCGAAGGCAAAACGTTGGGCCTCATGCATTCGGTACGCGAGGTCAATGGCCCGCTCCCCGATCTCCTTGCTCATGGTAGGCATCTTGGGGGTGGCGCCTGCCAAGCAGTAGCCGCAGGCCAAATTGCATTTTTCGGTCACCAGGAGCTCAACGAGGTGGCTGTCCTCGGTATTGGGACCGTCGTCGAAGATCGTCGCGTCGACAGCCTGACG
>Ga0193954_1001355_pt1 | contig 12492 bp, 12 predicted proteins | sample BB_5_MG_FD_140340 | JGI IMG/M metagenome (GOLD analysis project Ga0193954, IMG submission 140340) | Microbial mat bacterial communities from the Broadkill River, Lewes, Delaware, United States - BB_5_MG | ecosystem: Environmental > Aquatic > Freshwater > River > Microbial mats | place: USA...
ATCTACAATTTTGACGACCCCATCATTCAGAAAGAAATAGAAAAAAGAACAATTAACGCACAACAAGCACCCTTCTCCCTCACTTCACAAATTAACGTGGGAGGATATATAGATAGCAAACAACAAATAACAATAAACATTAACAAAAACTTCACTATGTCAATTCACGATTTAGCATTAAAGGGTAAGCATAACGCCCAAAATTCATTAGCGTCAGGAATCGCTTCTAGAATTTTAGAGATTAGAAAAGATGCCGTTAGAGAGAGCTTAGGTGATTTCGTAAACGTAGAACACAGGTTAGAATTTGTAGCCAAGGTTCACGGAATCGAATTTATCAATGACTCAAAAGCAACGAATGTAAACTCAACTTGGTTCGCCTTAGAAAGCATGGAAAACCCAACAGTATGGATTGTTGGTGGTGTAGACAAAGGAAATGACTACGAAGAGCTTGCAGCTTTAGTAAACGATAAGGTAAAAGCAATCATCTGCTTAGGAAAAGACAATCGAAAAATCATCGAAGCTTTTCAAGACAAAGTAGAGAACATTGTAGAAGCAGGTTCAGCTTTAGAAGCTGTTGCATACGGCTACCGATTCGCTAAGAAAGGTGAAACAGTTTTATTATCTCCAGCTTGCGCAAGTTTCGATTTATTCGAGAACTATGAAGAGCGTGGAAATGAATTTAAAAAAGCTGTTAGGTCACTTTAATGGAAAAGCAAAGAACAAAACTCAGTACTGAAGAACAACTTCTCCAAGCACGAGAACGCGGAATTCAGGAAGCACAGCAAGTCAACGCCATGAATGCCCATGGCAAAGTATTGGGTATGGATACATTTTCATGGATCAACCCACAAATTGATATGCTCGCGACTGTAATCGAGTCTTTGCCATTCAACATTATTTGGGTTGGTAATCATGCGCAAGTTAAAGCCTGTTTAGAGACCCACTCAAATACAACTGACAACATTCAAACGGTAATCATTCAAGACAAAACATCATTGAATGTAGATCGAAAGATACTTCACGAAATACAGAATATAGTATGTATTGAAGGAACGATGGAAGCCCTAGAATTTGTTAAGACAATGAAAAAACAAAACAGCGCATTTCTGTTCACAGCAGAAATAAACAACGCAAAGGAGCAAAAAGAAAAGTTTGAACAATTTATCTCACTATTTAAATAGATGCAGAGTATATTAAAATATTTAAAGGGCGATGGTGTTATTTGGATCATAACACTACTCATGCTAGCATTCTCCCTAGTGAGTGTGTATAGCTTCGTACCCATCCTGATTAAAATGGAAGGTGGTACGCCGTTTAAATATCTATTCAAACATATTATTTACGTAGGAATTAGTCTTGGCGTAATGTATTGGGTACATAAAAAAGATGCAAAATACATTTCCCAATTATCCAAATTTGGTTTTTACTTAGCGGTAGGCTTATTGATTTTTACATTCTTTTTTGGAACCCGAGTTAACGATGCGGGTAGATGGGTACGAATCCCTTTTGTAGGATTAACCTTTCAATCTTCAGATTTCGCTCGACTAGCCCTTATAATTTACGTATCAAGATTACTTGTTAAAAAGAAGGATTTATTAAACAACTGGAAAGAAGGCTTTTGGCCCGTAGTTATCCCAATTATTGTTATTTGTGGATTGATTGTGAAGGATAACTTCTCGACCGCTGCCATTCTATTTTCCATTAGTTTAACACTACTCTTCCTTGGTCGCGTACCGATACTTAAAATACTCAGCTTGATTGGAGGAGGAATTGCCTTGCTCTTATTCATCGTTTTGATACACAAAGCTGCTCCAGATTTAAACCTTCTTCCACGTTATGAAACATGGGAAAACCGAATCTTAAATCAAATAGATGACGATAAAGATGTGATTGCTAATGCCCAAGCATTGAATGCACAATTAGCCATTTATTCAGGTTCATTTATTGGTAAAGGAGTGGGAGATGGTGAATTGAAAGAATACTTACCAGAAGCTTATGCCGATTTCTACTACTCTAGTTTTGTGGAAGAGTTCGGACTACTCTCCGCCGTCATTTTAATTTTACTCTACTTGATTCTACTATACCGAATCATGCGTATAGGATTAAAATCCAATAATTTATTCGACACCTACGTCTGTATCGGCATAGGAATATTGATGCTGAGTCAAGCATCCGTCAATATGCTGGTTTGCACCGGAGTTTTCCCTGTAACAGGACAAAACATGCCCTTACTTGCCATGGGAGGTTCAGCACTTATGATTACTTGCCTCGGTTTGGGTATTGTACAAGGAATCGCATACAAACAAGAAAAATCATCAACAAAAAACGCCAAGGAAAATGACGTTTTAGTTAGTATATAATCGCATTATGAAAATTGAACGCGCTATCATATCAGGAGGTGGAACTGGAGGACATATTTTTCCAGCAATAGCAATTGCTGATGAAATCAAACGAAGAAATCCAGATGTAAAAATTCTATTCGTAGGCGCAGAAGGAAAAATGGAGATGGAAAAAGTTCCTGCAGCTGGATACGATATTGAAGGACTTCAAATTGTAGGCTTTCAACGAAAATTCACTCTGTCTAATTTCTTACTTCCATTTAAGATTATTAAAAGTTTACTTAAAGCACGAAAAATAATCAAGAAGTTTAATCCTCAAGTTACCGTTGGAGTCGGAGGTTATGCTAGCGGACCGACTTTGCAAGCAGCAACAATGCTTAAAATTCCTTCAGTGGTTCAAGAACAAAATTCTTTCCCTGGAAAAACGAATAAAATACTATCCAAACGCGTATCAAAAATTTGTGTTGCCTATGACGGGTTAGACCGATTCTTTCCAAAAGAAAAAATTGTTTTTACCGGAAACCCTACACGCAAAGACATGATCGAAACAGAAGGAAAAGAAGCAGAAGGTTATGAATTCTATGGTTTTAACCCATCAAAAAAGACCATTCTAATTATTGGGGGAAGTTTAGGTGCAAGAACACTCAACGAAAGCGTTATCAACAAACTGGAAGAATTAAAAAATTCAGGAGCACAAGTACTGTGGCAATGCGGAAAACTGTATCACGAAAAACTCAGTAACGAATTGACAAATGTTGATTTAGGAAATATAAAAATGGTTCAATTCATTAACCGAATGGATCTTGCCTACGCCATTGCCGATGTAGTTATCTCAAGAGCAGGTGCAATCTCTGTCTCAGAATTATGCCTAGTAAAAAAACCTACAATACTCGTTCCCTCCCCTAACGTTGCAGAAGATCATCAAACAAAAAACGCGATGGCACTTGTGAAAAATGAAGCTGCTATTTTAGTAAAGGACATTGAAGCTAAGGAAGCATTAATCCCAAGAGTTCTTGAGTTATTGGAAAACGAATCAGAATCACACAAACTTATCACACAGATAGCAGCAATGGGAAAACCAAATGCAACTTCAGATATAGTTGATGTACTGGAAAATTTAATTTAAAGTGAATCCATTCGAAACAAATATCAATCAATTTGACCGTGCCTATTTTATTGGTGTTGGTGGAATAGGCATGTCTGCTTTGGCTCGATATTTTAAGTCACTCGGGTGGAAGGTTGCCGGGTACGACAAAACATCTACCCCACTCACAACAAAACTGGAGCAGGAAGGAATTGACATTCACTATGAAGATTTAAATAATTCAATACCATCATACTTTCAAAATATTGATAAAACATTAGTCATCTACACTCCTGCTATACCCGTAAACATGGGAGAATTACTCCATGTTCAACATAATGGTTTTGCTTTATTCAAACGAGCACAAGTTTTAGGAATGATTACTAGAAATTCGAAGGCTCTTGGTGTTGCAGGAACGCACGGAAAAACTACCACAAGCACAATGCTTGCACACATTCTAGATCAATCTACTTATAAATGTAATGCGTTTTTAGGAGGAATAGCCACGAATTTCAATTCAAATTTTGTGAGCTCTAGCACCAGCGAATTTACCGTGATTGAGGCGGATGAGTTTGATCGTTCATTCTTACAACTTACACCATTCGCATCGATTATAACTTCAACAGATGCTGATCATTTAGACATATACGGTAGCAACGATACTTTTCAAGAAGGATTCCAGCAATATGTTGAATTAATTCAACCTGATGGAATACTAGTAAGACACAAAAACGTTCATCTATCTCACCCAAACTCGATTAGCTATGGATTAGATTCCGAGGCCGATTACATGGGGCAAAACTTACGCTTTGAGCAGGGAGCATTTATTTTCGATATCAACACCCCATCAGGAACCTGGAAAAACATTGAACTTGGAATACCTGGAATACACAATGCCGAAAACGCGATAGCGTGTATTGCACTTTGCACAGAACTTGGACTTACTGAATCAGAAATCAGAGCAGGACTAAAAAGCTTTGCTGGAGTAAAACGTAGATTTGAATACCACGTAAAAACAGACAACTTAGTCTATATAGACGACTACGCGCATCACCCAACAGAAATTAACGCTTTGATTTCATCAGTTCGGCTACTATACCCAAACCAAAAAATCACTGCAATATTTCAACCACATCTATTTACAAGAACGCGCGACTTTATGTCGGATTTTTGCAGCGAATTGAGTAAAATTGACGACTTAATCTTATTGCCAATTTACCCTGCAAGAGAAGAGCCAATTACCGGAATTACAAGCGAGAAATTACTCGAAAAGATTTCGATTCAAAACAAACAAGTACTAGCTCCAATTGACGCCATAGATTACGTAACTAAAAATGCGGAAGGCGTTGTATTAACTATAGGCGCAGGAGATATTGATAAAATAATTAACCCCATTAAAATGAAGCTTTTAGAACTATGAAGATGTGGTTAAAAATAACGCTTTGGTCTCTTTTTGGAATTACCATAATTGCTTTAGGGATAAAGATTAAAACTGATTTAAATGCTCAGCTGTTGGTCGCTCCAAAAATTGTAATTCATGTCGATGATGAAAATGCATTCATTAGCGAAAATGAACTTTTAGAACGATTAAAAAGAAACAATTTCGTCTTTGAAGGTCAAAAACGAGAAGAACTTGATATTGAATCCATTGAGCAATTCATAGGGTCAATTTCACAAGTAAAATCCGTTGATGTTTTTCAACAAATTAACGGCGAATGGCAGATAGATTTATACATCAGAAAACCGATTGCGCGAGTTTTCAACAAATTTGGAGAATCTTTTTACCTGGACTCGGAAGGAAACACGATGTTGACAACCCCTTCACACACTGCAAGAACACTAGTGTTTACAGGCGAAATCAAGGACAAGCCAAACAGTATTTCTGTAACGGATATTATTAACAATGATTCCTTAATAAGTATTCGAAAACTAGATGATATCTATCGTATTTCCGATTATGTTTGTAATGATCCCTTATTCCATTCAATGGTGGGTCAAATCCACTTAGAAAAGAACGGTGATTTTATCCTGGTTCCTCTGGTTGGGGATCAAAAAATAATCTTTGGTACAGCGCATTCTAACCAAGAAGTTGAATCAAAGTTTGAGAAGTTAAAGATATTTTACACAGAGGCAATAGCGTATGAAGGTTGGACCAAATACGCGGAGATTAGTCTCAAGTATGAAGACCAGATAGTTTGCAAGAAAAAGAATACAAATGAGTAAAGTAATTGTAGGATTAGATATTGGAACAACAAAAATCGCATGTTTTGTTGGACAAATGAACGAGCACGGTAAGATTGAGATTTTATCCATGGGAAAAACTGATTCCCTTGGTGTAACTCGTGGTATGGTTTCAAATATCGATAAGACAATTCTTTCGATTCGTGGAGCTGTTGCCGAAGCAGAAGAACGAATTGAAGGCGAACTAAAAATTAACACCGTTAATGTTGGTATCGCTGGTCAACACATTAAGAGTATTCAACACCGAGGAATTCTAACAAGAACAAACCTCGAAAACGAAATAGCACAATTGGACATTGATCGTTTAGTAGACGACATGTACAAAATGGCAATGCCTCCAGGAGAACAAATCATTACTGTTTTACCTCAGGAGTATATCATTGACAATGAGCAAGGCATCAAAGACCCAATAGGAATGTCTGGTGTTCGTTTAGAAGCGAACTTCCACATCATTACAGGTAACGTTGGCGCTTCTATGAACATTCATAAATGTGTTGAACGTGCTGGTTTAAAAGTTAAGAATATCATTCTTGAACCGATCGCTTCTGCTGATGCAGTTTTAACGGATGAAGAAAAAGAAGCAGGTGTAGTACTTGTTGATATCGGAGGTGGTACAACAGACGTTGCAATTTTCCACGAAGGTATTATTCGCCATACAGCGGTTATTCCTTTCGGAGGAAATGTAATTACTGAAGACATCAAAGAAGGCTGTACAATCATGAAGCGTAAAGCTGAAATGGTGAAACAACAATTCGGTTCTGCAGTTGCTAGTGAGAGTCAAGAAAACGTAGTTGTTTCTATTCCAGGATTAAAAGGACGTCCTGCTAGAGAGATTACTTTACGCAATTTGGCTAGTATCATTCAAGCAAGAATGGAAGAGATTATTGAATTAGTTCATTTCGAAATCAAAAATTCTGGTTACGAAAAGAAATTAATTGGCGGTATAGTCGTTACTGGTGGAGGATCTCAATTAGATCATATCACGCAATTGTTTGAGTATGTAACAGGCATGGATACGCGAATTGGATATCCAACTGAACACTTAGCCAATACAAACAACGAAACAATTAAAAGCCCAATGTATGCTACAGGTATTGGACTTGTATTAAAAGGGTTTGAGGACATGGAGAAAACTACTGTTCCAGAAGCAGCAAGTACAGGAGAAGTAAAAACACATTCAGAAAAAACAAGAGGCTCTTTCTTTGATTCAATTATTCAGAAGAGTAAGACTTGGTTTGCAGAAGAAGATTAATAAACATTAGACAACACAACAATTAAAAAGAAATACCATGGATTTTGAATTACCAAAAGAAACATCATCAATCATCAAAGTTATTGGTGTAGGTGGTGGAGGTGGAAATGCCGTGAACCACATGTACAGTGAAGGAATTAAAGGTGTGGAATTTTTAGTTTGTAATACCGACCTACAAGCATTAGAAATTTCTCCAGTCCCTCACAAAATTCAGCTTGGACCTTCATTAACAGAAGGACGAGGAGCAGGATCTTTACCAGAAATCGGTAAAAATGCTGCCGTTGAAAACATCGAGGAAATTAGAGAATACCTTGGAAAGGATGCTAAAATGGTATTCGTTACTGCTGGTATGGGAGGTGGAACTGGAACAGGTGCTGCGCCAGTAATTGCTCAAGTAGCGAAAGAAATGGGAATCCTTACTGTTGGTATTGTAACTGTTCCTTTCAATTTTGAAGGTCGCAAAAGACGTATTCAAGCAGAAGAAGGATTAGAAGCAATGCGTCAAAATGTAGATACATTACTTGTAATCAATAACGAACGTTTACGTGAAATCACTGGTAATCTATCTATTGGTGAAGCATTTTCAAAAGCGGATAATATTCTAGCAACTGCTGCAAAAGGTATCGCTGAAGTTATTGCTGTTACGGGTGCAATCAATGTCGATTTTAACGATGTTAGTACTGTAATGAAAGATAGTGGTGTTGCTATTATGGGTAGTGCAGCTGGAGAAGGTGACGATAGAGCAATTAAAGCTGTTACTCAAGCACTAGAGTCTCCATTATTAAACGATAATGATATTAGCGGAGCTGAATACGTACTATTGAATATTACATACGGAGATAAAGAAGTCTTGATGGATGAAATCACTGAAATAACGGATTACATTCAAGAAGCTGCAGGATCTACTGCCGATGTCATCTTTGGGCATGCTAAAGACGAATCTTTGGGAGATAAGATTAGTGTTACTGTTATTGCAACGGGATTCGCTTCATCTCCATTGACTGGATTTGAAAAAGCTCCAGAAAAGCAAGTAACTAAATTAGCTGAAGAGAAAGTAAATGAAATTACAACTCCACTTGAAACACCAACTCAACAAAACCCTTGGGCAGGTGCAAAAGAAGTTGAAGCGAAACAAGAAGAAGCTTTTCTTAAAATAAAAGAAACGAGCGACAATCCAGTTTCAGAAAAAACAGAAGCTGTTGAAAAACAAGAGGAAATTGGATTAGACTGGGGAACAACTTCTAAAACGGAAGAATCAAATACTGAATCTAAGGAAGAGGAAACGATCACACGTTTTGTTTTAGAAGACACCGCTGAAGAATCGATGAATATCGAAGCTACAGAAACAAAACAAACATTATCCCCTGAAGAACAACAAAAGCGATCACAAGAAAGACTTTCTAGAATTCAACAATACACTCAACGCTTAAAGAAAGCTGATGGTATTCAAGAATTCGAAAATGAACCTGCTTATGTTCGTAGAAATGTTCAATTAGATGATTCCATTCCAAGTGAATCTGACAATAGCAGCAGATACAGTATTTCCAAAGATGAAAATGGAACCTCTTTAAATGGAAACAATTCATTTTTACACGATAACGTAGATTAATCATGGCATTTATTGATACGATTAATGCTGACATCAAAAAAGCGATGTTAGCAAGAGAAAAAGAAAAGTTAGCAGCACTTAGAGATATCAAATCTAAGCTCCTTTTAGAGGCAACTTCTGGCACTGGAGAGGTTTCAGATGCTGCAGCTATGAAAATAGTCATGAAACTTCACAAACAACGTGTAGAAACTTATGAACTATACATTAAAGAAGGGCGTGAAGATTTAGCGGCTGACGAAAAGTTTCAAGCTGACGTGATTGAGGCTTATATGCCAGAAATGATGACTGAAGAAGAAATAAAAAGTGAAGTTGAAGCTGCAATATCAGCAACAGGTGCTTCAGGCCCACAGGATATGGGAAAAGTAATGGGAATGTTATCTGGAAAATTAGCAGGAAAAGCTGATGGAAAGATTATTGCAAATACCGTAAAAGCCCTATTAAACAATTAAGTAATTCTACCAGATTTCATATGAAATCGTACTTATAATAAAAGCCGCCTTTACAGGAGCGGCTTTTTTTATTCAAAAAATTTAAAGAGAATTAAAACTCAACCAAATTGTTTTTTACTGCATACATTACAATACCCGTAACATTTCGAGCTCCAATTTTTTTCATTATTGACGCACGATGCCCATCAATAGTTCTTTTGCTTTTAAATAAAATATCCGAAATTTCAACCGCTGATTTTTCTTCACAAATCAACCTAATTACATCCAATTCAATCTTACTAAACTCAACTTCTTCATTTTCAAAAACTGGTTGGACAGTCCCAGATTTCACCATTTGACTGATTAATATCTTTGATGTTCTCTCATTCAAATAATATCCCGTCGAATAAACACAATCAATCGCTGTGATTATCTCGTTTGGATCATCATCTTTTGTAAGGTAGCCATTCGCTCCATTCTCTATCGATCTTATCACAAATTCCTGCGCATCATACATGGACAACATCAAAATCTTAATTTCTGGATATAATTTAGAAATTCTTGATGCCGTATCCACACCATTAAGCCCTTCCATTCTAAAATCTAACAGGACAACATCTGGCTCATTCGTTTTAATCTGATCAATAATTCCTTGACCGCTTTCAGCCTCAATTATCACATTAAAATTTTCAATATTATTCAATAAACCGACCAACCCATTTCTATAAATCTCTTGATCTTCTGCTATTCCTATTTTTATCATCGCTTAATAAACTTTTGTGATTGTAACTACTGTCCCCTTATCCTTACCTAAACTACGGTCTATCTCTCCACCAATGTATTGAATTCTACTCTCAATGTTTTTAAGCCCCAATGACTCTGATCTTTCGTTCTTTACTGGAATTATTCCATTCCCATCATCGCTTATGATTAGAACTAAACCAGTTGCCGACCCCTTCAACTCAATCTGAACATTCTTAGCCTCAGCATACTTCAAAATGTTATTACATAACTCCTGTACAATGCGATATAAAGATAACTGTTCACCTTTTTCCAAAATGATAAAATCCTTTTTCTTAAAGGTAAATACAAAAGAAGTTCCACCGGATTTATTCAATTCAGAAGTAAGAAAAATCAAAGCATCAATCAAACCTAACTCTTCCAATACATGCGGAAGTAAATCATTTGAAATTCTCCGTACCTTTCCTGCTGCAACCCCCAGTGCCTCCATTAATTCCTTTTTTACTTCTTGGGAATCATCAATTTTTTGAGTCATGAATCGAATTGCCGTTAAAGAAGAACCAATATCATCATGTAATTCTTGTGCAATTCTTTTCTGCTCACGTTCTTTCGTATTGATCTCTGCAGCTACCAATCGTTTTTGATTTTTAAGCTCAATTTCATTGATACGTCGTTGCTTTGCGATAATCTTTCGCTGATAGAAAACAATAAAGGCTATCAACCCTAAAGCTACAGCAACCATGGTAGCAGTCCCAATATATAATACAAATTCTAATTCTTCTCTTTCAGCCATAAAAACATGGAATAATGTAATATTAGTAGTATAAATATGACGCCATGAATGTATCCGTGATAATCAATGTACTCTTCCTTTGGCATTGCAATCGCATACTCTGTAAATTTCTTCTCAAATAAAAATACAAATAAGGTGCCAGCGAAGTAGATAAAATACCCCGTAGATAACCAGAAATATGGATTTCGTTCAAAATAAACATCTTCAACATTCCTTAATAACTGTACAAAAAAGCCAACTAAAACTATAAAAATCAATATAGCTTCGACAAAACGTTGATTTGAATTGAATTCCCAAATAGACTCCCAATTTAGAACGTTAATAATCGAAAAAGCATAATAGAAAATACTCAAAGCGAGTATAGTTTTTCTCCAAGTTAAAATCTTTGCTTTTTTATAAAAAATAAATGCCACTACTCCATACTCAAGGTAACTGTACGAATGAAATATGGGAAGGTTATTCTTAGTTTCAATTGGAGCATCATAAAAATCAATGTACCACATACTCAAAAGCTCGGTAACTAATGTATAAATCATTAAATACCAAATCAATTTTTGGGGTAGAGTCAATCGTTGTAACCGGATAATCCCAATTAAAATCGGGATTATCATAAATAATACGGTTATCGAATAAATATCCAAATTAACTATTTAGGGAGTTGGGTGCACCACAATTTGACGGGCACTTCTTTCCATAATCAGCAACAAGCTCTAACATATCGTTCTCACCCGCCTCAGCACCCACAAGGACTAGTTCTTTATTGCCATTCTTATCCAAACCGTAATAAATACGAATTCCCATACAGCCCTCTTGAGCTAAAATAGCTTCAATAATATCTTTCCCATAAAAAGCACCTTTCACATCACCTGGATTTGCGGTTCTGTAATTTGATGTTAAAGCTCCTGCATCCTCAATATTAATTGGTCCGCCTTCTGTTCCGTTAAATGACATAATTATAATTTAATTTATTGGTTAGGAATCTAAGAACGCAATTATTTCCAATTTAAACAAACAGCAACAACCCGCAATAAAAACAAGCCACATTACACTCTGTATTTCAACACTTTAAAATGAAACTATTTTAAATTTCAGGTAATTGTTGCAAAACACCTGTGAAATGTTGCAAAAAGTCTGGTGAATAAAAAAAGCCTCCAGAGAGGAGGCTTAAAAAGTGGTCCCACATGGGCTCGAACCATGGACCCCCTGATTATGAGTCAGGTGCTCTAACCAGCTGAGCTATAGGACCGGTGATTTTTTCAAATCAGGTGTGCAAATATAGTATTCAAAAATTGATAATCAAACACTCATTGAAAATAAATATCTGTTGAATTTATTGTCTGAACTAGGACGTAAGCCTTCCTCTAAAAATACCCATGGTCAAAATTCCAAAAATTATCGTTGCAAAAATTAAATGACTCGTTTGAACTAAACCTGGCATATCTGCATAAGCCAATAATACACCCGACAATAATTCTAACGCAAGTACAATAACTGCCGCGCGAATAAAAGTATACTTAGAAAGCGCCTCGTTCTTCCAAGCGATAAAGACTAAAATAACCATTACCAACCATGAAAAACTTCGATGTATATAAAATGACATACCTAATTTGTCCGTCCAACTCTCTCGGCCGATACCCATTTTTGTCAATTCATCAATCGATTCTCGAACCTGTGTACCTAAAAACATTTGATAAAAAACAATGGCAAAACTTACCCAAATCAATCCAATCATCCATTTAGGATGATTTTGAACACGTCCATAAATCGGACTAATCTTTCTAATAAAGTAAATTTGAATAGCTATGATTACCAAAGCCAAGAACATATGTATCGTAATTGTCCAAGGAACTAAGTTTGAGGCAACAACGATTGAACCGAACCAAGCCTGAACTCCCATCAGCACAAGATTGAAAAGCGCAAGCAGGATCAAGTTTCGCTTTCTATACTTTAGAATAAGCCAAATAAAACTGATAAGCATTGCATTCCCTGCTAGAAATCCGCTCAA
>Ga0193954_1001358_pt1 | contig 12483 bp, 10 predicted proteins | sample BB_5_MG_FD_140340 | JGI IMG/M metagenome (GOLD analysis project Ga0193954, IMG submission 140340) | Microbial mat bacterial communities from the Broadkill River, Lewes, Delaware, United States - BB_5_MG | ecosystem: Environmental > Aquatic > Freshwater > River > Microbial mats | place: USA...
CGGCGTGTGGGCAACGCCGGCTTCGTTCTCGGTGAGTTCGAAGAGACTTTCGCAAGTATCGAGCGCCATCTCTGGCGCTAGATGACCGGCGTGCAATTCACTGTGGCCCCTCTACACATCTCCTCGCGCGCGGAGTTAGACGGCACTTCCAACGCGATTCTGGAGTCGCGCATTTGCGGCAGCCTTCCACTTGTTCCCACTGTGCCGTACAGCCAGCGCCGCACCTAGCTAGGCCGCAAACCGGAGCAACTTCCCGAGGCCTAGCAACCCGCCGTGACCGTGTGCTCGGTGCTCCTCGAGCTGAGACGCGCCCTGCCCAGTCCGCAGGCCAAGCCCGACCATGACTCACTATGGGCCGTAGATCCTGCAGAATACCAGACGTGCGTATTCGGCAGAATTCAGCCGCCAAGTGCCCGATTCGGTTCCGTCACCAGGTCAAACGTGACCGGAAAGGGAGCGATAGCCCTGCAAGTTGCCCTGCGAGCCGCGAGAGATTTCGCACATACCCGTCTGCAGGTAGGATTGACAGGGTGCATTGCGCCTAAATCCTACCCTACAGCGACTTTTTGAGCGCTATCGGTTCGCATTCGCTTTGATAACGTCCCCAAAGAGACAGGGATGGCATCACTTTCGCCACATTCTGAGCATCAACCGAGCGCATGGTCACAAGAGCACCGCCTTGGCGGCACGCTCTTTGGGGCCCGAGTAGGCTGGGGCCTCAATACCGTGGGCTCCAGCGCTACTTGCCAGATCCAGATCCCAAAGGGCGACAGGGCAGCCGCGATGCTCTTCTACTGGGGCAGCAGCCACATCCTGCAGGCATCAAGAGGCGACGTCCGCATCAATGGCATGACCTTGCCCAAGGGCGAGCGCATCGTACTGCACCATCATGACCATGTTTCGATCGACGGCTGCGATTCGCGTTTCATGGCCCCCAGAGCCATCTCCCATCGCGCGCTCGCAGCGGAGCGCAGCCGATACCCAACTCAAGCAATCCTGAGCTACAGAGCTCGGGAGTATGCGCTCGACCCCATGCAGGCATTCAGCATCGGGACGGACCAAGAGTGCGAGCTGCGTGTGGCCCCGGAGCCCGGCGTCGAGCAGTGGCACTGTCGGCTCTTTTGGGACATGGGCTGCTGGTGGCTTCAGGACTTAGGCTCCCGAGAAGGTACTCAACTGGACGGAGTGCATGTCGGGCTCTCAGCGCTTAGCGACCTGCAGCACTCTATTGCCGTCGGGTCGAATACCCTGAGTGTTTCGACGATGCGGTCTGGACAGTCTTCGACGGATGAGGGGGCCGAGATCGTCTCTGCCAGCCCATCGTTTCGGGCAGTCGTGGCGGCCATCAAGCGGGCCGCAAACCTAGGACTCAACGTATTAGTGCAAGGCGAAGCCGGCACTGGCAAGGACCTACTCGCCCACACGTATCACGCAGAGTATCAAGTCGAAACGACGCCATTCATCGTCGTGAACTGCGCGATGGCTGACCCTGAGAGCCTACGGGGCACTCTGCTTGGCGCGAACGACGGCTTGTCGGACCACGCGCGCGGCGGCACCATCTTCTTTGATGAACTCACGAATCTGAGCCTCGAGGCCCAACGCGCGTTGGTGCCCATACTTATTGACCTATCGCGTCGGGCTCTCAACGCGGTGCGAGCAAGGCCAGGAACCCGGATCATCGCGGCAAGCAGCAGAGACGTCGCTCTGCTGCACCAACGCGGATTGGTTGATAGTAGCTTCTACCAGAACCTGGGCGCCCGCATCGAGGTGCCTCCTCTGCGTCAGCGCCCCGAGGATATCATCGGCATTGCCCGCAAGATCATAGGTACCCACCCGAGTCCGCTCGAGCTCTCTCGCTGGGGACGAGACGCGCTGCTGCGGCATAGTTGGCCTCGCAACGTGCGCGAACTGCAAGGCACCCTGCTTCGCGCCCTGAGCCCTGCTCCCGAGAACGGAATCATCGACGCTGTCGATCTTGATATCGCTATGCACGGGGCGCGTATGGGGGTTGAAGCGACGCCCCCCGAATAGACCACAGCCCGCCAGGGACGGCCCAGCCCTGGAGTTCGCGCGGGTGGGCAATCCGCGACCCAAGGGGCTCAGCCGCAGACCCCAACCGGCAGACCGACGATCTGTTCGCAGGACAACCCTCCGGGGCAGACCGCATTCGAATCAATCGGGTCGCAGGTATCAACGCAGACCTGCGGCGGTCCCTGAACGCCTACGCAGACCAAGCGGGGCGCGCATTCGAAGGGACCGTCGCAGGGCTGGCCCCGAGTTCCCGTGCCTGCCGCGAAACACATCGCGCGCTCGTCCCCGATGAAGAGGCAAGTCTCGGTGGCCGCGCAGCCTTCGTGGGTCGAGGGATTGCAAGGGAACTGGCTGTCCTGCTCACAGCGCCGCTCCACGGGATGGCAGATGGAAGGCGCGGGGCACTGGCCTGGGCCCGTGCAGCTGTCGCCCTCTTCGCGTGCGCAGACCCCGTCGGCACATTGCCCTGCCGTGCAGTGCGTCGGGTCATGGCAGGTCTCCCCGAAGCTGCGGGATCCGAAGCGGTAGCAGACGGTCTGGGTGCGCCCATCGTAGGCATCGCAGAAGAGGCCCAGCGAGCATGCGTCCACGCCGAGGCCGCCGCAGCACGGGCCTCCTTCGGGCTGCGCGGGGGGGAAGTCGCAGGCCCCCGCGTCTGCAGGCCCCTGCCCAACGTCTGCGGCATCAGCGCCACCGTCCAAGAGTTCAAGGCCCCCGTCCACGTTGCGGCCCGCATCGCCCGCAAAGATGTTGCCTGCGTCTGTGCCCGGCTGGCGGCAGCTGCCTTCCTCGGTCCGACAGTTTCCGCACTCCACATCGCAGCTCGCGCAACCTTCGTCACAGGAGTAGGTTAGATCACACTCGCAATCTGTATTGCATAAGGGCGCAGAGCAGAGCGGCACCCGGACGTCATTGCGCGGGCGGTCGGTGCCGTTGCACGCTGCGATGTTCAGGACGAAGAACACGATGAGGAGGCACCGAAGGGCAGGCATCACCCAGCGACCATAGACGAGGCATTCGTACCGGGGCGCTTACTCGGCGCAGTAAGGCCCCGCGACGGCCAGACGTCCTGGCTCATCGAAGGCCGACGGTCATGCCCGTCGTCGCGCAGCCTGCTCAGTCCAGCTGCAACTAGAATTGCTGCCTTAGGATGGTCTCCGCACGGATGTTTTTGGGGGAATCTCAGGGGCCGCCCGTCGGTTCTCTCGCGGCCTCGTCATGCGTGCATTGCCCCTCATCGTCGGCACCTTGGGCTTTTTGGCTCTGTATCTCTCGGCCCGGCGCTGGTTTGCGGGGGCCTACCCTGAGGCCTGGAGACATCGTCGCTGGGTGCGCAGTGCAGTACATGCGGTGCCCGTGCTGTGGGCCGGGGGCTTGTTGATGGCCTTTGCAGGGCGGCAGCTGGACATGCCGCGGGTCTCTCACCTCAGCTTTTCCATGTCCGGCGTGCTGGTGGTGCTGCTCGTGGCCACCCTCTTGCCCTTGGGCATTGCGGCAGCGATCCGAGGTTGGGCGGATCGAAAGCGCATGGCCGACCTTTCGTCCGCGCCACCCGCCGTGTCTGCCCCCCAGCCCGCCCCAGAACGGGCCGCTACGACCCCGCCTGAACTAGGGCCGACGACCGGCGCCACCCGCCGTGAGCTGCTCGTGCGTGCCTCCGCCGTGCTTCCCGCCGGTGGCCTGGTGCTCACCGGAGCGGGCGCGGTCGACGGGTTCGGAGCCGCACACCTCGTCGCGCTACAGATGAGCTACCCTGACCTTCCGCCTGAGCTGGAGGGCTTCAAGATCCTCCACTACACCGACATGCACCTGGGCAGCTTCGTCGACCTGCACGAGGTCCAGCGGCTCGTAGATCTGGGCAGACAGGCCAACGCAGATCTGGTGGTGCTCACCGGCGATATGGCCGACGACGTCGACAGCTTGCAATCTGCATTGCGCATTTTCGAGACCCTGGACCCTCGGCATGGCGTGCTCGCGAGCATCGGCAACCACGAGTACTTCCGGGGTATCAAGAAGACCTTGTCCGGCTACGCCAAGAGCAACGTCGAGATGCTGATCGAGCAGAGCCAGACCCTGAAGATCGGCGGCGCGCGCCTCTTTGTGGGCGGGGCCGACGACCCACGCATCCTGCGAGGCGACAAGATGGACTTCATGCACCGCACCGTGCACCAGACCCTGGACGGCGCGCCCAGCGATGCCTTCCGGCTGCTGCTCAGCCACCGGCCCGAGGGCTTCATCCCGGCCGCGCAAGCCGGCTTTCATCTGACCCTGTCAGGCCACACCCACGGCGCCCAGCTCGGCTTCAATGGGCGCAGCCTGCTGGAGGGCTTCATGCCCGATCGTTTCTTGTGGGGCGCCTACTCCGATGGAGCCAACCGGCTATATACCTCCAGCGGCGCGGGGCACTGGTTCCCCTTCCGGCTCGGATGCGCGCGTGAGGTGCCCTTAATTGTGCTGCGGCGCGGCCCCGCCGGCGGCGCTGTCAAGAAGGTGCGGCTGGCCTAGACTCACCGAGAGTTGTACTCAGCCGGCCTCAAGCGCGAAGGCCAACTCAATGAGTCGTCGCTCCTCGCCCCAGGGCGCGGCGAGCTGAACCCCGATAGGTAGCCCGCTGGAACTATGCGCGACGGGCACGGAGATCGCCGGTCCACCGGATGCATTTTGCACCGGGGTATAGGGGAAGAGTTGAACGAGGCGCCGCAGCTTCTGCTCAAAGGGCTGCCCGGCGGACAGGTCGCCAATCTTGGGCGCGGGCTCGGCCGTCGTCGGGCACATCAGGACATCGCAGCGCTCAAAGACGCGGGCATAGTCCGCCTGATACTTGCGCAGCCGCCAGATCGCGGACGGGATCTTCCACCACTCCCGTCGCGCCTTGGCTGCGAGGCCTCGGGTCCAGGGCTCCAGCCGGTTCACATCGCTGCCCGGGGTGCGCTTAACGGTAAACTCAACCCCAGCCGCGAGCATGGCCCAGTGCAACAGGAAGTCATCCGCAAACTGTTGGTCATAGGGCGCCGGCACGGTGTCTACGGAGTGACCCAAGCTCTCTAGGCGTCGCGCGGTCGCCAACGTGGCCTCTCGCACCTCGGGATCCACCGCCTCACCAGAGGGCGTGTCGATGAAGAGGCCGACGCGGAACTTATCCGTACCTGGTCCCTTCACGTGGCCGATCGGCGCCATACCTTGGGGCGCAGGATCGACCGCCGCATAAAAGGCCGCCGTATCCCGCACGGAGCGGGTGAGCACTCCGTAGGTCGCGATCTTAATCGGCATGCGCGCCGCGCTCGCCATCGGTGCGAGCCGACCACGCGTCGCCTTGAGCCCCACCAAGCCGCAAAAAGCAGCCGGGATGCGAATGGAGCCGCCGCCATCACCGCCGTGGGCGATCGGCACCACGCCGCCCGCGACCAGCGCGGAGGCCCCGCCCGAGGAGCCGCCGGAGCTGTGCTCTAGATTCACCGGATTGCGCGTGGCAGTGCCGTGCACCGGCTCCGTGGTGGCAGTGAGACCAAACTCAGCGGTAGTGCTCTTGCCGAGCGCGATGGGTCCGGTGGAACAGAACTCGGCCACACTCGCCGCGTTCGCCTCCGCGACCAGCGCGGGCATGCCGGCCGTTCCATAACCCGTCGGCCCGCCCTTCCAGGCCTCCATGTCCTTAATGAAAGTCGGAACTCCGGCAAAACAGCCCGTTGTGGGCTGCTCTGCCCGCTTCAGCCCGACCTCATACATTGGGTGCTTGATAGCGTTGATCGTGGCCTGTGAGGCCTCTGCGCGCTCAATCGCGGCCTGAACGACCTCCACCGTGGACACCTCTCCCGAGGCGATGCGCGCCGCGGTCTCGGTCGCGTCCCAGTCCTTGGTCTGGGCTGCGAGCCCGGCGGGCGTCTCGAGGGCTTGTTGGCTAGCGGGCTGATCCATGCGCTGACAGCTGTACCGGCTCGGCGCTCGATTGGCCAGCGTCAGTCGCCGTACCTGGGGGCAAAATCCGCAATCTGCCCTGCTCCTTTGTCAATCACCCAGCAAGCTGAGTTGCGCCTCCTTCACCGGGGCCTCTCCGGGCCAGGCCGGCATCTTGGGCACCAGATCTGGTCGAAGGCGGTGCATGAGATGCAAGAAGACCCTCGCGTGACGGGGGGCCACCGTCTCATCCGGCGCGTGAGTGAAGAAGAAGGCGTCTTCGCCCGTGTCCAAGCAGCGAGCTACCTCATCCGGCCACTGCGCCAAAAAACCGGAGCTAGCGCGCGGGTCGTTGCTGGCCACGAAACGCACGAAGGGCCGGTCGAGCACCGGCTTTGTGCGCACCGGGACCCGGGGCTTTTTGGCTTGGGCCGCCGCGGTGGTGGCATCCGAGGGTTTGCTGGCAAAGAGCGGGCGGCTGTCGAAGAGCACCCGCTCGATGTTCATGGTGCGCAAAAGGTCATGCAGCCGCTCCTCGTGCGGCCCCTCGTCGAACCAGTCCGGGTGGCGAAGCTCCACCGCATAGCGAAAGTCCCTAGGCAGACTCTGCAGGTAGGCCTGCAGTACAGAGAAACCTCGCCCGTCAAAGCTGGGCGGCAGCTGCAAGAAGAACGGCCCGAGGCGCTCACCGAGCGGTTGCATGCGCTCAAACAAGCGCTTGGTCTCGGCACCCGCGCCCACGAGGCGGGCCTCGTGGCTGATCGCCCGCGGCATCTTGAAGCAAAAGCGAAACGTGCTGGGCACATCTTCGGCCCAACGCTGCACTACTTCGGCCTTGGGCAGCGCGTAGAACGTGGAGTTGGCCTCGACCGCGCTGAAGACCTGGGCATAATGGCGCAGGTAGTCCTGCGGTTTGGCATCGCGAGGGAAGACATTGCCCACCCATCCTCGATGCGCCCACACCGGGCATCCGTAATAGAGCGTCACGGCAAGCAGACCTTAGAGCAATCACGGCGCAGCGCACGCGCATTCGTCCGGTGTCCGGATCGAATCGTCCGGATTCCGGACCCTTCAGCCCCTAAGGGCCAAATTCGGGCCTCTGGCGCCCCATGCCCCTTGGCCCAAGCCTTGCTTTAGGCAGCGGTATGCATGACGACATCGCCGTCGACGCAGCTTTTCGCGCCCTGGGCCTAGACTGGAGATCTGCCTCCGTAAGGGACATCGTTGACGCGGGACAGCGCGGCTATCGAGGCGGCGCACTACCCAATTCGGATTTCAACGGTCTCGCGAGGGTGGCCGCCCGCTTCGCCTATGCCCGCCGCTATGACGAACTCATCGAGGCTGACCTTCTCTACGATGATGACTTGATCCCGGCCGAGCACCCCGACCCGCCCGAGGCCTGGGAGACCTTGCCCACCCGCTGCCCGCAAGCTCGCCTGCGGTGGACCCAGCGGCTGCTCAAGCTCCTCAGCTGGCCGCTGCGGAAGTAGCCTCGGCCACAGCCGGGCGCAGGATAGCGCGGGCCGGCGCGCCCTCCCCGCCCAGAACCTTCAGTGGCAGACAGACAAGCTCGCACAATCCGGGCTGCACCTTACTTAGGTCGAGGCCCTCGATGAGCCACAAGCCCGCCGCCAGCAAGATCTGATGGGTCTGCACGCCGTCCCCCTCGTAGGCACCCACCGATAGGTAGTCGATGCCCACGGTCTGCACGCCCGCGTCGACTAAGGCCTGAGCGCCATCGGCCGCGATGTGTACAAACTGCTCATCAAAGGGCGCCGACGCCCAGTCCCGATGAGAGTTCTTGGTCTTGAACAGGACCCGCTCGCCCGCTTTTAGGTCGTACTGTGCAAGCTCACTTGCTCCGACACTCTTTGGATCGTGAATCTCAATTACCCGGGCCAGCCCCACCGTAGCCTCGATGGGCATCTGGTCGATCGTGGCCCCTCCCGCAATGAAGTGCTCGGGCGCGTCCATATGGGTGCCCGTGTGCGCGCCAAAATCCAGGCGGCTGACGTTACAATCATGGCCCCTGTCGATGCTGATCGGCCGGCTGACCTGCACTTTGGGGTCGCCAGGCCAGGTCACCAGGTCGGGGCTGAGGGCCACCGAGACGTCTATCCAGCTCACTTGGCGACCCGCATGACGTTCTTCACACCTGGGATGCTGCCATCATAGAGCCCCGCGTGGTCCTCAAGGTCGTAGCGGCCGCTGATGAGGGTCTCGAAGATGTGCGGCCACTTCACCTGCCAGACAGCGAGGTCCCGCACCGCCGCCTCGAAGGCGTCCATGCCCGCGTTCACGGTGCCCAAGAGCACGTGGTTTTCGAGCACGAGGTTACGCATCACCTTCGCCCCATCAAACTCGAAAGGCTCCTTGCGACCCGGCACGCCCGTGAAGACGAAGATACCATTTGGCCCCATCAACTCCAGAACGGAGAAGGAGAGCTTGGAGGCTCCCGTAGCCTCGTAGACGATATCGACGTCCCCGAGGGTCTTCCACAGGGCCTTGACGTCGAGGTTCTTGGCGCAGTGATAGCTCGCCCCAACGGACTCCACCATCTTGGCCCGGGGGTCATCGCTGTCTTCGAGCGAGTAGACGTGCGTATCAAATCCATTGTCTGCAAGCAGGACTGCGCCGAGCAGTCCGATGGGTCCCGCGCCCAGGACGAGGGCGCGCAGCTTCGGTCCCTTGCCTCGACCCACGTGGCGCGTACGCCAAGGCAGGCGCTCTTGGATGTCCCAGACCTGCAACAGTCCCTTCTCCGCGATGGTCAGCGGCTCCACGAGCACACCCACATCCCGCAGCGCCGCGGGCACCTTCACGAAGCACTTGGCCTCATCGACGATCTGCTCGGTCGCAAAGCCGTGGGCTTTGACGATGCCACGCTCGGTATAGGCACCCGTGGAGCAGAAGTCCTGACGATCCATCGAGCAGGGCATGCACTCCATCCAACCGCATGGTCTGCGCACCGTGGGCACCACGAGGTCGCCCACCGCGAAGCCTTTGACCTCCGCGCCCACCTCCAGCACCTCGCCGAGGGCCTCGTGATGCATGATCATGTACGCATCGTCCTTGGGCGTATCACCGTGCAGATGACGCGCGATCTCCTTATCGGTGCCGCATACGCCCACCTCCAGCACCTTGACCCGCAGCTGCTTCGGCCAGGTCTTGGCGGGCTCGGGGTGATCGATGATGCGGATCTGCTTGTCTTCGGGGAATACGGCCAGCGCTCTCATTTGTGCCTCGTTGAGCAGGCGAGTAGAAGCTATCGGGTTCATGGTCAAGACACCCGAAGTCGTACGCCTTCAACAAGACGCCGCGCGTGACAAGAATTGGAAGCGCTGGGGGCCCTACCTGTCCGAACGACAGTGGGGCACGGTGCGTGAGGACTACAGCCCAGAGGGTGAGTCCTGGTCGGACCTGTCGCACAGCGCGGCACGCAGCCGAGCGTACCGCTGGGGCGAGGATGGCCTACTGGGGTTCACGGACCGGCGCTGCAGGCTGTGTTTCGGGCTCGCGCTGTGGAACGAGAACGATCCGATCCTCAAAGAGCGACTGTTCGGTCTCACCGGTCCAGAGGGCAACCATGGAGAGGACGTCAAGGAGCTGTACTACTACCTCGACGCGACCCCGACCTACTCCTATACCAAGTCGCTGTACAAGTACCCGCAAGCTGCCTTTCCCTATCAGGAGCTGGTCGAAGAGAACCGCAGACGCGACAAGTCCCAGCCCGAGTACGAGCTGCTCGACACCGGCGTCTTCAACGAGGATCGCTACTTCGACGTCAGCGCCGAGTACTGTAAGGCCGACGATAACGACGTACTCATCCGCCTCACGGTGCGCAACCGAGGCCCTGAGGCCGCGCCAATGCACCTCATCCCCACCATCTGGTTCCGCAATACTTGGGCCTGGGGACGCACCGGCGACGGATATTGGCCAAAGCCCAACATTCGCGCCGCCGAGGGCGCGGGCCCCTGCGACCTAGATCTGGTGCACCACTCCAGTCTATCGCGGTTCCGGCTGTCTGTGGACACGGAAGCGCCCCTGCTCTTCACGGACAATGAGACCAATAAGAAGCGGCTCTTCGACAGCACCGAGCCCCAAGGACCCGCGAAGGATGCCTTTCACGAGCACATCATTGGTAATCTGCCCGAGGCACTTCGCACCGACAGCACAGGAACGAAGGCTGGCCTGCACTACCGCATGCAGATTCCAGCGGGCGAGCAGAGGGTGTTCCGCCTTCGGCTGACGGAGTCCGAGGCCGTCAGCACCACGCCCTTTTCTGACTTCGACGAGGTTTTTGGGGCCCGAAAACGTGAGGCGGATGAGTTCTACTCTCAGCGCATCCCCGCCAGCCTGAGCCTACAGGAGCGCAACGTCTCGCGGCAGTCCTACGCTGGGCTGCTTCATACGAACCAATTCTACCACCTGGTGGTGCGCCACTGGCTGGATGGAGATCCGGCCCACCCACCGGCCACCCGTCACCCCGACAAGACGCGCAACCAGCGCTGGCCGCACCTATTTAACCTCGACGTGCTCTCTATGCCGGACAAGTGGGAGTACCCGTGGTTCGCGGCCTGGGATCTGGCCTTTCACATGATCCCCTACGCACGCTTGGACCCCCACTTCGCCAAGCATCAACTGCAACTTTTCTTGCGCGAGTGGTATATGCACCCCAATGGGCAGATCCCAGCCTATGAGTTTAAGTTTGATGATGTGAACCCCCCCGTGCACGCGTGGGCGGTCTGGCGGGTCTATCAGATCGAGGCTGAGGCGCAGGATGGCGAGGGCGACGTCACTTGGCTCAAGAGCTGCTTTCAAAAGCTCCTGCTCAACTATGGCTGGTGGGTGAACCGAAAGGATCCCGATGGCAATAACCTCTTCGGAGGCGGCTTCTTGGGCCTCGATAATATCGGGGTCTTTGACCGCAGCCACCCCCTGCCCGATGGCACCCATCTCGACCAGGCCGATGGCACCTCCTGGATGGCCTTCTTTGCGGGCACCATGATGAGCATCGCGTTGGAGCTGGCGCAGCACGACAAGAGCTACTCGGACATGGCCTCGCGATTCTTCGAGCACTTCGTCGAGATTGTGGACGCGATGAACCACATCGGCGGGACCGGGCTTTGGAATGAGGAGGATGGCTTTTATTACGACCACCTCTGCGCGGATGGTGAGGTGCACTCGCTGCGCACCCGCTCCCTGGTTGGGCTCGCGCCGCTGTTCACCGTGCACCTGCTGGACCAGGCGAAGCTTGAGGCCTTGCCCGGCTTCGCCAAGCGCCTGCGCTGGTTCCTCGACAACCGAAAGGACCTGCACCGCACCATCAGCTGCATGGAGATCGGGCCAAAGGGGCGCCGCCTGCTCGCGGTGCCCAACCGGGACCGCCTGCAACGCACCCTGCGCTACATGCTAGATGAGACCGAGTTCTTGTCCCCCTACGGGATCCGCTCTCTGTCACGGGTGCACCTAGAGCAGCCCTTTCACTTCGAGATTCACGGGCAGTCCCAGCATGTGGGCTATACCTCGGGGGAGTCGGATACCTACATGTTCGGCGGGAACTCGAACTGGCGCGGCCCCGTCTGGTTCCCGCTCAACTTCCTTCTGGTGGAGGCGCTGCAGACCTACGGCAAGTTCTACGGGGACAGCTTAACGGTGGAGTACCCCAGCAACTCCGGGCAGCAGCTCACGCTACAGGATGTGGCCAGGGAGATCTCGGGGCGCCTGTCTCGCCTCTTTGTGCCGGATGCCAGCGGCAAGCGACCCTGCCACGGCCAAGACCAACGCTACGCAGACAACCCCGGCTTCAAGGACCTCATCCTCTTCTACGAGTACTTTGATGGGGACCACGGGCGCGGCTGTGGGGCCAGCCACCAGACGGGCTGGACCTCCTTGGTCTCCTGCTGTTTGGAAAAGGCGGCCGAGGGGCGCTAGTCTCAGGCTCATGCGAGGTGCGGCGAGCCTAGCGGCGATGGCCCTGACCTTAGGCGGCGCTACAACCGGCGAGGCCGCCACCTCGCAAGCGATCGGTCTGCAGGTCAGGGTGGGCGAGGAGGTCTCGACCCAGGTGGCCTCCGATCTGTCTCGACGCCTCGCGGCTAAGCTACAGGCGGTCACCCAGCGCTTCGTGCGGGTCGACTCCGGCCTGTGGGGCCAGTGTGAAGAGGGGCCCGCCTGCGACGCGGCGACCCGCCGGCGCCTCGACGTGCAAGACCTCGTCACGGTGCAGCTCTTTGGCGCCGTGACCCTTGTGAGAGTGGAGGCGGCACGCTCGAACGAAGGGCCGGCCGAACAGTCGCAAGTTGATTTGCAGAAATCCGACCAGAGCGCCTGGGACGGGAAGCTCGACGGCCTGGTCCGAGCCCTCTTCCCTGAGGCCTGGCAGCATCCTGTGGCTCAGCAGGTGCCCCTTGCGCCCCCTGCTTCCGCAGAATCCGAGCGATCCTGGGGACCGTGGGTGCTCATGGGCGCCGCGGGGGCCAGCCTGGTCGCGGCGATCGCGGTCGGGGCGCTCAGTCAGTCCGCCCGGGGCGCCGCCGAGGACGCGGCCACGCGAGA
>Ga0193954_1001360_pt1 | contig 12477 bp, 11 predicted proteins | sample BB_5_MG_FD_140340 | JGI IMG/M metagenome (GOLD analysis project Ga0193954, IMG submission 140340) | Microbial mat bacterial communities from the Broadkill River, Lewes, Delaware, United States - BB_5_MG | ecosystem: Environmental > Aquatic > Freshwater > River > Microbial mats | place: USA...
AGTAGATGGGAAAACAGCATCATACTTTGTCAATACACAGAAAAATGAGGTTAAGTTTGGTAGAGAAGCTACCAAAAACGAGATAAAAGCGTGGGATATAGATGTCATGCCAGATGGTACAGGACTACCTGAGGGTAGTGGTACCGTAGAAGATGGTGATGAGATATATGAGGCTCAATGTGTATCTTGTCACGGTGACTTTGGAGCAGGTGGAGCAGGTTATCCAGCTCTACAAAGAGGTAACGCTTATGAGGCTAAAAAGAGTCTAATACACCAAAGAGTTGGTGGAAATGATGAGGGACCTGTTCGTAACTTCGGTTCATACTGGCCAAAAGCTAGTACTCTTTGGTGGTACATCAAAACAGGTATGCCTCACCCATCACCAATGAGTCTAACTGATGATGAGACTTACGCTCTTGTAGCATATATCTTATCTCTCAATGAGATAAAGATAGATGGAGAGATAGTAAATGATGAGTATGAGCTAGATAGAGAGAAGTTTATGAAGATTGTTATGCCAAATGTAGATGGATTTGAGCCAAAGATAGATGGTCCAGATGGTATAGAGAATGTAAGAGCTTACTTTAATGACTTCTCAAACTATGGTAATGGTACTAGATGTATGAAAGATTGTTTCGAGGGTGAGCCTGTACTATCCAAAATATCTGGTTCAGGAATTAGTGATTATCAGCCTCCTATTAGCACCAAAAAAGAGCTTCCAGGTGAGAAAAAAGTAGAATCACTTCCAGGTCAGAAGACTTATGAATCTACATGTTCAGTGTGTCACGCCACAGAAGATATGGGTGCTCCAGCTGTAGGTGATAGAAAAGCTTGGTTATCTGTAGTGAGCAAAGGCATGGATAAAGTGTATGAGAATGCTATCAACGGAATTAACGGTATGCCTCCAAAAGGTGGTAATAGTAGCCTTACTGAAGCACAGATGAAAGAGGTAGTAGATTATATGATAGAAGCTAGTAAATAAGCTTCTATTATCACAATTATTACACGATATATAAATAAAATAGAGAAAATAACAAAGGAAATAATGATGGATAGAAGAAAATTTTTAAACTTAAGTGTGTTTGCAATGGTAGCAGTACCTGCTAGTTTGAGTGCTATTGATTTTAGAGAGACAAAACCAGATACTTGGACTGCTAAGACAGTAGAGGACTCTATCAAGGCTCTATATGGTGATGTTAAATTAGAAGAGAGTGGAGTTAAAGTAAAAGCACCAACAGTTGCTGCAAATGGTGGAGCTGTTCCTGTATCTGTAAAGTCTGATATTCCAGCTAAAACAGTAGCCTTGTTCCAAGATGCTAACCCTGAAGCTGCTGTAGCAGTATTTAGTGTAGCAGAGGGTGGAATTGTAGATTACTCACTTAAAATCAAGATGAAATCAACAGGAAAAATTACAGCTATACTAGAGGGAACTGATGGTAAATTCTATATGGGTTACCAATCACTAGAAGTTGCAAAAGGTGGATGTGAGGGTTAATAACCTTCCATCTAAATTTACTCCATAGCTCTTAGTTAAACAAATTATAGAAAGAATTTTAAAGGAATAGTATAATGTCAAAAAATATGAAAATAAAAGCGAAACTTAAAAAAGGTATCGTAAATGTAAAAGTAATGGCAAAACACGATATGCTAACTTATGACCAAGCAAAGAAAAAGGGTACAAAAGCAAACTTTATTACTCATATCTCTGCTACTTGTAATGGTAAAGTTGTATATGATGTATCTACAAGTCAGTTTTGGTCTAAAAACCCACAATTTAAATTTGACTTTAAAGATGGTGCAAAAGGTGATAAAGTCGAGATTACTTGGACTGATTTACTCAAAAACACAGTTACAGAGTCTAAAAAAATCAGATAAATATCTACTAGAGAGTCAAATTACTTTGACTCTCACTCTTTTAAACCCCTTGCATAATCATAGCATCTGCTACTCTTGTAAATCCTAATATATTAGCACCTGATATAAAGTCATCTCCTAAATCATGCTCATCACATACTGCTTTGATATTTTTATATATATCAGACATAATGCTCTGTAGTCTCTTATCTACTTGTTTGAATGATAGATATGTAAGTGAGCTATTTTGACTCATCTCAATTACTGATACTGCTACTCCTCCTGCATTGGCTGCTTTAGCAGGACCAAATAGTACACCACTATTTAAAAACAAATCTATAGCTTTAGGGTTTGTAGGCATATTTGCACCCTCTGATACTATCTTGACACCATTATCTATAAGTGCTTTTGCTCCTGCTTGTGTTAGCTCATTTTGGGTAGCACATGGGAATGCTGCATAACAAGGTATATCCCATACATGACTAGACTCATCACTATAGCTCTCTCTTCTAGTATAGGTCGCACTACTTCTCTCTAGCGTATAATACTCTAGTGACGCTCTTCTATTTAATTTAATATCTTTTAGTAGAGCTAAATCTATACCATTACTATCGTGTATCGTCCCCTTAGAGTCAGAACAAGTCACAGGAATAGCTCCTATATCATATAGCTTCTCTATAGCGTGTATTGCTACATTACCACTACCACTAACCGTACAAATCTTGCCTTTTAGGGTCTCACCTTTATCTTTTAGTATATTTTGAGTGAAGTATATTAGTCCATATCCTGTAGCTTCATTTCTAACAAGGCTTCCACCTAGAGATAGTGGCTTTGAAGTTATTATGCTATCGTAACTATTGGTAAGTCTTTTGTATTGACCAAATAGATAACCCACTTCTCTAGCACCTACTCCTATATCTCCACCTAGTATATCAATATCTTCACCGATACTATTATAAAAAGCTGTCATAAATGCCTGACAAAACTTCATAATCTCTTTGTCACTTCTACCTTTTGGCTCAAAGTCTGCTCCACCCTTTGCTCCACCTATATGAAGTCCTGTGATAGCATTTTTGAAAATCTGCTCAAAAGCTAGAAATTTGAGAATATCAGGATTTACTGAGGGGTGAAATCTCACTCCACCTTTGTATGGCCCTAGTGCGTTATTAAACTGAATTCTATAACCGTTATTTACATTAATCTCATTATTATCATCTAGCCACTCTATCTTGAAATAGATTGAACGGTTTGGTGCTATAATTCTCTCAATAATGTTTTGATTGTTATACTCAGGGTGCTTTTGCATAATTGGTTTGATTGAGATAAGAACCTCCTCTAATGCTTGGAAAAAGTTTGTATCACTACGACAGTTGCTCTCTTTAGCTCTTTTCATAGCTAATTCAATATAATCCATAAATATCCTTTGTTTTTTGTAGATGAGATTATACTACAAATTTGTATATAAAAAAGTAACAATAACAAATCTATAATTTAAATATTTTTGGATATAATTTCGCCCTATATTGTCTCGTCAAAGAGCGTTGCAATAACAAATATCCCAAATATAGGTGGTATGGAAGAGTCATTGACTAGAATAGGTTGGTTACCTATCATAAATAAAATAGACTAAAAGGTATAAAGATGAGAAAAGAGATTCACCCAGAGTATGTAACTTGTGCTGTAACTTGTGCTTGTGGAAACAAATTTGAGATAAAAACAGAGAAATCAGAGTTGAGTATCGATATCTGTAATGAGTGTCACCCATTCTTTACAGGTTCTGAGAAAATTCTTGATGCAGCTGGTAGAGTAGAGAAGTTTAAAAGCAAATATAAACTTAGCTAAATCTTTAGAGAGTTTATACAACTCTCTATACTATAAATTGAAAATTTAATATGATAACTTTCATACCTACTCCGATAGGAAACCCCCAAGATATTACAATTCGTGCTATGAGAACTTTTGAGAATACTACTCTATTCTTTTGTGAAGATACGAGGCAGACAAAGCGACTACTCAAACTACTCCAAGAGAGATTTGATATGTTATGTCCAGATGCTGATTTTATCTCTTTTAATGAGCATAATGGACTCCATAGACTAGAGGAGTTTGGCGATAGATTAGCAGATAAAACTCAAAACATAGTCTATGTGAGTGATGCAGGTATGCCAATCATATCAGACCCCGGGCAACTTCTAGTAGAGTATGCCCAAAAACATAATATAAGCTATGATGTCCTCCCCGGTGCTTCTGCTGTAACGACTGCTTATGCAAGTAGTGGATTTGAGGAGTCTAAGTTTGTTTTTTTTGCATTCTTACCACACAAAGGAATAGAGAGAACAGTAGCTCTAAATGGTGCTATGAGTAATGGATACAATACAGTATTATATGAGTCTCCTCATAGACTAGATAAACTTATAGATGAGATTTGTGCTATAGATGAGACTAGAGAGCTTTTTTTGGCAAAAGAGATAAGCAAAAAGTATCAAAAATACTACAAAGGCAGTGCCAAAGAGATAAAAGAGCAGTTAGCCACTACAACTATCCGTGGAGAGTGGGTAGTAGTGATAAAAGCTCAAAAAGAGATAGAGAAAACTCTAAGTCTAAATGAGGTCTTAGCCCTTGATATACCTCCCAAACCAAAAGCAAAAATCCTCTCTCACCTCACTAATAGAGCTATCAAAGATTGGTATAGCGAACTTACCAAATAGATTATAAAACCCAATTGTAACAATACGATACAAAGAAATTATCTCTGCTCTCTCATTAGCTTATATTTTGATAGTATTGAACCAAAAATCTGTTACCATATAGCAAAATTAATAAATCAATAGGAGACTATAATGTCCTTAATCCAAGAGTATAAAGCACATACAAAAGAGCGTGAAGCACTAGGTGTTCCACCACTTGCACTAACAGCCGACCAAACAGCTAGAGTAGTAGAGCTATTAAAAGCTTCACCTATAGAGGAGAGCGATTATGTTATGGATATGTTTGAAAATAGAGTTCCTGCTGGTGTTGATGATTCAGCGTATGTAAAAGCAGCATTTCTCAATGATATAGTACAAGGTAATACAACTTGTGAAACTATAGATGCTATAAAAGCTTGTAAAATTTTGGGTAAGATGTTGGGAGGATTTAATGTTACTCCTTTGGTTGAGGCTCTTAAGCTTGATGGTGAAGTAGCATCTACAGCAGCACATCAACTTAAAAATACACTTCTAGTATATGATGCGTTTAATGATGTAAAGGCCCTAATGGATGAGGGTAACGCATTAGCCAAAGAGGTAGTAGAATCATGGGCAAAAGCAGAGTGGTTTACAAATAAGCCAGAGCTAGAGAGAGAGATTACACTAACTGTATATAAAATCCCTGGTGAGACAAATACAGATGACCTCTCTCCTGCTAGTGAAGCGTTTACAAGAGCAGATGTACCTCTTCATGCCAACTCATTTTTGGTAAGTAAAATGGAAAATCCACTAGAGACTATGAAAGAGCTTAAAACCAAAGGTCACCCACTAGTATATGTAGGTGATGTTGTAGGGACTGGTTCAAGTAGAAAATCAGGTATCAACTCCGTTCAATGGCACATGGGTAGAGATATAGATGGAATACCTGGTAAAAGAACTGGTGGTGTGGTGATTGGTGACATTATCGCTCCAATTTTCTTCAATACAGCAGAAGATAGTGGATGTCTTCCTATCCAAGCACCAGTAGGTAAGCTTGAGACAGGTGATGTGATTACAGTTAAACCTTTTGAGGGTGTGATAGAGAGAGATGGTGAGGTAGTAAGTGAATTTACAATAGAGCCAAATACACTACCAGATGAGATGAGAGCAGGGGGAAGAATTCCACTAATCATAGGTAAAGGTCTTACAGCAAAAGCAAGAGAAGCACTAGGTATGGATGCAGGAGATATATTTATGACTCCCTCACAACCAGAAGATGATGGTAGTGGATATACTCTAGCACAAAAAATGGTAGGAAAAGCGTGTGGTATAGAGGGTGTAAAAGCAGGTGTATATTGTGAGCCAGTAGCTACAACTGTAGGAAGCCAAGATACTACAGGACCTATGACAAGAGATGAGATAAAAGAACTCGCAGCGTTGAGCTTTGGAGCTGATTTTGTACTACAATCATTTTGTCATACCGCTGCGTACCCAAAACCTGCTGATATTAATCTCCAACATACACTACCAAAGTTTTGGACCGAAAGAAAAGGATTTATCCTCCGTCCAGGTGATGGTGTAATTCACTCATGGCTCAATAGAATGTGTTTGCCTGATACAGTAGGAACAGGTGGAGATAGCCATACAAGATTTCCAATAGGTATCTCATTCCCAGCTGGTAGTGGGCTTGTAGCATTTGCAGGAGTTACAGGAATGATGCCTCTAACGATGCCTGAGTCTGTACTTGTTAGATTTAGTGGAGAGATGCAACCAGGAATTACTCTAAGAGATATGGTAAACGCAATACCTCACCAAGCTATAAAAGATGGACTATTAACAGTAGAGAAAAAAGGTAAGAAAAACATCTTCGCAGGTAGAGTATTAGAGATAGAGGGGCTAGAGCAACTCAAATGTGAACAAGCGTTTGAGCTAAGTGATGCAAGTGCAGAGCGAAGTGCAGCAGCGTGTACAGTGAAACTAGACAAAGAGCCTATCATAGAGTACCTAGAGTCAAATATCGTACTAATAGAAGAGCTAATAGCACAAGGTTATGAAGATAAAGCGACCTTACAAAGAAGAGCAGACAAGATGAAAGCATGGATAGCCAATCCAGAGCTTCTTGAAGCTGACAAAGATGCTAAGTACGCTGCGATTATAGAGATTGATATGAATAAAATCACAGAGCCTATCTTAGCTTGTCCAAATGACCCAGATGATGTAAAAACTCTCACAGAAATTCACGAAGCAGGTATGAGAACTGAAATTGATGAGGTGTTTGTAGGAAGTTGTATGACAAATATCGGTCTATTTAGAGCATGTGGAGAAGTCCTAAGAGGCGAGGGTCAAGTACCAACTAAACTATGGATATGTCCTCCAACAAAGATGGATGAGAAGACTCTCCAAGAAGAGGGTTACTATTCAGTTTTCGGAATGGCAGGAGCTAGAACAGAAATCCCAGGGTGTTCACTATGTATGGGTAACCAAGCAGCCGTGGCACAAAACGCATGGGTATTTAGTACAAGTACAAGAAACTTCGACAACCGTCTAGGAAAAGGAAGCCAAGTATATCTAGGAAGTGCCGAACTAGCAGCTGTAGTAGCCCTAAAAGGTAAACTCCCAACAGCCAAAGAGTATATGGAGATAGTACCAAACAAAATCAAACCAGAGATGAGTGATGAAGTTTATAAATATTTGAACTTTAATAAAGTTTCTAAAGATGAACTTGAAGCGATGGTTGGGTAGGTAATATAACTTAACTTGCTCCCAAACTGCGTTTGGGAGCATATCGATATATTGTAAAAGTAATAAATATAATATCCAATATTCCCAAATACAATTTGGGAACTAGAAAAAAATATTTTTTTTAAAGTGCAATAAATCGACACCCTACAGTTTTTTCACAGCATTAATAAATACTTTCACAACTTTACTACTCTATACTCTCCACAGCTCTATTTATTCTAGATATAGTTTCATCTACACCCAATATTGCCATAATCTCATCAATCCCAGAACCAGTCATCGAACCCAAAAGAGCTACACGAAGAGGCATACCTATCTTTCCAAATCCTATAGATTTCTCCTCTACTATCTTAGCCATTACGCTATGATACTCCTCTTGTGTAGATGGGTTTGCCTCTATTAATATTCTACTAAATGCACCCAATATCTCTTTTGCTTCACCTTTATAGGCTTTTTTGGATGATTTCTCATCATAAGTTGTGGGTGCTTTTATGATTAGATTAATCTGCTCGGCTAGTTCTATTAGAGTCTTACCTCTCTCTTTTGTAGCGTTTAGTAGCTCTGAGGCTTTTGGATTATCTCTCAAATCCACCCCAAAATCTAGTAGAAGTTCTATAAGCTTCTCATCAGAGCTATTTTTGATATAGTGAGCATTTAGCCATAGAAGTTTATCAAGGTTATAATTTGATGAGGATTTATTTATATTTTGTGGGTCAAATAGCTCTATCATCTCCTCAATGCTAAATATCTCTTGGTCTCCATGACTCCACCCTAATCGTACCAAAAAGTTTAGTAGAGCTTCAGGTAGATAACCCATAGTTTTATAATCCATAACATCAGTAGCACCATCTCTTTTGGATAGCTTTTTGCCATCTTCATTATTTATCATCGCTACATGATAAAAGTTTGGTATTTTGAAACCTAAAGCGTTATATACTACTAGCTGTTTGGGTGTATTATATAGGTGGTCATCTCCACGGATAACATCAGTTAGACCCATAAGAGCATCATCAATAGCCACTACGAAGTTATAAGTAGGAGAGCCATCATCTCTAGCGATAACAAAATCATCTACTTCAGAAGCTGATATATTTATCTCACCTTTTACGCCATCTGTAAATGTTATCATCCCCTCACGAGGTGCTTTGATACGGATAACAGGCTTTACTCCCTCAGGTGGTGTCCCATCAAAGTCACGATAGCGTCCATCATAATGAGTCCTTTCATTATTTGCCATCTGCTCTTCTCGTAGAGCCTCTAGCTCATCTTTGGTCATATAACATCTATACGCTTTGCCCTCATCTAGTAGTTGATTGATATACTTTGTATATATATCAAATCTCTTTGATTGATAAACCACCTCACCATCTTGACTCATCCCTACCCATGCAAAAGCTTCTAAAATAGCATCTTTGGCACTCTCAGAGTTTCTAGCCATATCAGTATCTTCTATACGCAGAAGAAACTCTCCATTGTTGTGTTGGGCACTAAGCCATGAAAAGAGAGCTGTGCGAAGACCACCTATATGCAAATATCCTGTAGGAGAGGGAGCAAAACGAGTAACTGTCATAATAAAACCTTAAATAAATTGATAAAGAATTATATCAAATATGTTGTTAATAATCTTATATTTAAGCCTAAATATAAAAGATTTAAACTATCATTTAATAAAAAGGAGAGTAACTATGAGACTAAATAGAGTTGTTACAATATTTTTAGCATTGCCACTATTTTTCATTAATATATATGCCAAAGGGTTGTGTATAGGATATAGCTCAGGAGATGCTGTACATCTGGACTACTGTAGAGTATCCACAAAGCAGAAGTGTTTTAAAGACAATAATAAACATATCGACTATAATAACACAGAAGATATATTTTCTGGAAATGATTTTTTTGAATTTCGTGACACTAATGATAGCTGTCAAAAGGTAAGAGTAGAGTCAGCTAGAAATACAGAAGAGGGGTTAAGCAATCACTGGGGTAATTGGATATATTCAGCCAATCTTCAAAAAGGAGATACTCCATATATCTATGCACCATATACCAATAGAGAATATATCAAGGTCTATAGCTCTGCTGATTTTAAATCCAAAGTGACACTAAGGGTAAAAAAAGATATAAAAGTAAAGATATTGGATAAATCAAAAGAGAGCAAGTATCAAGATATGAACTCATTTTGGTTTAAAATCAAAGTATATAATAAAGATGGCTGGATATGGGGAAGATACCTACACCCAAATCCATTTTCACCAAACAGTGTATATGAAGATTTGGTATCTCAAGAGTGATGGTTGTTGTATTAGGTACACCTTTGGAGGGGCTGAGGAAGATAGATTGCAACGAGTAAAAGATATCCTTTCTCGTTTATACAAAAGACTTTTTATTTAAGCTCTTTTGTGTTCATTATGGACTTCTCCAAATACGCTTATACCTCTCTTGTATCCCCTTTGGAATATGTTTCCAAACCTCTTTTTTCTCTTTGGGGTTCAGTTGCCATAAAATATTTTCAACATAAGGAATATCTATGATTTTAACTATCTCCTCATTTGAACTTTTTAGTTTATGATTAAAATAGTCTAAATGTTTTTTAGCTTGGGTATAGTTTTTACGCTTTAGATAGATACCTGTAACATCAGAAAAATATTCTATAAAAAAATAGCAACTCCAAGTATCAGTAGTCTCAATCAATCTTTTATCTACCTCTCTTGCATCTTCAGGGAAGAGAGTTTTTATCTCTTCTACGATTTTGATTTTGTTGAGGTCAAGGATACTATCACTTCTTAGATAGTTTTGAAGATACTCTTCTCTTTGATTCCAATCATATTGAGCCGTGTTATAGACACAAAATAGTTCATCCCACTTAAAAAACTCTAATCCTTTTAAATCTCTAATCATACATCTATTTGTGACATAAATATTAGAAAAATCTGCTTCTTTATGAAAAGTTAAATCTTGAAATAAAACGCTATTCTTGCAAGAAAGAGCATAAAAATCAATTGCATCTAAAAATATAATATTTTCAAAAGTAATCTTTTTATGATAGACATTTTCCATTATATTAGCCTCTTTTTCAAAAATAATATTTCTAAAGCCAACCTCTTGAAAACATTCACACATTTGCATATCAAACTGCTCAGAAAATGTCATATCTTCAAAAATAACTTTGCGATAAAAATTACATCTAATAAATCTAACTCCTCTATTTTTAAGAAGTTTATCATTGATATATATTTGAGGAAAACTTATATCTACAAAATCAATTGTTTCAGCTGTACCAAATAGCTCAATATATCGTTTTAATAGAGCTATAAAATTTTGATACGCTTTTCCATCTGTATGCCAATTTGCTTTAGAACAAGATAGTAGTTTATACTCTTCTGGAGAAAGTATCATAAAAACTCCTTTTTTAATAGTTTAGTCATTACATGTAGTAATATAGCATTTGCTATGGGTACAATGATAAACTTTTACTCATGACATCTACCTAAACCGACTAAAAACTCTCTTAAAATCTAAGCTTACTTTGCACTCTGTCTCTTCAAAGGTGTAGGCATTTTCTGAAAAATCGCCTACTTTATCATAAGCTGAACCTTTGAGTTTGTAGATTTTGGCTCTCAAATCATCAGGATAGACTAAAATGTAGTAGTTTACTTTCTCTTTTTCATAGATAGCAAACTTATGCACCTCATCTCGTCTTGCTGTTGATTTGGATATGATTTCTACTACAATCTCTGGAGCTTTTGTCAAATATCGCTCATTGGTCTCACCACAAGTTAAGACAATATCAGGTTTGAGTGTCGTGTAGTCATCTATCTTATAGTCAATCTCTCCCAATACTTCACATTTGGGACAATGCTCTAACTGTGTATATAACATTGAAATAATGGCACTGGCGATAGATTGATGTCTTCTCATCGGAGCAGGAGCCATAGAGTATGCTACACCATCTATAAGTTCCCACTCTCCATCCCACTGCTTATAATCATCATAACTGTAGTATTCAATATTTTGTGCTAGTGTTGTCATAACTCTCTCCTAATATATTCTTTTGGTTTATTATAGCACCTTTAGAGCTTAATATCCAAAACCAACTTCTCTATCATGTCCCATTTGCCAAAGCCACTATCTGCGTTGATATGTCCTGCGTTTGGTATGATGTGTAGAGGTATATTATATCTTTTGGCTATATCTTGGGCTTGTGATACTTTGATATATGGGTCATTGTCAGATACTATCATCTCTACTTTTTTGGCATATAGCTTCGGTGGTAGTGGTGTAGGGAAAAAGGTCTTGATAGTATCTACTTGTGTATCTAGTGCAGGAGGGGAGACCATAAATAGTCTCTCTATGGTATCTATCTCTTCATGGCATAACCATAACCATAGAGTATTGGCTAGAGAGTGGCACACTACAGTATCAGGCTTGAAATCTATAAGTATCTCTTTGAGCTGTTTTAACCATCTATTTTTTGTAGGGAAGTGACAGTTATCTAGCAGAGGGAACGAGACTGTACCGTAGTTTTGGACACACTCTTTTGCTAGTTCACTTTGCCAATGTGGAGTGTCACTCCCACCCCAACCGTGTAGTATAAGTATCTTTTCTTTCATATCTAATCTCTTTTAAAATTTAATTTATCAAATCCATCATCAACGCACCACCAATCTTTGAATACCTCATCATAAAATGGCTTTGTTACTATATCAAAATCCTCTCTATCTTGGTATAGATTAACACACCAATCAAACTCTATATCTCTTGATTTGATAGCCTCTATAGATAGTAGTGTATCGTTAATACAACCCAATGCACTATGTGTTATTAGAAGTAAAGGGGAGTTGAGGCTCTTTGCTAAGTCTATCATCATAAAATCTCTCTTTATAGGGACTAATAGCCCTCCTGCTCCCTCAACAAGAAGTATATCGCATCTTTTTTGTAGATTGTGGTATTTTTCTATGATGACATCTATATCTATAATACTCTTTCTATCAGCACAAAATGGAGCAGAGGGTATAGTAAATGTATATGCTACTATATCATCGGTGCAGAGTTGTTTGAAGTCGGGGTTTACTTTTTGTACTTCACTTAGTAACAAAGAGGCATCTTGGGGAATATCTACTACTCCTGTCTCTATTGGTTTATATACACCAACTCTTAGTCCTTGTTTGGCAAAGTGCTTTATTAGTTTTATAGTTGTGTATGTTTTGCCTACATC
>Ga0193954_1001363_pt1 | contig 12456 bp, 9 predicted proteins | sample BB_5_MG_FD_140340 | JGI IMG/M metagenome (GOLD analysis project Ga0193954, IMG submission 140340) | Microbial mat bacterial communities from the Broadkill River, Lewes, Delaware, United States - BB_5_MG | ecosystem: Environmental > Aquatic > Freshwater > River > Microbial mats | place: USA...
AAAGGCATTGCTACGAGAAGACGCAAATGCTTTTAATTTGCTGTTGTCAATAGTACCAATACCAACACGATAAAATAAATCTAAAGACGTATTTAGTTTAAAATAACTAACCAATTCATTAATAGAACTTTCATTTAAAGTTATTTTTAATTGCTTTAATTTTCGTCTTAAAATCTCTTTTCCTTCTTCTGCGATAAGCTTGGTACCTTCGTTTAATGCCGATTTAATTTTACTTCTAGCTCTTGCTGTAGTAGCATAATCTAGCCAATTGGCGTTTGGTTTGGCATTTTCTGAAGTCATAATCTCAACACGATCGCCACTTTGTAGTTCATGACTTAAAGGCACTAATTTTCCATTCACTTTGGCACCGCGAGTTTTCATACCCACTTCTGTGTGAATACTAAATGCAAAATCGAGTGGAGTTGCCCCTTTTGGAAGCGATTTTAAATCACCTTTGGGTGAAAAGACAAAAATTTCTTTAGAATATAAGTTGAGTTTAAATTGTTCTACAAAGTCTACAGCATCAGCTTCATTGTTTTCTAAGGCTTCTTGTAAACGGTTAATCCACAAGTCTAAATTGTCTTCTTTGGCATCTGCATTTTTATATTTATAGTGAGCAGCATAGCCTTTTTCGGCAATTTCATTCATGCGCTCACTACGAATTTGAACTTCAACCCAGCGGCTTTTTGGACCAACAACTGTAATATGAAGTGCTTCGTAACCTGTAGATTTTGGTGACGAAATCCAATCTCTAAGTCGAATTGGATTTGGCGTAAAATGATCGGTTACAATAGAATATATTTTCCAAGCTAAGAATTTTTCGTTTGCTAAATCTGATTTATAAATAATACGAACCGCAAACTTATCGTAAACTTCTTCAAAAGAGACGCCTTGTTTTACCATTTTTCTACGAATGCTAAAAATGGATTTTGGCCGTCCTTTAATTTCGTAGTTTAGACCTTCGGTATTTAAAGAGTCTTCAATAACTTTAGAGAATGCTTTGATATATGCATCTTGCTCTTCTTTGCTATCTTTAATTTTTTCTAAAATATCATTATAGACCTCAGGTTCAGTGTATTTTAATCCTAAATCTTCGAGTTCGGTTTTAATATTGTAAAGTCCAATTCTATGCGCTAGAGGTGCGTATATGTATAGTGTTTCAGATGCAATCTTGACTTGCTTGTCTGAACGCATAGAATCCATGGTTTGCATATTATGCAAACGGTCTGCGATTTTAATAATAATAACTCTTACATCGTCATTTAAGGTCAGAAGCATTTTTCTGAAATTCTCGGCTTGCAAAGACACATCCATATCTTTTTTTAACGATGAGATCTTGGTGAGGCCATCAACAATTCTCGCAACAGTTTCTCCAAACAGCCGTTCCATATCGTCAATGGTATATTCTGGGTTGTCCTCAACCACATCATGAAGTAAAGCTGCAGCAATAGATGTGGCGTCTAAACCAATTTCTTGAGCTACAATTTTAGCAACAGCAATAGGGTGAAAGATATAAGCTTCTCCAGATTTACGACGTTGATCTTTGTGCGCATCTACAGCGACATCAAAAGCATGACGGATTAATTTTTTATCCTCATCTGTTAACGTCTGATAGCTTACTTTTAGTAATTCTTTGTAAGCTTTTGCAATGGCCTTATTTTCTTTTTCTATAGCTTCCTCAGTCATAGAACTAAAGTAGTGAAAGGATTTCTAATTGGCAATTGTTTTTTTAAATGAAATTCGAATAAACTTTGATTTTTCAAGAAAACAGTGTCATTCTTTCAGGTAATAATAGAAAAATCAAGAGCTGTATTTATTATTGCGTAAGATTAAAAAAACTAATCATGGCTATTTGAATTAGCATTATGATAAATGAAGCTAAATTCATCTTTATTAATTCATTGCTTTTTATGTGATAAACGACCTTTGTATTGTCTTTATTGTTCATTACTCCAATGAAGATCATTGGAAGTATTACGAAAAGAAAAGCAATTACTATTGACCCATCTCGTTCAAGTTCGGCATCAATAAAAAAATAAATAAAAAGGCTTATTAAAAAATAGTAAAAGGAAAGCATTAGAACCCAACCCATCTTTGTTTTTAAGAAGACACCAATTAGAGGAATAAGCATTAAAAATGAAGTCCTTAATGTTGAAGTAGTAAATACTATTTTCAAATAGTCAACAATGGAGTTGCTATTTCCTGTTAATTCAAAATAATCAATTAAACTATTATAATCACGAATGAAGACTAGGATTGAAATAATAACAATTGGTATTTTAACTATAATATTTGTTATTGGTGTTTTAATTCTAGTCAATCTTAAGGGTTTAAATGTTTTAATTATAATGATTTAGAGTTCAATAATACAAATACTTCAAAATAAAAAACAACAAAACCCGCAATTAATGCAGGTTTTGTAATGACTTATTTCAATTTGAAACTTTTACGGATTAGTAGACCACAACGACGCATTAGCCATCATAGCGCGTCTAGGTAGTTTTAAACCAGATACAATTAGTTCTGCAAAATCTTCGGGCTGTAATACGCTGTCTTCAGAATCTTTGCTTGCAATACCTAATGCTATAGACATATCAGAAGCTATGGTGCTTGGTGTTAAAGTACACACTCTAATATTGTTTTTACGTACCTCTTTCATTAAAGATTGCGACATTCCAATAACGGCAAATTTTGAAGCTGAATATGCAGAAGTCGTAGCATTACCTGTTAAGCCTGCTGTAGAAGAGATATTTATAATATCACCTTCGTTTTTAGCTATTAAATGTGGTAAAACCTCTTTGGTGACGTAATACATTCCCATTACATTGGTTTGTATAATTTGACTCCATTGATCCACTTCCATATCGTTTAAAGATCCAAAAGCAGCTATACCTGCATTGTTCACTAAAATGTCTATAGCACCTAATGTTTCAATTAAAGAAGTAATGCCTGCTTGAACTTCCTCGTAATTACTCACATCAAATACAGCATATATAGCGTTAACTCCAAATGTCTTTAATTCTGAAACGGTTTCTTTTAAAACGGCTTCATTTCTGCCTGTAATAGCCACATCAATACCTTCTTTAGCAAAAGCGATAGCTGTTGCTTTTCCTAAACCTCTTCCGCCTCCTGTAATTATTGCTTTTCTATTTTTTAAATCTGTCATTTTATTATGTTTCTTTTTGTTCAAAGTTATAAAAATTGTGGGTTAGTCATGTTATAATAATGTGAACTTACAACCTTAAATTCTTAATGCGTTCTAAAAGTGTGAGATGCGTTTTTTTGACAAGTATTGGGTGTTAGAAAATGTTATTTACCGTGCTTTTTCCAATACGATTTACCGTAGCTGCAAAATACTTCTTCACCATAGTTTATGTCTTTTATTGCTTTGATGCAGACATTATTATCATCGTCTAAAGTAATTGCAGCATTATTTTTAAAATTACTTTGCGATAAGCCTTCTGCATCATTAGCGTATTTGGCAAAGCAATGGGTATGCATACTGTCCATAATAGTGCCATCTAGTAAGTTAATAAAATACCTATCTTGGTGCTGTGCTGCTCGTTTTTCGGCTTCTTTGTTATCGATAATTTCCCCTTTAAACAACGCAATGATTTCATCTTTATAAATGTCAACTGCCGTAAATAAACCTTGTCCAGCATGTTTAATTTGTGAAGGTTGAATAAACAAGTAATCTGATTCTGGAGCTTCAATAGTATTTGTACTTGTATAATGGTCTTCTGTATTGGAGGCGTTCAAGGTTTATAAGATTTGTTAAGGTTGTTAGTTGCTAGAATTTAAATCGCTTTTATTTTTTCAAGTTATTTACGCGTTCTAAAAGCGTAGGATGCGAATAATGCATAAACACATAGGCTTTATGAGGTGTTAAATTACTCAAACTATTTTTAGATAATTTCTTTAATGAGGTGATTAAAGGTTCGGCTTTGTATGTTGCTTTAGCATAATCATCCGCTTGGTATTCAAAAACTCTTGAAACATAATTCATTATTAAACCTGTGACTTCAGAAATAGGCGAGTAGAGTAGTCCAAAAGCAATTAAGCCAACATGAAAACTCGGCGTTTCAACTCCAATAGCATTAGATAATAACGGATTTGATATAAAGATGGATAAAATGAATAGTGTTAATCCTGTAAGTAGAATAGAGGTCACTAAATTGAAAATGATGTGTTTCTTTTTGTAATGTCCTACTTCGTGTGCTAAAACAGCAACGATTTCTTCATCGTCTAAATCGTTGATTAAAGTATCGTAAAGGGTGACGCGTTTTTCACTGCCAAATCCCGAAAAATAAGCATTGGCTTTAGTACTTCGTTTTGAACCATCGATGATAAAAATCTTTTCAAGATTAAAACCAACAGATGCTGCATAGGCTGAAATTTTGGTTCTCAATTCACCGTCTTCTAAAGGAGTTTGTTTATTGAATAGTGGTACAATAAGTTTGGAGTAAAACATATTCATAAATACAGTGAAAGCGGTTACAATGCCCCAAGCGTATAGCCAGAATTGATTTCCTGTAACTTGATAAAACCAAACAATAAGTGCAATGATGCCTCCGCCGAGAAGTACGGTCATTAGCAAACCTTTTAATTTATCTAAAATAAAGGTTTTTTTAGTCGTTTTATTGAAGCCGAATTTTTCTTCAATTACAAAGGTTTTGTAATAGCCAAATGGTGTTGTAATTATATCGCTAGCAATCATAATAATGCCAAAGAAAATTAAGGCAATTAGTATTGGGTTATCAGAATAACGTCTGGCGAAATTATCAACGTATTCAAAGCCATCTAAAAGTAAGAAGCCTAAGGTTAATACAAAAGAAAACAAGGAGGTTATAAGTCCAAATTTATAATTCACGGTTTTGTAAGCTTGTGATTTTTTATATTCCTCTGCGTCATACACATCGTTTAATACTTCAGGAATTGGATCGTTATAATGTTTTGCGTTTATGGCATCGAGCACTTTATCGATTATAAAGTTGATGACAATAATAGCGATGATGATATAGAATAGGGTTTGTGCTGTCATTAATATATTTTTTTGTCACCTAGAGTTCAGGTGAAAGGTTTTAGAATACTATTAAAATAGGTTTCGACTGCGCTCAACCAAACAAATTAGGTTATTTAAAATTGCGTTGGCGTTTGGCTTCAAAAATAAGAATTCCAGCAGCAACAGACACATTCATGGAGTCAATTTCACCTTGCATTGGTATACTTATATTTTTTGATGCAGCTTTGCGCCATTCTTCGGTTAAACCTGTTGCTTCTGTACCCACCACAATAGCTGTTGGTAGGGTATAATCTTGCGTGTGATAGGGTTCTGATTCTTGTAGAATTGCCGAAAAAATATTGAAGTTGTATTTCTTTAAAAAGTCAATAGCTTCATCAGAACTGGCCATAGCAATTTCAGTTGTAAATACGCAGCCAACACTAGAACGAATAATATTAGGATTGTATAAATCAGATTTTGGATTTGCAATAATAACGGCATCAACATTTGCGGCATCAGCTGTTCTAAGCAAGGCACCAATATTACCAGGTTTTTCAGGGGCTTCGGCCACTAAAATTAGTGGGTTTTTAGATTCAAATTTTAAATCTTCTAATGTATGATGTTTTGAATTCACAACAGCAATAACCCCTTCAGTAGTATCGCGATGTGCTAATTTCTGAAAGACTTCTTTTGATATTTCAATAATCTCAATATTGTATTGTGACATCGCTTGAGCTTCGCTTTCAGAAAATAATTCTGGATAAAATAGTAAGGTGTCAATATTATAGGCACCCTTTATAGCTAATGATAATTCACGTTTGCCTTCAATTAAAAACAGTCCTGTTTTTTTGCGTTGTCTCGCTTTTTCTTTGAGCAGAACAAGTTGTTTTATAAATGGATTCTGAACGCTAGAGATGGATTTACTCATTACTATATTATTTATATCTATATTTGAGAGATACAAATTTAACCTATTATGAAACAAAAACTACTTTACCTATTTCTATTCTTAACAATCAACACAATTTCATTTGCTCAGGTGGCGAATCAACCAAACGATTACGTGGTTTGCGATGATGATAATGATGGTTTTGCTTTATTCGATTTAACTTATGCAGATGCACAAATTTTAGGAAGTCAACAAAGTGCTGTAGATTATACGGTAACGTATCACGAAACAATGAGTGATGCAATCAATGGAGTTTATGCGATTAATTATCCTTATGTTAATATTACCAGCTGGTTACAAATCATATATGTGCGATTAGAATCTAATGCTACTGGGAGTTATGCGCTTACTGAATTAGCCTTAGTTGTAAATCCAACACCTATTGTTACTGTAGCAACATCCATGATGTTATGTGACGACAATGCCGATGAGATTGCTGTATTTGATTTAACAGCAAACAATTTAGAAATAACAGCGGGTAATACAGATTGGTCAGTAGCCTATTATGAAACACAATCAGATGCTCAGGTGCAGATGAATATGATATCTAATTCAGTAGCTTATACAAATACCTCAAATCCGCAGACATTATTTGCAGCAGTTACGGATACCAATACAGGTTGTGTAGGTATAACGCCATTAACTATACGTGTATTACCAAATCCTTCTGGAGCTATGGGAACTCCAAATGATATTGTACAATGCGATGACAATTATGATGGAATTACCGCTTTTGATCTAACACTAATCGAGGGTGAAATAAATCCGTCAGGAGAGCTTTTTACACTCTCTTATTTTATAGATGAAGCTGATGCTTTAAGTAATTTTTATCCAATTTCAGATCCAACTAATTTTACAAACGTAAGTAATCCACAAACTATTTATGTTAGAGTTGAAAATCTAGACGGCTGCTATGCACTTACTAATTTTGATATATATGTAAATACGTTGCCACAGTTAAATTTAGAAAGTAGTTATGGCTTTTGTGTAGGAGATTCAGTGGTCTTAGATACAGAATTATCTGCTACAGACTATAGTTTTCAATGGGCCAATGATGGTGGTCTTCTACCAGGTGAAACGCAATCGTCTCTAACGGTATCAGAACCTGGTTTTTATTATGTAACGGTTGTTGCTTTTTCTGGGTGTGGAACAGTTTCTACTATGATTAACGTAGAGGAAGTGGTTTGTACAGACACGGACAGTGACGGTGTCATTGATGCCGATGAAGATATCAATGACAATGGTAATCTAGAAGATGATGATACCGATGGTGATGATATTCCAAATTATTTAGACGATGATGACGATGGAGATGGTGTTGCTACTAGTGTTGAAATCAATATTGTATTAGGACGAAATACGATGCATCCATTTGTGGATACCGATAATGATACTATTGAAAATTATTTAGATAACGATGATGATGGCGATGGCGTATTAACTATTGATGAAGATTATAATAACAACGGCGATCCAACAGACGATGATACGAATAACAACATGATTCCAGATTATCTTGAAAGTTCAGTAGCTTTAAATGTTGAACACTTTAATGCTATTGAATTTAAACTATTTCCAAATCCGGCAAAAGGCAAAGTTAACATTCAGTTCGCAAATTCTTCTTCTGAAGTAGTAACCGTTAATGTTTTAAACCTTCAAGGCAAGTTGATTTTACCAGCAATGGAAGTTCAAGAGCAGTCTCTATCATTGGATATTTCTACTTTAGAAAGTGGTTTATATTTTGTGACTTTAACAACGCAAAGTATATCTGTAATTCAGAAATTGGTGGTGAACTAACTTAAATTATCAGTATTAAAAAAAAGCTTCAGGGGTTTCTTGAAGCTTTTTTTGTTCGGATTAGTTATAAGAGGTCATTGTTTTTATTGGTTTAAATTTCAATCATAGTTATTGTTTTTACTTTTTTAAGTATTTTATATGTCGCTTAATCAGCATCCTACAACGTTTTTTAGGGTTAATATTTCAATGGATAGGGCTTAAAGTACAACGTTTGCAGCCCTAAATTTGTAAGTAACCGAAATAAACATTGATGATGATTAAAAATTTCACAGTCCTTATATTAGTATTTGTCAGTCTCTCGTCTTATAGTCAGGGAATAACTTTTCAAAAAAACACCAACACTGCAGCTCAAAAATTCAATTTAGTACAAAAATTGAATAAGAGTGGTGATAGTTTAATCCTTGCTACAGACCATAAAAAAATAAAACAAGTTGATATATTAAACTACGAGTATTTAGAGACTTTTGAAATTAATAATTTAAATGCAAAAATTGGTTTAAGCCATCTCTCTATAGGGAATTATGTGGTACAAGCCAGAATAGGCAGACACTGGATTGTGATGTACTTAGAAAAAAGAGATTTAAAAGCAGAAGGTATTAAAACCACAAATATTAATATTAATAGTAATGTAAAAGAAATGGTTTCTAAGAATCCAATTGCTTCAGAGTCCTCATCAATAGATACATCTAACTTACTTCAACTTAATGAAAATAAAATGTATTGGGTGGTACAGGAGACTAATTCACAGTTTTCGTCATATAAAACAATGGGTTTAAAATTTTCATCAGAAATTTATAAATTAATAGATCAAATAGAATTAGAAATGAAATCTGAAGTGGCAAAAGCTAATACCCTACGTGTTTATGAGGTTTTTGATAAATCTGAATTTATGCGTAAACAGCTCAAAAATAAAAATTATCATAAAAGAAAAAGTTCTAAATTATTTAATGTTAATCCAATATATAATTCTGAAGATAAAAGGAAATCTATAAGTAGTTTGTAATTTAAGGGGTTAAAGCAGTCAGTGTTTTAAGGTTTGTCTTTGAGGTAACTGCGGATTTTTAAATTATTTCTAGAACTTTTTTGTAATGACTTAGGCTCAATATCGTCCAATAAGACAACTTAAAACCATATCATGAAAAAATTAGTACACCTATTTCTTTTAGCAGTCTTAATTACAGCTTGTAAAAACGAACCAAAACAAGACACTAAAATTGTAGAAGAGGTAAAGCAAGAAGAGATTACCACAAGCATCTATCCAGAACCTATAACTAAAGTGTTTGATGCACATGGAGGCATTGATAACTGGAACAAAATGCAAACGCTTTCTTTCTCCATTACAAAACCTACAGGAATAGAAAAAACCACAGAGAATTTAAAAACAAGAGCTGAGTTAATTGATACACCAACTTACACACAAGGATTTGATGGAGAAACGATTTGGATTAATGAAAAGGGAGGTAAAGCATATAAAGGCAACGCTACATTTTATAAAGGTCTAATGTTTTATTTCTATGCGATGCCATTTGTTTTAGGTGATGAAGGTATAACATACGAAGATACAGACCCATTAATTTTTGAAGGAGAGACTTATCCTGGAATCTTAATTACTTTTGAAGCAGGTGTTGGAGAATCTTCAAATGATCAGTATAAGGTTTTTTACAATGCTGAATCTGGTCAAATGGAGTGGTTAGCTTATACGGTAACCTTTGGAAGAACAGAAGGAAGTCCAGATTTTCATTTTATAAGATATAATAATTGGCAAACGGTTAATGGACTTCTAGTACCTAAAAGTGTAGACTGGTACAACTATAAAGATAATTTGCCAACAGAAAAACGAAATACAGTTGAGTTTAGTGATGTTGTACTTTCTGAAAATGCACCAGATAACGGGATATTTTTAAAACCTGAAAGTGCTAAAGTGATTGAATAATTAATATATCTAAACACAAAAAAAGCGAGCCATTTGGCTCGCTTTTTTTGTGTTTAGATGTTACGTAAACGTGCTAAGGTAATTTAATAGTTGTTAATCTTCTTGTTTAGGTTTCTCTGAAAACCGTTTCCAAAGTTCTGTTTGGTGGGTTTCTAAGCTTAAATTTCTACCATCAATAAAAGCATGTGTTAATTGATTGGTGCGCATATCTAAGGCATCACCTTCACTAATAAATAGTGTTGCGCTTTTACCAACTTCTAAAGTGCCATACATATCATCAATACCCATGATTTTTGCAGGGTTTTGTGTGATTAACTGCAAGGCTTGTGCTTTGGTTAAGCCATGTGCTACAGTGGTGCCAGCATAAAACGGGAGGTTACGAGAATTCATACGTTCCATTTGTCCGCTTGGTTCTAAAGCTACTAAAACACCAGCATCTACTAGCTTTTTTGCAAGTTTATAAGAGGTGTCATAATCATCATCTTCTAATTCTGGTCTAGAGTGAATTCGTCTTAAAAAGACAGACACATCATTTTGTTTTAAAAAGCTAGCGACATTACCTGCTTGATAACCACCAACAATTGTAATTTTAGAAACTCCATGGGACTTTGCAAAATTTACAGCATCAGTAATGCCTTTTTCATCATTAGCATTAATGTATAAACGTTTAGAGCCATCAAATAAGCCCGCTAAAGCTTCAAAAGGTAAATGTAATTCGGACTTATTTCCTTTATTATAACTCTTAGATTCATTAAAGTAATCTGATAATTCTTTTACTTGCTTGGTATAATCCTTATTGGGCTTTAAACCTGGATCTTCACCTAGCCACCAACGCCCACGACTAAAACTACTTGGCCAATTGACGTGAATTCCATTGTCCATTTTTATGGCGGCATCTTCCCAATTCCAAGCATCATACTGTACTACAGAAGATGTACCCGAAATACGGCCACCTCTTGGAACAACTTGTCCAAGTAATACGCCATTCGGTCGCATAGACTCAGTAACTTTAGATTCGGTATTATAAGCGATAATACTTCTAATATGTGGATTATATGTTCCCATTTCAGACAAGTCATCAGAAGCTTTTACAGCATCAACTTCTACTAAACCTAAGGTGCCGTTAGCGACAATAAAACCGGGATAGACGTCTTTTCCTTTAGCGTCAATAATATCCATGGCTTGTCTGGTGAGTGGAGTTGTAGCTTCGGGTCCAATGGTTGTTATTTTTCTATTACTAACCACAATAATGCTGTTTTCTATCACAGTGCCATTACCAATATGAGCGGTGGCACCAATAATCGCAAAGTCTTTGGTTTGCTTAGGTGCAGGTGTTTGCTGTGCGAATCCTAAAGTAACACACAACAAAAACAATAGACTATTTATTTTATTTAAGTTTTTCATTTTAAATCGTTTTTAGTGGTGTGAATCCATGGTGTCACAATGCATTAATTTCTCTTCTTTTTTCTTAACAGGCTGTGTTTTTAAGCCTTTGTTTTTTTCTTGAAGCATTAAGTTTGTGAGTTCACTTTTTTCTTTTTTAATAGCTTCACGCATTTGTTGATCTCTAGCTAAATCAAAATAGGTTACTCCTTCAATAATCGTTTTTTCAGCTTTAGCATAAATAGATAACGGATGATCGCTCCATAAGACCACATCGGCATCTTTTCCAACTTTTAAACTTCCAACGCGGTCATCAAGATGTAAAAGCTTTGCAGGATTTAACGTCACAAATTTTAAAGCCTCTTCTTCACTAACGCCACCATATTTTACAGATTTTGCTGCTTCTTGATTTAAACGACGCGACATTTCAGCATCATCACTATTGATGGCGACGGTAACACCAGCATTATGCATAATAGCTGCATTATAAGGAATGGCATCATTTACTTCATATTTGTAAGCCCACCAATCGCTAAATGTAGAGCCACCAGCTCCATGTGCTTTCATTTTATCAGCCACTTTATAACCTTCAAGGATGTGTGTGAATGTGTTAATTCTAAAATCGAATTGCTCGGCAACTTTCATCAGCATATTAATTTCACTTTGTACATAAGAATGACAAGAAATAAAACGCTCACCATTTAGAATTTCAGCAAGTGTTTCCATTTCGGCATCATGTCGGTATGGCTTACCGCTTTTCTTTAATTCGTCATAAGCTTTTGCTCTTGTAAAATAATCGACAAATACCTGTTCAACACCCATTCGCGATTGTGGGAAACGCGAATTAGTTCTGCTTCGCGATTGCTTTACGTTTTCACCCAAAGCAAACTTGATAAACTTGGGAGAATTATCATAGATTAAATCGTCAGCAGCTTCTCCCCATTTTAATTTAATAATTGCAGAGCGTCCACCAATAGGATTGGCTGAGCCATGTAAAATTTGAATGGAGGTCACTCCACCTGCCAAATTGCGATAGATATTAATGTCTTCATCATTTACAACATCTTCAATAGTCACTTCTGCTGAAGAATTTTGACCTCCTTCATTTATTGAAGCGGCTGCAATATGCGAATGTTCATCAATAATACCAGCCGTAATATGTTTTCCTGTAGCATCAATAACTTTTGCGTTTTTACTCGATAGGTCTTTTCCTATTTTTGAAATTTTACCATCCTTAATTAAGACATCAGTTTGTTCTAAAACACCTTCTTTTTCGTTTGTCCAAACGGTTGCATTTTTGAATAATAAGGTTTCCGATTTTGGTTTCTCAGTAAATCCGTAAGCTAAATTAGGATAGGTGATAGGGCTCATAAATGGAGCATCTGTAGCATC
>Ga0193954_1001365_pt1 | contig 12430 bp, 13 predicted proteins | sample BB_5_MG_FD_140340 | JGI IMG/M metagenome (GOLD analysis project Ga0193954, IMG submission 140340) | Microbial mat bacterial communities from the Broadkill River, Lewes, Delaware, United States - BB_5_MG | ecosystem: Environmental > Aquatic > Freshwater > River > Microbial mats | place: USA...
AATTAATATAGAGTGCATTTTTAAACGCGATAGTCTCATCGGCTTGTTTGAGTTGGATCAATGCACTGTAAGCACTGTCAAGTATGGCAAAAGGTGCTGAGACGCGATTATAAAGATAACTACGTGTGGGTTTATCCCACCCTGAAATAGCATTAAAGTTACGTGTTGTACTATTGTTCTCAAGAGTCAAGATATTCCCTTCCATCACATACTGGGCTTTATCTTCCGTATTGTCAACAACATATATGCTCCATTGATCAGATTTTAGCTGTGCATAGACACGTACTTTATAAGGTTTGCCCTCTTCAAGATTCTCAAATCGATAATCTCCGTTTTTGTCTGTTGTCGTTTCATCTAAGAGACCTTCAAGATTGTTGTACAGCTTAACAACAACACCACGAGATGGTTCTTGAACAATATTGTCATAGTCCAATCCAAAGCGTGTCACAGGGACACGATCAAAGGTTACTTTTCCAATAATGGCCATTGTATCTTGAGAGACTACTACGATATCAACCGTTACAAGATTTCCCTCATCTTTACCATCTGTTGGTCTATAAGTAAAACTATCTCGCCCTAAATAGTCATTATTAGGTGTATAGATCACTTTGCCTTGACTAAGTTCCAAAACCCCATTAGTTGGATTTGATACAATAGTAATACTCAAAGTATCATCATTTTGATCACTATCATTGGCCAAGACATCAATATAGTTGGCTTGATTGGTATTAAACTCAACCGTATCATCGACTCCTACAGGAGCAATATTTAAATCAGTCACATTTAAAACAACACTGGCTTCCTCTCCAATCTCTTTTCCATCACTGGGTCGATAACGAAAACTGTCCGTACCAATAAAGTCCTTATTTGGAGTGTATTCAATTCCCCCCTCAACAGAGGTTATGTTCCCATGTTGGGGTTGCGTTACAGAGTAGAGAGAAATCTGATCCCCATCCCCATCAACATCATTATCAAAAATTGAGACCAAAGTATTTTTGGTGTTACTTACAATATCTATTTTGTCATCGTAGGCAATAGGTGGGATATTGGCATCAATTGCCAAGACATCAATAGAGACACTTGTCATATTAGAGTCATTTTGGGTTTCATCTACTGCAACATACGTAAAATTGTCTCCACCTGTATAGCCCACATTAGAGATATATTTGATCATTCCATCACTGGTAATACTCACCGTACCATGTGAGGGATTTGTAAGACTTTTAATTGCTAGCGTATCTTCATCATGGTTAATGTCATTTTTGAGTACATCAAGGTAAGCTGCTCTTTGTGTAACCACCTCAAAACTATCAGCGACTCCAATTGGATCGTAATCAATATCATTAATTGTAACACGTACCAATACATTCAGTCCACTAGACTTTCCATCATGTGGGGTATAAGTAAAACTGTCTTCACCATGGTAATTTCTTGTTGGGGTATAGATTATTTTATCATCTTCTATATGGGTTGTACCATGTTGAGGTTGGGAGATGCGATCAATGAAAATTTTATCTCCATCAACATCATTATCATTGCTTAAAACATCAATTTCAATGGTATTGTTTTCATACATACTAATAATATCTTGCAAGCCATGAGGGGCTTGATTAACAGTTTGAACCGTTATGTTTACAGTTGTCATATTCCCTTCGAAAATATCATTATAGGGGGTATAAGTAAAACTGTCTTCGCCACGGTAATTTGCTCCTGGTGTATAGAGAATCTTATTATTTTCTACCGAGATTGTACCATGTGATGGATTGCTAGTGTTTTTAATACTTAAATTATTATCACTGTTACTAAGATCGTTGGCTAATACATCAATGGTAACTTGACGATTTTCATCTAAATAAACATAGTCAACCACACCTATGGGGGTATTTTGTTGTGCTTTTGAAACAACATAGATAGTAATCACAGAGAGATTAGCATCACTGTTTCCATCTGTTGCAACATAACGAATATGATCTACCCCTTGAAAGTTATGATTTGGGATATAACGTATTTTGGTATCTAGTACTTCTGCTGTACCATAACTTGGAGTAATAATACTTTTGATAGTAAGATTATCATCTTCAGGGTCACTATCATTAGCCAGTGGATAGACATAAGCTGAGGCATTGGCAACAATCGTCACAACATCATCTTGAGTGATGGGAGGCTGGTTTGTATTCGTAGGCTCGGTTACGACATTACTGCTATCATCCTTAGCTGCTGAACTTCCACAACTAACAAAAAATAAAATAAGTACAAGTGATAATATATATTTAAACATAGAAGACTCCAACACTATATTAATAATGATTTTAACATAATAGTTTTAAGAGGATATTAAAAAAATAGAAATAATATTCAAAAATATTAAATTTCTATTTTCCCAAACAAAACTCTCCAAACATCGTATCTAAAATCTCTTCACTGTTATAAGGTTTTGAAATAGAGCTGATATGAGTAATGGCATTTTGAAGATGGTAAGAGAAAAACTCCAATGCTTCATTTTCCAAAGGAATAAGCGAACTTTGCACCTCGTTTTTGGCTTGTGAGAGTGCCTCAATTTGCCTAGCAGAGACAAGCATCAACTCTTCTCCTTCTCCAATAGAGTCTAAAATGGTTAATAATCTATCCGTCAATACTCTAAAATCTCGTTTTGCACTCACACTAATAGGGTTAAATTTCTCTAATAGCTGCGTATCAAGATGTTGTTCCAAGTCAATCTTATTAATAGCCACAACAAGATGGGTATCTTCTAAGTCATGAATCAAATCAATGATTTTTTGATCTTCTTTGTCCAGCTTGTTACTACCATCAAAAAGAGCAATCACAATATCCGAAGCATTAAGTGACTCAATAGAGCGAGCAACCCCTATTTTCTCTATGTCATCATTGGCTTCACGAATTCCTGCTGTATCCACAAGACGGATAACGTGTGTGCCTATTTTAATCTGCTCTTCAATCGTATCACGCGTGGTTCCTGCAATATCGCTTACAATGGCACGATCATAGCTTAACAATGCATTGAGCAAAGAGCTTTTACCCACATTGGGTTTACCGATAATAGAGACATTAAAGCCCTCAATAAGTCCTCGTCGGCGATGTGAGGCATCAAGGATATTTTCTATTTTTACACTTAAGGTATCAAGTTTACTTTTTAGGTTATCAATAATATCACTAGGAATGTCCTCGTCTGCATAATCAATCATCACTTCAGAGTGAGCAATCGCTCCCAAGAGCATTGCTCTCGCATCATCAATAAAATATTTAAGTTCACCTTTGAGCTGTTTTGCCAAGATTTTTGCCCCATCAAGACTCTTAGTTTCAATTAGCTTGGCAATGGCTTCAGCTTTGGTAAGATCGATTTTTCCATTTAAAAAAGCACGTTTTGAAAACTCTCCAGCTTGGGCTAACCTTGCTCCATAAAAAAGTGTGGTATCGAGAATCGCACTTGCAACCACCATACCTCCATGACACTGAAACTCGACAATATCTTCGCCAGTAAAGCTAAAAGGAGCTTTAAAATAGATCATAATGGCTTGATCAATCATCTCATCATCACGATCATACAAAGATGTCAGCGTTGCCATACGTGGGGTAATGGAATCTTTTTTAGATATTTTTTGGGCAATAGAGAGTGCGTTGGCTCCACTAAGACGGATGATCGCAATAGAGGCTACCCCACTTGCTGTGGCGATAGCCGATATGGTATTAGTTTTTGCTAGTAAAGTCATTGATGACGATGTATTTTTGTCCATCACGTGAAGTTTTCACTGCAACGTATTTGTTTTTAAACTCACCTCTTAGCTCTTCAAGAGCCAATTGTACCAATATTCCATCCAGTGGCTTTGTTTTACCTCGACCATTCTTATAAACATGATCAATAACAGGAGCAATATAGTTTTTGATCATCTCTTTTTGCGAAGCTAAAAACTGAGCAATTTCCAGCTTAACATAGAGATTATATTTACTCTGCAACCAATTAAAGAGCATGTACGAAAGAGCATTGTATCGATGCCCCTCTTTACCAATAATCAGTGCCGCGTCCATCCCATCAAGATAGATTTCAGCCGTTGAGTTATCAATGGTCACTTCAATAGTATCGATATCATAACAACTAAAGGCAAAAAGTTGCTCAATATCTTTGCAAATTGCTACTTCAAGTTCTTGAACGGTAATGTCTTCATCTTCATCAGAGATTTCAAACTCATTGATACGAAGCTCTTTGGAGTGGTTATTTTCCTCAAAAAAATTATCCAAAACATCTTTATCATTACGAATTAAATCTTGATCAATTTTATTGGTCTCTTTTTGTTCTTCTTTAGCTTTGCTAGGTGTTGGGGTTGTTTCTTTAGGAGTTTTGACAATATTATTTGTTTCATCTTCAGTAGGGAGAGCTTGAATGCTCTCTTCCTTACTCTCTTTTACTTGAATCTCTTGTTTGCTACATTCCGCTACAATAATTGCATTTTTTCGCATAAATCCAAGAATACCACTGCTTGGATGTTGGATAATTTCATATTTTAGCTCGGTTACTGAACACTCAAGCTCAAAAGCTGCTTTCATATAAGCATCTTCAAGAGTGCGTGCTTCAATCTTTTTCATTATTTATCCTTGTGCTTTTTATGCGCTTCAATCTCTATGGCTTTGTGTTTCTCATACGCCCCATTAATATAATATTGCTGTGCAATGGAGAGAAGGTTGTTTGTAAACCAATAAAGTACCAATCCAGCAGGGAATGTAATAAAGAATACCGTTAGAATCAATGGTAGATACATAAAGATCTTTTGTTGCATTGGATCAGTGATCGTAGTGGGTGTAAGCTTTTGCTGTAGATACATTGATGCACCCATCAAAATCGGCAAGATAAACCATGGATCCATTTTTGAAAGATCTTCAATCCATAAGATCCACTCAGCTCCTTGAAGCTCAACAGCGTTGAGGAGTACACGGTAGAGTGCAAAAAAGACAGGAATTTGTAAGAGCATTGGTAGACACCCACCCATTGGGTTGGCATCATGTTTTCGATACAACTCCATCATATGCTGGTTCATCTTTTGAGGATCACTTCCATAACGCTCTTTGATCTCTTTCATTTTTGGAGCCAAGTCTTTGAGCTTTTGCATCGACATCATACCCTTGTATGAGAGAGGGAAAAGAACCAATTTAATCAAAATTGTGAAGAGTACAATAGCCCATCCCCAATTGCCTACATAATTGTATATCCAAAGGGTTACTGCAAAAAATGGTTTCGCAAGGAAAGTAAACCATCCATACTCAATCGCATCAGTGAGTGCAGGGTTAATATCATTTAAAGTTTTAAAATCTTTCGGACCAATGTATCCACCAAGTTTTAGATTTTGTGCCCCTTGGATAAAAATTAGAGGGTCTCCATCATTGACAGGAAGCAATGAAACTTGCATTCCTTCATTGAGATTATAGAGCATAGATGAATAGTAACGATCAAATGCAGAGACGAGGGAAGCACTTTTAAACTTCTCATTTCCTGTAGCATCACCATCTTCAATCGTTGAGATAATCTTATCACCATCACGTACCAAAGCACCTTTAACAATCATAAACTCCGTTGTATCTGCAGTTGGTCGATACCCTGGAGTAATAAAGTAGTCACTTTTGTTAGAGAGCTTTATATCAAGTGTATAGGCACCACTACTGGCAATCGTAATGGTTTTCGTAACTGTTGTCGAAGAGAGTGTTTGTGTTAAAACAACCTTAACATTCTCTCCCTCATTAAGCGTACTCTCTTTAATTGAAGCAACATAAGGAACTTTAAATGCCTCTTCATTGAGCTTAGTATCTGAAAAACGCATCTCAAGAGCTTTGGTTTTAGTGTTATCAAAAAGCTTTAAAACTTTATTTTCATCATCTCTGTATTTATCTTCTAGGAGCGTAAACTGTGCAACACGACCTAAGTGATCAATCTCAAGAATAAAATTCTTTGATGATATTGTAGAGATAATTGGTGCGGTAGAGACGACAGGAGCATTGCTAGCTGTGGTTTTTTCTACTTTAGGAGCGGCACTCTCTACACTACTTGGAGTAGATTTATCACTACTAGGTGTTGGCGAGGTAGTTTGCGTTGTTGTAGTTTGGTTGTTGTTTGGGGTTGGAGCCTGCTTAGGTTGATTTTGCTGTATGTAGTACTCTAAGCCTACAAAAACAATAAACGATAAAAAAAATGCAAGCATTAATCTCTTATTTAAATCTGTCTTATCCAATTGAATACCTTTTTAAAATTTTCATAATTCCTATTTAAAAAGTCAGGAGAAGAAGAGAGCATAAAAGACTATCTACTAGCCTTTGCTTTTGATCGTTCAAGAGCATAGAGATATGATTTTTCAAGTTCAATAAAGTTTGTTTCCAATATAGGTGCTTTAGCTACCAATACAAACTCACCAAACCCTAATTGATCAATATTTTTTATAAAAATAGCCCTCAATAATCTTTTTGCTCTGTTTCGTTTTGTAGCATTTCCGATTTTCTTACTTGCTACAACCCCTACTTTTTGTATATCTTCACTCTTTTTATAAAAAACCACAAAGAGAGGTGTGTGCCAAGTTTTTGTAGCTTTTTTATATACTCTATCAAACTCTTTACTATTTTTAAGCGTAGTAAAGTGTTTTAAACTGCTAATCTTTTTCTACCTTTAGCTCTTCTAGCTGCAATGATTTTTCTACCATTTTTACTCTTCATTCTAGTTCTAAAACCGTGTGTACGTTTTTTTGGTGTGTTGTGTGGTTGAAAAGTTCTTTTCATCTTCTTGTCCTTTTGATCTTTTTTGGTTGTAATATATACATATTCGAACCGAGATTTTATCCAAAGAAGACTTAAGAAGCTATTAGCTAAAAATAGTATTCTTCTATTTTATAACGAGTGATACTTTATTTCACCTAGAGAGCTCTTGTGGCGTGCATTAATATAGAGTTGAAATGCTTTATAAATCACATCTCTTACATCGTATCGGTTGGTTCGTACTTCGAGGGCTACACAGGTAATATCTTTGACATCTTGATCTTTTGTAAGTGTGGTTACCAATCGATTTGCAAACATATACCCACCATCTACTGTTGTATCTTGGCATACTATTGAGTAAATACCAAATTTATTATCAATAATTTTTAAAATATCAGTATCACGTTTTGCATTGAGGATAAATTGATAGAGATCATCATAATCAGCTTTAATAGTAATAACGGTAAATTTTGTTTGTGTTTTATCTAGCATATAGAGCAACATATCCACAACAGGGGTTAACTCTCTTTGCATCTCAACTGCAATCTCTACCTCTCTCTCATTAAAGGTAAACTCATTTTTCTTATTTCTATGATCTGCCATAACACTCTCTCTTTTGTTTTAAGTTGGGAATACCTCTTCGCTGAAAGGTTATCGTTTTAGTAGTAATCAAAGTATAACAAAATTAGATTTAATCAAAAATTAGTCATACCCATAATATAATAGCATTTATGAAAAAATCAAACATTAACAACGTACTTACAGAAATCAAAACTCCCGCATGGGTGATTGAAGAGCCTTTATTAAAAGCCAACCTAGAGATGATGCAGTACATCAAAGAAAAAAGTGGAGCCAAAATCCTCTTGGCACTCAAGGGATATGCCATATTTTCAACTTTTGACATCATTAAAGAGTATCTTGATGGCTGTTGTGCCAGTGGTCACAATGAAGCAATTCTTGCCTCTGAGGAGTTTAAAAAAGAGGTACATACCTATTCTCCTGCTTTTAAACGTGATGAGATAGAAGCCATTGCCAAGCTATCAAATCATCTCGTATTTAATTCCATCGCCCAATTCAAAAAATATGCATCCCTAGCCAAAGCTATTAACCCCAATATCTCCCTAGGCTTACGTATTAATCCTGAGTTTTCAAGCTCTCCAAAAGAGATCTATAACCCTTGTGGTCTCTATTCACGGCTTGGTGTCACAATTGAAAATTTTGATGAATCGATTTTACCTTTGTGTGAGGGATTGCATTTTCATGCCCTTTGTGAACAAGACAGTGACGCTCTTGCAAGTGTACTTGAACACTTTGAATCAAAGTTTGGCAAATATATTCCTCAGATGAAATGGATTAATTTTGGAGGAGGACACCATATTACCCGTGATGATTACGATCTAGGATCCCTCATCACACTCATCAATGACTTTAAGACCAAATACAATGTCTCTCAAATCTATCTTGAACCAGGAGAAGCTATAGGTTGGGAGTGTGGTGTACTAGTAGCAAGTGTGGTTGATATTGTTCATAATGGCATGGACATAGCCATTCTTGATATCTCTGCCGAAGCCCATATGCCTGATACCATTATCATGCCTTATCGTGCAGATATTCGTCACAGTGCTAAAGCAGGTGAAAAAGCCCACAGCTACCGTATTACAGGCAATAGCTGTCTAGCAGGTGATGTTATGGGAGATTACAGCTTTGATGCACCACTTACCATAGGTGATAAGCTCATCTTTGAAGATCAAATCCACTACACCATTGTGAAGGCAACTACCTTTAACGGTGTGAAACTCCCTTCAATTAATATTTTACACGCAAATGGCACACTAGAACGCGTAAAAGAGTTTGGCTACAATGAATTTAAAGATCGCTTATCATAACCCTCCTATTAGAAGGGTTTTATCACAACAAAGATCACAATAGCAATTGATAGAAGGGTAGGAACTTCATTATAGATTCTAAAGTACTTACCACTTTTATGGTTTTTGTCTTCAATCAATTTTTTACGGTGGTACTCTAATGAAAAGCTATAGGCAACTAAAAGTGCTACAAAAAAGAGCTTGGCATGTAACCACCCTCCACCACTTAACATCGCAGGCACAATATAGATCAATAAAGCACCACTGATAATTGTCGCCCACATGGCAGGCAGACCAATGTATTTGTAGAGTTTATACTCTTGAATCTTGACTACTTCTAAAAATTGCTCTTTATCCTTATGTTCACTATGATAGACAAAGAGCCGTGGCAGATAAAAAAGCATCGCCATCCAACTCATAAAACTCATCACATGAAATGCCAAAACCCAGTTATAATATGCCGCCATTATTTCTCCATTATTTTAAAATCATTTTTACTATAAACCACCATTTGTGGTGTGTGATAATGCCCAATGTGAGCTCTATCAATCTTAATTTTACTTCCATTAGAGGGAATTGTATGTTTATCTTTAAAAAAGATTGCAATTTTTTGCTTCCCTACTTGCAAAGAGCGTTTGTTATAGACTCCTACAATGTTTTTATAGACCTCATTTTGCACACTCATATCCAAACCTTTGGAAGCATCTTTGATATAGCTTGAAGTATCGACCTTTTGAGCTTTTTGTACATCAAATATTTTGGTGACCTCTTTGAGTCCATTGTAATCTTCCACACGGTCAACCTTAATATCGTAGCTGTAACCCTCATCCAAACTATAGATATCCCTAAAAACCATAATCCCCCTACCCTCTTGATAAGCCTTGATAATCGCCACATCTTTACGTTTAAAGATCACTTTGACATCTTTGAGTTCAAGTGGCTTTGTAATAGAGTCAATTGAATAGAGAGTAGCAATGTTATCTTTTGGACTCTTTTTTATTTTTTTGCTCTCTTTGTTACTCTCTTCTTGGGGAATGATACTCAGTGTTGGTTTGGGGGTTGTGGCTTTTGCACCACCAAGCGTAAATGTCGCATAGATGGGTAGGTGATCAGAGTAGCCTTTTTTGGTGTGTTTGTGATGTTTGAGTTCCCATCTGTTGATACGCCCTCGCTCTTTGAAGAGATAAGGAGCTTTAAAGACGCCAAAAGAGTCTACTTTGTACTCAATCTTTTGATTATCAAGCATCGTTTTAGGAATAATAATGCTATCAATTGAGCCTTTTTTACCATAAAAGTTTTTGCTCCATCGGGCATTTTTAGCGACATCTAGCCATAAGTTATAATGTAACAATCTATTTTTACTCGATGTTAATGTAGCAATATCCACAAAACTACCATTATACAAGGTATTAAGGATATGGTTTATTCCTGTCTTTCCATTACTATCATCAAACTTATCATCCATAGTGACATACTCATTATGATCACTGTTAAAATCACCCAAAATGACGTACTCACTCGATGTTGGAAGCCTCTTAATTTGATTGATCAAGGCTTTGGCATAAACAATACGTTTGCTTTCTGTACCGTAGCTGTGTTTGGATTTCCAATGATTGACAAAAACAATCAACTCTTGACCATGAACATCAATTTTCGCTTCTAAAATAGAGCGTGATTTATGCGAACGGTTAATGGTAATTTCATGCGTTTTTTTAATCTTAAACTTTGAAAGCAGAGCAACTTTGACTGTTGAACTCTGTTTTGAAGCAATGGCATGGTAGCGATACTCACACCCTACCCTTTTGAGTCGGCGTTTGAGCATATTAAGTGCATTGATATTTTCAATCTCTTGGAGTCCAATAATATCGGCATTGATATCGCAAATAACTTGGGCGATATTGTTAAGCTTAACATCCAAAGCACTCTTGTCCCAACCATTACGGTGGGGTTGATAGTCACGGTACTCACTTCCATTTTTTTGCATATCAAAGAGGTTTTCAACATTGTAAGAAGCAACTTTAAAACTATTGGCAAAGGCAATCATAGGCAATAAAAAAAGTACAATATATTTTTTCATCTATTTAAAAAACTTACCGATCATACTCATCGCACCATCCACACCACCCACATGTTCCAAAATATTATCTGTAAGAGATTTGTCATCACTGGTCATACTATCTATAATATTTGGAATACTTTCACTTAGTGATAAGATGGCACTGTCCTCATCCACTCCCAACTTTGAAGCAAACTCAGCAATCTTACCTTCACCCAAAAATTCAATAAGAGACTCTTTTGAAATTGGAGAATTATCACCATCTCCAACCCATGAGCCTACTATCTCAGATAAATTATCATTTGATAATGCCTCTTTGACACTCTCTACCAATCCACCTTCACTCATAACACTCCCTAAAGCAGTACTAATATCTCCCAAATCCAATGAGGATGATGCCTCATTACTATCATTTTGAATGAGCGATGCAGCAGTATTTAACAAACTTCCAAAATCCATAATTAATCTCCTAATAGTTGTATTAATCTAATAATACCATCTTTATCTATAAATTTAGTATGGTATAATAGAGCCTAAAAAGGCTTACCTATGATGGTTTGTGAATGTTTAGATTTGGAGTATGATGATATTAAAAAAGCGATAGATGACCACCCAAAAGAGCTTAACGATGTACTTGATGCTATAGAAGCAATTAAAGAGAGTATTGAAGCGGGTGAAATCTGTGGCTGCTGCATGGAAGATGAATGCGATAGAGTCGATATGCTTTTGATTGATGCCGTACGCAAAGCATTGGGAGAGCGAAAATTATAACAAAGGATAAAAAATGTTAGTATGTGATTGTATGGGACTTGATTATGCTGAAATTCAAGAAGCAGTCAAAGAGCATGGTGATAATTTAGAAGCAATTCAAGAAGCTACTGAAGCAGGTACAGTCTGTGGTTGCTGTGCCCAAGATGAGTGTGATAAAGTTGATATTTTGCTCAAAGATGCAATTGCTAAAGCTTTAGAAGAGAGTGAATAATGTTAGTATGTGAATGTTTGGATTTGAGCTATGAAGATATTAAAAAAGCCATTGACGAACACCCAAAAGAGCTTGATGATGTCTTAGAAGCCATTGAAGCGATTAAAGAGAGTATAGAGGCAGGGGAAATTTGTGGTTGTTGCCTTGAAGATGAGTGTGATAAAGTTGATATGTTACTCGAAGATGCCGTCGCTAAAGCACTCAAAGAGCTTACTCTTTGACTTTAACAAAAGAAAATACAACAACCCCTACTACATCTGCTATAAAATCACCCCAATCTAATGTGCGGTTAGGATTAAAGGCTTGGGTCAGTTCTTCTAATCCTGCAAAAGTAAGTACGATAATGGCTCCCACTTGCAAATTAAATTTCCAAAACTTAATTGATTTAAACTTCAATGAATAGTTTAACAGCATCGCCATCACTCCAAAAAGCAGTGCATGGGCGATCTTATCAGAATAGGGAATATGCTTTAAAAAAACAAAAAACTCACTGCGTGGATTGGTATTGGCTTGATAGATAATAAAAATTATAATTGCAAAAAAAAGTGCAGTGAGGAGATGTCGATGGTTCATATAAAAAACGCCAATAAGATTACACCAAAAAGGATTCTATAGATTCCAAACGCCACAAAGGTAAAACGTGCCAAGAAGGCTAAAAATAGCTTAATGGTAATGTAGGCAACCACAAAAGCAACCACAAAACCAACCACAAAGGGAAGTACATCAATCCCCATAAAATCTTGATAGTGCTTAAGGAGATCATAGCCACTCACCGCCCCC
>Ga0193954_1001366_pt1 | contig 12427 bp, 13 predicted proteins | sample BB_5_MG_FD_140340 | JGI IMG/M metagenome (GOLD analysis project Ga0193954, IMG submission 140340) | Microbial mat bacterial communities from the Broadkill River, Lewes, Delaware, United States - BB_5_MG | ecosystem: Environmental > Aquatic > Freshwater > River > Microbial mats | place: USA...
ACCATTCCAGGTGACACAATCTGCTGTAGCACTTGAGCCAATCGCCAGCTTGAGAGCATCACGCTTAACAATGGTTGCCTTGATTAGATCAGTAATTCGTGCATTGTCAAAGTTCGCATTAGTGATGGTTGCGAACAGCCCTTGAGCCACAAACAGACCAACGGTATCGTCAAGCTTGCCTGCTTCTTCAGCCTCTGTTGCCACAACAGAGAGACCACGTAAAACATACACTAACAAGTCTTGCAGCTCAGCCGTATCCGCTTGCTTGCCACAGGCTCCAACAACTGTACAACCCGTGCCTTTAGCCGCTTCTTGACATTGAAAACAGAACATACCCATGTTTGAACTCCTTTTAAAATATTAAGTGAGGAAAATGTTTTTTTGTTGCGTCAGACAATGACAGATATTTTTCGATAAAAAATTGACGCAGATCAAATGTAGCAAGATTGATTAAAAAAGAGTGCAAGCGTTTTTTGCCAAGCAGGCACTGAGAAGAGAGGTAAAACCATTCGGGAGAATTACAGACGAGACAATAAGCCACTCAAAAAATTAAGTTGTTAGGCATACTCAACGACATTACGCCCTTTTTCTTTCGCTTGATAAAGGGCATCATCAGCAGCCTTAACCACGGCTCTGATCTCTTCACCATGCAGTGGGAATAACGCAACACCAAGAGATATGGTGATGGCGAGTTTTTCATTATCTGAAAAGATATAAGCACTTCCTTCAACGAGAGCACGTAGTTGTTCCGCTTTCGTTCGACACTGCTCAGCAGTAATATCGGGAAGTATGACAATAAATTCTTCACCACCATAACGGCAAACAATATCGCTTTCTCTAAAGTGATCGCGTAATAGTTTACCCAAAACACGTAATATTTCGTCGCCAGCCTCGTGCCCATAGGTATCATTGAAACGTTTAAAATGATCAACATCCAACATCACAATACCCACCTGCGCCCCATTTCGACTCGCGCGATTTCCCTCTTGTTGCAGCGCCGCATCCATATAACGGCGGTTAAACAACCCCGTTAAGGGATCGCGGATAGATTGTTGATGCAAACGTACTTTTAATCTTAAATTCGCCAGAGCACTAGCGGTATAGGCGGCGATATCCTCAACCAAACCTTGGCTGCGCGGAAGGTCTTTACCCTCAAGCGAACCACACTCTAAATGTAAACAACCAAAGGTATCTCCATAGGCAGAGATAGGAACACAAACCGAAGGACGTGAGAACTTCTCACCGATATGTGGACACGGCAACTGACTTTCACCACCATCGTAAAAATAGCTCGAACCTCGACGGATAGCAAAACAGGCATCGTATTCATAGGCACGGCCAACTTGAGACGGTGAACTATTCCAATCGACAACAACCTCCAAACGTTGCCCCTCATAGCCCAGACTAAACAACGATCCACTACTGTCAGGAAACGCTTTTAACATGATAATCCGCACGGCCTGAAAAACCTCTTCAGGATTGCGGCATTCGCCCAACATCTCATTGGCATTTTTCAACATGTTTGTTTCAACATTGTTTTGTTCTAGTGCGGCAACCAACACATTCTGTTCTGCAGTTCGGGTCACTACTCGTTGTTCTAAGGTATCAATCTGCTCCTTCAGCTTATCAACCATTAAATTAAAGCTACAACCAAGCTGACCAATCTCATCCTTGCGATGAGCCCGTGCCTTAACAGTTAAATCACCACCAACAATGCGATCTGCAACGAGGGCTAATCGCTTAATTGCGCTGGTGACATTATAAATTAGCGCGACACCACACAGTGCAAAGATCAAAATTGCACCCAATGTGATCTGGAACAGACGAGTCGCGAGAACATTACCACTATTTTTCAGATCATCGACATACACAGATGAGGCTAGATAGTAATCATACTCGGGGAAATAGCGCACCCAGGCAACCTTATCATAACTATAATTACCCGGATCGGAGGGTTTATCCCACGTGTAAAGCAGACGATTATCAGCACTGTGCGCTACAGCCATCAACTCTTGGCCAAGGGGGTTCCCCGTTAATGAATTTAACATGGTCGAAAAGTTGGTTTGTTCTATATTACTATTGGGATGAATAATCATATTGAGATCGCCATCAAAAATGTATAAATAGCCACTAGTAGCAACCTTCGCTGAACGAACAAATTCACGTAACGAGGCAATCAATTCCCTCTTACGCAGATCGGTCTCATGCTTAACATCTTCGAGATAAACCCCTGAACCAATCACCCACTGCCACAACGGGAGATCCTTGCTATAGGTTAGCTTATGGCTTGGCGACTCAGATCCGAGACGGTTCCACCAGTAATCGTGATAGCTCTCTCTACCAGATCTCGCCCCCTTAATCATCGGCACAACAACTAAACGACCATTTTGATCTGTTAACTGTGAACCATTCGTACCGTTAAGTTCGGGGTCAGGATGATAAATAAAGTTCGCATCATAATCACAGATATATAAATAATTGGTGTTATCGTATAAAAAACAGTCAATTGTCGCCACAGCTTCTTTTTTAGCTTCAGCGTATGTCAACTCCCCCTGCTGATATTTCGCATAAATGCGATCCAACGAAACAGCGGCGATAGCAACAATATCGCGCAACTTACGCTTGTGACTTTCAAGAGCATAATTCTCTAGTGAAGACAGATCCTGATGTGTTTGTTTAAGGAGGGTGAAAATAGTATCAAGGGTGGTTTTACCAGAACGCTCCTCAAGAGCATAAAAGTGCTGATCAACCAGAGGGGTCGTAAAATAATAGATACTTGGGATCAGTGCCATAACGACAATGAAGAGAAAGAAGAACAACTTTACAAACAACGTGTTTCTAAACATTGGTGTCCTCCCTTCTTGTGGCAGAGCACTTAGTGCAGTGCTAACTTAGGTGACGCACAAATGTAGGATCGCAGAAAATTAAGAATACAAGCTCTAATGCAAAGCAATCCCATAATTAATAGCGTAACAATAAATTCGGCGATGGTCAACTACGACAATCAAAAAGACACTCAATATTAGCTACTTACAATTACCAACAGAACAATCAGCCCTCAAGGTTAGCCAAAAACAATTAGCAAAAGCGCGTGAATAAAAAACAATCCTGAAATTTGGTCAGAACGGAAAACAAGAAGCAGAGCCGATCTCAAAAACTCCAACGTAATCGCGCATAACCAAGAGTGTTCGGCTGGCGGCCAAAGCGGCTGCTAGCCGCACCATTAAAATGTTGCAGCACCAGTTGTAACTCAAAGTTATCACTGAGGGAGATGGCATTGGTGGCAAACAGATAATACGAATCGTCGTCATAATAACTCAGCCCCAGTGCTTGGCGACTCAGGGCCGTAATTTCAAAGGAGATATCCACCGAGGCGGTCCAGCGGGTAAAACTTAAGTTACGCGCTGAACTCGGTTGAAGGAAGAGAGAGCTTACCATCTGCTCATCAGGAGTATGACTCACATAGAGCAGTGAAGCACCAGCTAATAGATTGCGCCTGCCGCCCCAACTGTAATCGCTTTCCAGTGTAGCAACGATAACAGAGTGACGATCCATACCGTGATACTGCTGATGCTGTGGAGCAAAATAGCTCATCTCACCGCGCAAACCAGCACCGCCGAGACTACCCGCAAAACCGCAGCCAAGGACATAATCGTCTTCAATATCGCCTATCACCAGTTGTAGATCATACGGATTGACATTAAACAGATAGCGCGCAGCCACACTGTGCTCACTGCCTTGCGAGAATGGATCGCGCACCGCCCATGCCAATTCCAACCGCGAGGCAAAGCCAAATCTGCGGCTGACAAGCAGCGCATCACTGCCGCTGCGCTCCTCATAGTCGAGATCGTACACCGAGTAGCTATTAAACAGATCGTTGGGATTCCAGCGTGTGGCCATGCCCCAATTAATACGGTGGCGACCTAAACGGACACGGTATTGATCCGAGCGCCAATCAAAATAAAGGCGATCAATCGTGCTGGTTGCCAGAACATCGCCACGTTCTAACCAGTTTGAAGTCAGATCGATTGCACCACCATCACTGCCGACCTGTTGCGCGAAGCCATCAATACTGAGGGTATCACCAAGATAAAGGCGGTTACGCAATGCGGCAGCAAAACGAAGTTGGCGACTCGGACGGTATTCAACATTAAAACGTTGATGGAGTAAAAAATTGCTTGAGCTGTCTGCTGATTCAACGTGGCCTGCCAACGCCAGCAGCTTAACGTAACCAGCAACTGACCATTTTTGTGGTGCCGCAACACCTGGTGGTTGGGCCAGCGTAAACGTCGCCATCACCATCACCATCTCCATTGCCATCAACAGGATGATGAATATAAGAACCACACGCATGCTCACGGGGTTGAATCCTCCTTGACCTTGCCATCCTCAAAAACAATCACCCGTTTGGCGCGCTCAATCACTCGTGGATCATGAGTGGAGAAAATAAAGGTGGTCCCCTCCTCTTCGTTCAGCTGTTGCATAATATCGAGTAAACCACGTGTGGTAACAGCATCAAGATTTGCCGTCGGCTCATCGGCCAGAACAAACCGTGGCCGCGACGCCAACGCGCGAGCAACAGCTACCCGCTGCTGCTGTCCACCCGAAAGTTTGCTCGGCACTGAGTTTAAGCGCTCGCCGAGGCCCATCTCAGTTAACAATGCAATGGCACGTTGCTCACATTCAGCATGCTTTGCACCCTGTAGTTGCAGCACAAATTCAACGTTCTCTTTCGCGGTTAAGACTGGCAGTAAGCTAAAATCTTGAAAGATAAAACCGATATGATCACGGCGGAAACGGATCAGCTCACGGGTGCTGAGTTGAGCGAGGTCTTGCTCACCAATATGAACACATCCTGAAGTGGGTTGATCGATGCCACCGAGCATATTCAGCAAAGTGGTTTTCCCCGAGCCAGAGGGCCCCATAATGGCGACAAACTCCCCCTGTTTAATGGTGAGACTGACATGATCCACTGCTGTGACAGGAAAGTCACTTTCTGCGTTATAAATTTTGGTTAAATCATCAATGCGAATGGTCACAATCATCGACTCCTAACAGTTTAATTTCGAACCTACTAATGTTTCTCAGCCAAAGCAGTATGTAATGGTTTGATTAAAATCTGTCGCGCTGGATACAGTGCCGCGATCACACTCACGGTTACCACCATCCCCCATATCGCCCCGTAATAGCGTAACGGCACGGTCGGATAAAGCACCGCATCAACGCCATACGCTCCAAGACCTTGCGCCATCGCCCCAAGGGGCAAACCTGTTTGAGCAAACAGTGTAATCATCGCCCAGCTGGCCAACAAACCAACCACTGCCCCCGCAGCGCCTAAAAAAAATGCTTCGAGTAAAATCAGCCACAACACCTTGAAGCGACTCATTCCCGTTGCCAGCAACACTGCAAACTCGCGCGTTCGTTCAAAGACCGCCATCATCATGATGTTCACCATCCCAAACCCTAAAGCGAGGATAAAAATACCCGCAACGATGGCATTTGATAGATCCATGCTACCCATCATTGAAGCCAAAATCGGCTGGATCTGCTGCCAATCGCGTACCACTATCCCTGCTGGTAACAGAGCAGCGATCACATGACGATCCTCATCAAGTGTCAATCGATCATTCAAACGAATCGCAATTTCATGCGCTCCAACGACCCCTGAATAGTTCGCTAAGTCACCACGACGAACAAACAATTGGCCCTCATCAAAAGCGGTCGACGAGGTATCAAACAACCCACACACCCGAAACGACGCCCCCGTCACCTCACCAGAGAGATCGGAAAAAGTCAGCACCACCTTGGAACCAAGGCGAACGTTGAGCTTTTCAGCCAATCGAGCACTCATAAGGATCGGGTTACGCCCTTGTGCTGGCAGCAAGGTACCGTCGACAATTTTTTCACCAATATCGACCACGGCAGACTCTTGGACCATATCGACGCCGTTGATACTCACTCCGCGCGTCGTAACCGCGGAAGCCACCATGCCATCAACTCGCTGACGCACTGTAACAGCAGCCACATGAGGCAAGGCAGCGAATCGCTGAGCTAGTTGATCAACATTAGGGATCTGCTCAGTAAACTCGTTATTCGCGAGATACTGCTGTTGATGAATTTGAAGATGTGAGGTTTGTAAACGGATGGCGTTATTGATCATATTTTCGGTCATGGCATTGACGAAACCGATCATCAGAAACACGCCGAGCAAACCAAACAGAGTGGCGGTGATCATAATTGCGCTACGCAGGCGGTTGCGCCACACATTGCGCCACGCTAAACGGATCAACATCACCTTCCCCCTTTCAATGCTGCTGCGATGGATAACCGCTGCAACCGACCAATGGGGTAGAGAATACATAAAAAAACCAGACAAAAAACAATCACGACATGGCTAACAAAAAGCATCGGGTCGAGGGAGAACGGAATAATCGCCTCAAAGCCCATCTCCTCCATGGTCATGGCAAGTTCGCCCGAAAGGGGAATAGGATGATAATAAAACCACACCAGTGTTGGCGTAATCACCACCATACCGAGCACCAGACCACTTACAGCAATTAGGAACGATTCGAACGACACCAACAATTGCAGGCGAAAACGGGTCATCCCTGTAGACAACATGACGGCAAATTCGCGTTGGCGCTCCAATGTCATCATCATAATGGTGGCAAATAAACCAAAACCTGCCACTCCGTAAAGCACAAAAATCAAGAACTGGCCGCTAATTCGATCCAGCGCCACCTGTTGCTCCAGCTCGGGCGACAGATCGGCCCAATCGCGCACTCGCACCTGCGGCCCCATCTTTGCCTGAGCTTGTGAACGCAATGGGTCGAGTTGTTTAATGTTATCGAAATGGAGCACCCACGATGACACCTGCTCATCGGTGGCAAAGAGTTGTTGCGCCGCCTGCAGGGGCAGATAAACCATGCGTCGATCAAGCTGGCCAACGGGAAAATGAACAATCCCCACCACAGGATACAATCCTGCCGCTGTGACGCCATGATAACCTTGACCATACAACACCAGCGAATCACCGAGATCTAAGCCTAAATACTCTGCTAGCCCGCTACCTATGACGCTGCCGTTTTCCGTCGCATCGGCAAAAAAACGCCCTTGGGTAATTTTTGCCGCCAAGCCCGAATAGTCATCTTCAAGTTGTGGGCTAACGCCCATCACCACCACCCCTTTAGAGCGACTATCAGAAGCCCCTAAAGCGAAAGATTCTAAACGAGGAACCACGTGGCTTAACCCCGTAATTGAATGAATTTTTTGCCTAAAAGTAGAATCAGCAGGCAACAGTTTATCAATCGATTGATTTTCAGAAAACTCAGGATGTTGTAATTGTAAATATCCAGAATAAAATCGGGTAGCATTATCGAGGTTATGAGCGTAGGAACCTTCTTGCATAGAACGCATAAATAACGACAACATCAACGTCATCGCGATAGTGCTGGCGGTGATGAGAGTACGCCGCTTTTGACGCCAAATATTGCGCCACGCCAACTTTGCAAGAAACAGCCAGCCCATTAGCGTAACTCCCTCATCTGGTTGAGGGAAAAGAAGTCATCATCAATGTCAAAATCAAATTCTGCCGCAGAATATGTGAGTACGGTTTTTTGCCCCTGTTTATTAGCGGGTTGCATCTCCATCCGCGTTGGAATTAATCGGCCGCCCAACTGTTTGAGCTCATAACTCGACATGGTATTGATCAAATCACCAAATTCATCATAAAACTCAACCTTACGTTGATTGAACTCACACTGACTGACCCATACCACCAACTTACCCCACACAACAGGCGCATCAGGCCGTGGAATGGCCTCAATCACCCAACATGGAGTACCATCAAAATCTTCTTCACGTAAGATGCGATGGGTGTAATCGACAACAATGGAGGATTGGTTGATGAGATCATCGTTGGTGAAATCAGAACCCATCCATGATTGACCAAGCATCGACGGCGCTATTTTAATCACCCGTTCGATACGCGGCACCCAGTTCCACATCTCTTTCCCCCGTTTGAGCGAACTGGAGCCTTTATCACGTGCAGGGCCGAGCACCAAAACCAGAGAATAATCATCGCCCTTTGTCCAGCCTCTCATTGTCATGGTACGCACCCAATCGGGACGAATAATTTGCATAGAGATCTCGGTAAAACTAGATTGTCCACGCATTTTTTCATCGGAGGTACGAACAATATCCGTTGCTGTTTGACACAATCCGACAGCGGGATACACCAGTAAGAGCAACACAAAAGTTAGAACGAATCGCCTCATTTTCAACCTTTCTCAGATGGCACCACGAACGATAAAGGATCACTCACCGAGTGTCGAACGATAAGCTCGCCATAGTTTTGTATCAAACTCTGGGCCGACAACGAGGTTGCATAAAAAGTCCTGCGCATCCACATTGTTTCGTTGCGCTTCGCGCACCAAATAATCGATGGAATAACCATGGCCCAAGGTCGCGCTCTGCTTAAGTAGGTCCATGCCGACCTCAGTATCTTGCTCAACGCCAAGACCGTCCATATAATAGTTGGCTAAATTATACGTCGCGCCAAGGGAACCTGTTCCTGCGGCAAGATGAAGCCACTCTGCCGCCTGAGCGTAGCTTTCGACGCCCCCCTGGCCGCGAACACACATCACAGCAATGGCCTCCATGGCTTGGGTGCTGCCCTGCTTGGCAGCCTGTTGAAACCATAATCGCGCGGCGGTATAATCTTGCACCTCTTTTTTGGGGCTACTATAAAGTCGTCCCAAAGCCACTTGCGCTTCTACCAACCCTTTTTCTGCTGCTTGATTTAGCAACGATTCTGCCGTGTGTAAATTTTTATCAACCACATAACCTTTAACATAAAATTGAGACAAATCGTATTGCGCTTCGGCCAATCCTTGTTCAGCGGCTTGTTCTATCAATAAAAAGGCCTGATCATAATCTTGATCAACGCCTTCGCCGTTGGCGTACTGACGACCCAAGTCAAGCTGAGTTAATGATTCATTCTCTAGCGTTTCATCCGTTATCAACCCATCAGCGACTACCATATCAACACCTGGCTTCGTTGGGGTCGAACAACCAATCAGTACAACAAGCACAACCAACACCATCATTGAATCAATCGGCACTCGCATCAACATCACCTCCTCAATTCTCGCTATCAGGTCAATCAAGCAACGGTCGAATCGTAAGAAATCGTACAACAACCAGTCAATCGCGCGGCATAACCTTGACATTCCGTACCAACATCCCGATGATGACCCAAATAATTTGCACCCATAACAGTATAACCAATATTTTAATGGAGAACAGTCGATGGAACTCGATTTAGATGCACTAAATAACTTAATTACCAATCGCACCGATGAAATTGAAGCCATTGTCAATGGCACAGGCTATCTGCCACGAACTGTGATCGGCGTTGCGACGTTTCTACTTGATTACGATGGCAACGTTGATCTACTCACAGCCAAACAACAGGTAACTTTTGAAACGTTTATCGAGCCGTTACTTGCATCGGACCGCCCCTATTGAATCAATTGACGCCATGCACACCGCCCGCTAAAAAATATCAACCCAAAGGGCTTACGATCCTTCACGAAGACAAAGACATTCTCGTCATCGACAAGCCATCAGGGTTACTCACCGTTGGCAGTGACCGCAATAAAATACGTACAGTGCACTACCTGCTCAACGATTACGTACGTAAGGGCAACCCAAAATCGCGCCATCGGGTGTATGTCGTTCACCGCCTCGACCAAGCAACCTCAGGGCTACTCCTTTTCACGAAAAGCGAAACAGCCAAAATCTTTTTACAAGACAACTGGGATAAAACAGAAAAACATTATCTCACCATTGTTCACGGCCAGATGACTAAAAAGCAGGGAATGATCACCACCTATCTTGCCGAGAACAAAGCGAATAATGTTTATTCTACGACCGATGCGAACAAAGGAAAGTTATCTAAAACGGGTTATACGGTCAAAAAAGAGAAAAAAGGGGTGAGTTTAATCGACATCCACCTTTTGACAGGGCGAAAGCATCAAATCAGAGTTCACTTTGCCGAAAGTGATCATGCTGTGGTTGGCGATCAGAAATATGGTGATGAATTACGTGGTTCAAAACGGTTGATGCTGCACTCAAGATCTCTGACATTCATTCACCCCTTTAGCAAAAAAAGGGTAGCCTTCATATCTGCTATGCCAGATGACTTTATTCGCTTGATTGGCCCATTGCAATAATAGAGCTGCGTCTCTTTGCCGACAGCAATTTACTTACCATGCTAATTTATTAAAATTTCTCGTCATACAATGCACCCCTTGGCCAGCAAAGCCTGGAGCAAAGCACAGATTGTCAGACAAACAGCGCGCCTTACGTTGATCCCCCTGCTGCCAGCGACGGATCAAATCTGGCTCGCAGATAAGTGGCCGACTCATGGAGATATAATCTGCCGTTTCGGTGCGCACAATGGATTCCGCGACCTCGACAGAGCGCATTCCACCAACAAGAATAATTGGGATATCCAGCACCTGTTTAAATCGACGCGCTTGTGCTGCAAAGTACGCCTCTTTCTCTGCGCGTGAGATCCCGGGACGACTGGGTGATAGCTTACCCGTACGAATAATGCCACCACTGATTTCAATGGCATCTATACCAGCTTCGGCAAATAATTTCGCCGCACTTAGCGCATCGTCTGTAGTAAGACCGTTATCAATAAAATCATCGCAATTCATTTTGATCATAAGGGGGAAACCTTCTCCCACCATATTACGAATCGAGCGAATAATTTCAAGATGGATTCTAGCTCGATTGGTGATACAACCACCGTAGTCATCACACCGCTGATTGAAAGCCGGCGACAAAAATTGACTAAGAAGATAACCATGGCCAGAATGAAGCTCAACGCCATCAAACCCTGCCCGCTGCGCTCGTTGAGCGGCTTGAGTGAAATCAGTCACCAGCTGTTCAATAGCAGCCAGTGTAAGCACATCTCTCTCACTTGCCTGTTCAGAGACCGATACGGGCCGCTGACGAGAATGTTCAACCTCGGCAAAAACACCTGCATGGGCCAACTGTAAAAATATTTTGCCACCATGTTGATGCACGGCAGCGGTCATCTTCGCCAGCGTATCTACCCGATCATCCCGATCAATGGCCAACTACCACGGCGTCGCTTGACCTTGTTGATCCACATAAGCATGACTACTGATGATCAGCCCCACGCCACCCTTGGCAAGATCGACCATCATGGCGATCAATTCATCCGTCACATCACCATCATCAGTGGCTAAACCCTCCCATGTTGCGGAACGAATAAAGCGATTTTTCAACGCTAGCGATTTAATCCTTGTGGGTTCAAACAGCCGAGCCATAACTAATCCTTTTTTCTTCATGCTCTGGTTTAATTATCCCGCTAAGTCAAAACAAAATTAACAACAAACAACAAGGTTGGCTGTTTGCGTTTGCAGATCGAATACCACCTTAATTTTCCGCTGTTTCAATTGCACCATCACTTGGGTGACTTTAACATCTAATGTACCACTATCTTCCTCCCAGTTCGAACCATCGCGAGTGACAAATTCCTCTATCATCCGCAAAAGAGTATCTCTTTCCAACTGTTCATGGGGGATATCGATCCATTGTAATGATTCATCGTTTTCGACTTCATAATCCATCCCTAACTCCATCCTTTTCATTCACCAACAACGACTCGGTAACAATTTAACGACGATGACGATAATACCTTCACAATTGAGGATTAATTTCGAGACAAATGACTGCTCATACGGTACAAGAAACACATTCCCTTTTTTTACCTTTATTTTTTTGGAATTGCACAATGTCTGAATCGATCCAGCTCAGCTATCCACTCAGCCGCACCCTGTGGCGGAAATTTTTTAGCGCCCATTATCAAAACGATAGTGGCCTCAAGTGGTGCGCTGTACTTGGGGCACTGTGTATTGCGATAAGCTTTGTTGGCTTTGCGAATTACTACCCATCTAGGCTGGTTGCCAACCTCCTTTTTGCCTCGGGATTATTTGGCCTATCGTCCAAACAGTTACTTATTTTTATTGCCGTGCACAAAGCAAGTTGCCATCCATTTTTTGAGCAACAATTAACAGTCACCATCAATGAACTTGAAATTTCGGTTCGCTGTGGCCAAAAAGGATATAGCCAACCGTGGGACAATTTCAACGGTTATCGCCAGTTCGATATCGGTTTTGCTTTGTATCACGACCGCCATGCGTTTTTCTTTATCCCTGCATCGGCGATGTCAACACAACAACAGCACGACCTACAGCTGCGCCTTGATGCGTGCGCTCTCCCGCTTTTAGAAGCGGATCACCTTTTTTAAGGAAACACACTATGTCTTTTGACTCTCTTGGCCTGTGCCCCGAACTGATGAGTGCCATCACCACTCAAGGCTATACCG
>Ga0193954_1001367_pt1 | contig 12425 bp, 14 predicted proteins | sample BB_5_MG_FD_140340 | JGI IMG/M metagenome (GOLD analysis project Ga0193954, IMG submission 140340) | Microbial mat bacterial communities from the Broadkill River, Lewes, Delaware, United States - BB_5_MG | ecosystem: Environmental > Aquatic > Freshwater > River > Microbial mats | place: USA...
GTTGGATTTGTCGTAATTGTATCATCTCTTAACCTCCGTTTGTTGTACTACTGCTAGATGTTGTACTTGACTTAGAACCAAAAAAACCACTCTTAGCTTTTGAGCCACTACTTCCTGTACCTGATTTACTACCAAAACTTTTATTACTCTTGGAGTAGGTAGAGGGTGATTTGTATCCTGCTTGTCTATTATTCTGGAAGTTTTGATTTCCAAAAAGTTTGTTTCCTATCCATGCACCAAGCATAGCACCTGCAGCACTTGCCAAAATAGTCTCACCTAGACCCATTCCTTGATTTGCAACTTCTGGATTTTGAGAATTATCTTTGGTAAGATTAGAGGTACCATCATCTATCTTGGCCGCCTCCTCTTTGATAAGAGCATCCATCTCCTCTTGGGTAAGTACTTTTTCTGTGCCATCTAATTTTTTGAGAATAATACGAGTCTCTTCTGCTGGAAACTCATCTTTGATTTTATATTTACCAACGGCTGTCTCTTCGATGATAACAAATGCTGCCTCTTTAGCCTTCTCTTGTGCTTTGGGTTCTTCTTTTGGGGCACTCTCTTGACATCCTGCTAATCCTGTAACAAGTAGTGCACCTAAGCCACCTACTGTAGCATAGTCAGAGAGTTTTTTGAGATATTTCATGCGATATTTCCTTCTTAAAATTATATCTATAATAATAGCAGAAAAAAATATAAATTTATAATAATAAAAATAAAATTATGGGGATTTTAGGGGGAAGAAGAGGGTTAGAGAAAATTCTCTAATCCATCTGTCTTCTAAGGAAAGTTGGAACATCTAACATATCTTCATGACTATCAAAGTCACTTCCTACTATTTTTCTTGTCATAGGTGACTTTTTTTGCATAGCAGGTGGTGCCTGTCTATTTTGGTTCATAGTAGAGATATTGTTAGTCTGAGCAGATGGAGTTGGTGCTTCTACAGTTCCCATCTTTTCAAACCCTGTTGCAATAATTGTAATTTTAACTTCATCAATATTTAAATCAAAGTTTGTTGTAGTACCAAAAATTACATTTGCATCTTCATCAGCATTCTCTTCTACTATATCCATAGCAGATGATATTTCTAAAATAGGATAATCAGGATGAATATCAAAATGAACCAATACACCCATAGCCCCATCAATAGAAACATTATCAAGAAGTGGTGACTCAATAGCTGCTTTGGCTGCATCATAGGCTGCATTTGTACCTTGGCTGTAGCCTACACCCATAAGTGCTAGACCTCTATGGTTCATAATTGTTTTCACATCGGCAAAGTCAAGGTTAATATCATTGTCACCATGAGATAAAATTACATTAGAGATACCACTTACTGCCTGAGAGAGAATATCATCAACAAGTTTGAAGCTCTCTTTGATACCAAGATTCTTCTCTACAATAGCCAAAAGTTTTTCATTTGGAACAACAATAATACAGTCGCTCTCTCTTTTGAGTTCTTCAAGACCCGCTTTTGCTAACTTGGCTCTTTTGCGTCCTTCAAACTTGAATGGGCTTGTGACAATAGAGACAGTTAATGCACCAACTTCTTTAGCTGCTTGTGCTATAATTGGGGCTGCACCTGTACCAGTACCTCCGCCAAGTCCAGCAGAGATAAATACTATATCCGACCCATCAAGCATAGCTTTAATCTCATCAAAACTCTCTAGTGCAGCTTCTCGACCCTTTTCAGGTATCATACCAGCACCAAGCCCACGCGTAGCATTGATACCTAATTGCATCTTAAATGGAGCTAATGAAGTTTGCAGTGCTTGTGCATCTGTATTACTTACAATAAGGTCAATATTTTGAATACCACCATTAATCATGTGATTAATCATGTTTCCACCACCACCACCAACACCTATAGCCTTGATCTTGGCACCTGTTACGCTAGACCTTGTTTCTATTACTTCTATCTCAAAATCTTCCATCTTCTCTCCCCCCTTATATAAGGTTTATTATACTCTACTAATGTCATCTAATTATCAATTACTCTATTTTTAGAATAGTTGTCTTGCCCAATTTGCTAATTTGTTAAATGGGTTCCCATTTCCTGTTGGTATCTCTGGTAAATCTTCTATTGAAAAATCTGTTCTTCTTCTCTCTCTCTCTTCTTTCTTTCTCTCCATAGTATAGTCAACTTGTCTTTGTTGTAACTCTTTGACCGTACCTCCTAGCTCAATATCTCCTAAATCAATTCTTGAGCCTTCTCTGTCAGCTTCCTCTTTTGGCGGAAGAACAGGAATAGATGATGTAGCATCTTCTGTTGGTGGTGTATATTGCGTGTAGAGCAAATCATTATTATTATTAATTTCATACTCGGTATGCTTTCCTGCACTATGAAATACAAGACCAATAGCTGTAGAGTAGATAGGGTCTTTTAACTCATCAAAAAGACCTCCAATATCATGTGGCTGTGCTATTCGTACAGGCATATCTTCAAATATCTCTTGAGCTAATTCACGAATCCCTTTGAGCTTGGTCATTCCACCTGTTAGGATAATTCCTGCACCTACCTGATCTAATAGTGAGCTTTTTTGAAGTGACCTTGCAAGGAGCATAAGTGTCTCTTCTACACGAGACATAATTACTGAATGTACAATCTCCAAAGAGACTTCATTTCTATTATCTTCATCACCTATAATTGGTAATTCAATAAGCTCATTAGAGGGTTCAATAAGATTTCCATGACGGATTTTTACATTCTCTGCAATTTTGAGAGGAGTATGGAGTGCCATAGAGAGGTCATTAGTAATATGATTAGAACCTACTCCTAAAAAGTCATTGTAGCGTATAGAGTTTCCTGCGTGTACAATAACATTACTTGTCTGTCCACCCATATCAATCACTGCTACACCTAACTCTTTTTCATCTTCTGCCATCGTAGCAATTGCAGAGGCATAACCATTGAGTACAATACCACTAATCTCTATACCTGCTGAACGGACTGCTTTTTTAAGGTTATTAAGACTAGATTTTTGTGTAATAATGATATTAACATCTGCTTCCATACGACTAGCATTCATATTCAGTGGATTTTCAATAAAATCTTGGTCATCTACTTTAAAATTATAAGGAAGAACATGGACTACTTCATACTCATTTGGAACATTTGCATTATAGAGTGCTGCTTGGATAACACGGTTAATCTCTTTGAGAGAGATATCTTTGTGTAGGATATTCACAATACCCACAGAGTTAAGACTTCGAGCATAAGCATTAGATATAGATATTGTAGCAGAGGTAATAGGGCTTCCTGCAATTCTTTTTGCATCAGAAACAGCTTTTTTAATAGCTTTGGAAGCGAGTTCTATATTGGTAATCACTCCCTTTTTTACACCTTGGGATGAAGCAATACCATGCCCTGTAATGCTTACCTTATCATACTTTATTTCTGCGATAATGGCACAAATTTTTGTGGATCCAATATCAATAGCTAAAATTGTTTTGCTCAATTTAGAGTCCCTCCACAAAAATTTCAGTTTTATATCTTTTATCTAAACTTTTAATAAGGTTCGATTCAAAGTCTCGTTTTTTAATCTGATTTGCAACATTACTAATTAAATCTTTTGTTTGTGGATTAGAGACAATCTTTTGCTCCAAAATTTTATACACAACAGACTTATTTAGAATCTCAATGATACCACTTTTTTCCTGAGATATAAATAATTGTTGAATAAACTCTCTACTCTCCTGAGAGCTTAACCCCTCTATAGGCTTGGCTCTATCAAGTGTAATAAAGTCTGAAACTGTTGTTGTATTCGCATCAATATTGCTAAGACTCTCTTCTGCTAATTGTGCTATTTTTTCTTTCTGTTTTTGAGTAGTATACTCAGTGGTAACCTCTTTTTTTGCCTCTTCAAAGCTCATCTCTCGTGGTTGAATAATATCTATAATTTTAATTGTTACATAACGATTTTTGACTGCTTTTGGCTTCAAGATACTTTTGATATCTTTTGTCTGAAGCTCTTTCCAAATATCTATAGATAACTGCATATCATTAAGAGGCAAATCTACACTTTCACTCTTTTGTATCTGCTCTTTTTTGAAAGCTATATAGGCTTTTTGTGCCTTCTTTTTAGATTTTTTCATCTTAAGGTCAGCGATTACCTGCTCTCGTGCGTCTGCTAGAAGTTGCTGTTTGCCCTCTGCATCTACATAGTTAAAGCTATTTTGTGCATAAAAATCAACTATCTCTTGCTCTTCTACTGTAGTAGTATTACTCTCTGTCCAAAGGAGGTCTAATTTGTAGATAGTTTGTGTCATATAGGCACTCTTATGAAGTTCCCAATACTTTTTGAGATCCTCTTCAATCGGAGAGATAGTAATAGTATCCATATTCAAAACTTTATACGCTATCTTATCTGCAATACTCATAGCATTATGAAGTATACTTTTTTCATACTCTAGGGCATCTACACCAATTAAAGCAAGAAGTTTTTGGATAATAGTCTCATCACGGATAACCTCTTCAAATGTTTTTGCTTTAAGTCTTTGACTTGTAAGGTATGTTTTATAGATAGCTTGACTAAAGTTACCATCTTCTTGAAAAGCTGTAATTGCTGATATTTTTTGAGCTAACTCATCATCAGAAACAATTACACCAAATTCATTTGCCAAATTTAGAAGCTGTGCTTGAACAATAAGTGTATTCAACGCCTGTTTTGCAAGTCCCATCTCTTTGGCTTTTTTATCATCTAATTGACCTTGAAGCTGTTGATTATACTGTTGATAAATATTACGGTAGCTCATATCAAGTTTAGCTTGTGTAATTTCAATATCACCCACTTGTGCTATACTACTTGCCTTTGAACCATATTGATAACTTCCCCAACCTACAAATCCTGCACCAATAAATGCAATTGTAGCGATCCAAATCGTCACAATAAGGTATTTGTTATGTTTTTGCATCCAACTTATCATATTTTTTTGCCTTGAATTAGATTATTTTTTTGATTTACTAATGAATTCTATAATTTTAGTCAAGTTGTGGTTAAATGTTGTTGATAAATAGAGTAATAGAGTAGAGAGTTTTTTTAATTTTAAGACAAAAGAGGAAATAATAATGAATCATTCGCTTACAGAAAAAGATTTGAATTACATTTGGCACCCATGTACACAGATGAAAGACCATGAACAACTACCAATGATACCCATCAAATCTGGAGAGGGAGTCTATCTTTTTGACTTTGAAGGAAATCGTTATATTGATGCTATTAGTAGCTGGTGGGTTAATATTTTTGGTCACTGTAACCCTAAAATTAACGAGAAAATCAAAGAGCAATTAGATACTTTGGAGCACGTAATTTTGGCTGGTTTTTCGCATGAACCTGCTATTTTATTATCAGAAAAACTTGTACAAATTACACCACAAGGATTGGATAAAGTATTTTTTGCAGATAATGGTTCAAGTGCCGTAGAGGTAACTCTTAAGATGAGTTATCACTATCATCTTAACCGTGGAGAGAATCGCTCTTTGTTTTTGTCATTGAGCAATAGTTACCATGGTGAAACTATTGGAGCATTAAGCGTAGGAGATGTACAACTCTACAAAGAGACCTATAAGCCCCTACTCATATCTTGTATCCAAACACCTGTGCCAAAAGATCAAACTATCCAAAGTGCCAAAGAGGCATTGGGAGAACTTGCCGTTATTTTGGAAGAGCGAGGCAAAGAGATTGCTGCTTTGATTGTAGAACCACTCATACAAGGAGCAGGAGGTATGTATATGTACCATCCTCATTATCTTGTGGGGGCTAGAGAGCTTACAACCCAATATGGTATTCACCTCATCGCTGATGAGATAATGACTGGATTTGGAAGAACTGGCACAATGTTTGGCTGTAATCAAGCCAATATCACTCCTGATATGATGACACTCTCCAAAGGGCTTACAGGTGGCTATTTGCCTCTTTCTGTAGTTATGACAACCAATGAGATATATAGTGCTTTTTATTGTGACTATAATGAACATAAAGCATTTTTACACTCTCATAGCTACACAGGAAACCCTTTGGCATGTTCTGCTGCATTGGCTACTCTGGATATATTTGAAAATGAAGATATATTAGGAGAAAATCGCAAAAAAAGTGACTATATAGCCCAAAAGGTCAAAGAGTTTATGCTCCTCCCTAATGTAAAAGAGGTACGACAACAAGGTATGATTACAGCCATAGAACTCAAAGGCTATAACCCACAAGAGAGAATAGGTCTGCAAGTATATACTTATGCTCTCTCCAAAGGTGTTCTTTTGCGACCATTAGGAGGCGTTATCTATTTTATGCCTCCTTATATTATCACTTACGAGCAAATTGATACAATGATAGAAGTAGCCTACAGTGGCATTCAACGAATCATCAAACAAGATACAATTTAGTGCGTTGTTTCTCTTGCCACTGTTTGAGTCTAACTGTTATTTGCCAAACTTGCCAAGAGAGACTCTTTAGACCTACTATCAAAAAACGAACTTTAGGTTCACTAGAGGTCTATAGCTTCTACTCCTACTCTACAATAGAATCTCTACTTCTACTCAAACATAAACCACAAGGGTATAGAGTCTTTGATGCCCTAGCCAAAATGAGTCTAAAGCCTTTTATAGAACTATTTACAACCCAAGATGCTAGAGATATTACTATTATAGGCATAGATGAGAAAATCAAAAATGGATACTCCCATATAGCCACACTTACAAAACAGATGCAAACACCCCACTCTCACCCACAATACGCCTCACTTCTAGCACAAAGTAGTATAAAATATGCAGGAAAATCGCGTACCTATAGAGAAAATAATCCTAGAAATTTTATCTACACAGGAGAAGAGAATATTGATGCTATTTTGATAGATGACATCATCACTACAGGTGCAACCCTCACCCAAGCCTACAAACTCCTCCAACACCATAATGTTAGAGTAGAGTTTGCTCTTGTCTTAGCAGATGTAAGAGAGTAGGCTCTATGGCTTCTCTACAAAATTTAAAGATGCAGAGTTAATACAGTATCTCTCTCCTGTAGGAGCAGGACCATCAGGAAAAAGATGCCCCAAATGAGAACCACAACTAGCACAACGAGCCTCTGTACGCATCATACCAAAAGAGTTATCTCTAATAAACTCTACAGACTGTTTAGTAATAGGTGCAAAATAGCTTGGCCACCCTGTGCCTGAATCAAATTTGGTTTGAGAATCAAAAAGTGGGCTATTACAGCATATACAGTTATAAACTCCCTCTTTTTTATTATCCCAATAGATATTCTGAAATGGTGGTTCTGTGCCATGATTGAGGCATACACTATACTGTAAAGGAGTTAACTCCTCTTCTAATTTCTTTTTATCTAGTTGAATTTTGTAAGACATAACTATCCTTTGAATCTAATCTATAATATAGCAGACATAATAGCAAACTTTTCTAAAATTAACTAAGCCCTTAGCTATATTTATCTATCATACGGTTATATTTTTTGGAGTAGATTATGACATTTTTTCAACTTATTCTTTTTGCACTTTCGGCATTTATTTTCTATATATTTTTTAAAAAACTTTTTAGTGAAGATTATCCTAAACGAGGTATAGATTTTGAGGCAAAAAAAGATAACGCACAAATAGGTGGTATCAATAGACCAGACAAAACTTTCTCTGAACCCACTGTAGAACCTACTAGACTAGAACAGCTTATTGCTATGACTGATGAGGCTGTAGGCAAAGGAGATTTACTAGAAGCAAAAAAAGCAATACAGAGTGCTTTGATTGTGGATAAAGAGAGTAGTGAGGTTATTAGTAGATATGCCTATATACTCAATGAGAGCAAAGAGTATGAAGAGGCAAAAGAGTATTATCAAAAAGCTATAGAGTTAAACCCTGAAGATGATATGCTCTATGCATCATGTGCTAATGTACTCCATAAACTAGGAGAAGAGACCAAAGCCCTAGAGTACCACCAAAAATCTATTGAACTTGACGCAGAGTATGCACCACACTACTACAACTATGCAAATACACAGTATGACCAAAAAGAGTACACCCTAGCACTCGAACTCTACGAAAAAGCTCTTACAATAGACCCTGAATTAGCAGTAGCACAAGAGATGATTAGCAAAATTAAAACGGAAAAATCACTATGAATGCACAATGTTTTGTAGACCAAGTAGCCACCAAAGATATTCTCCTAAGAGTCACTTCTGTCTGTGCAGAGTGTTATGATGGTCTTAAAGTAGGCGAACATATCTATTATGACTTACAAAATTATCGCTATTTATGCCATAACTGCTACGATAAACAATCTACAAAAATAGAATACAATATAGATGAAGAAGAGGGAGGGCTTTTTGCATAAAGCTCTTCTATAAGATACTTATTCCCTTATATTTTGCCTGCGTCATAATATACACAGACTTCCAGTCGCCATTCTCCATCACCTCATCATAACTCATCCATAAAACCCTATCACCATTAATAGTACTACTCTCTAGTACTTCCCACTCTGCTTTCTGCTCTTTGGGGATGCCTGTGACATCTACGAGAAACCCTTCACACATTTGTGACATCTGCGTAGAGACGAGAGTTTTTCCTATGCTGTGGATATTGGATAGAGGAACATTATAACCTGCCTCTTCTGCTACTTCTGTTTGGCATATCTGCTGATAGGTGACAGCATCACCCATATCAATACTCCCACCAAAAGCGGTAATGAGACTCGCTCTATAATCTATGCCATCTAGTGGTGGTTTACTCTCGTGAATGAGAGCATACTTTTGTCTATCTGCATTATAGAGGATAAAAGCGATACTATCTACCCCTGCCCTTTGGGCAAAGAGGTAATAACCTCTCGTCTTTTTGATAGTAAAATATGACTCACTATTTTGGTTGCTCTCACTTGATGACCAGAGAGTCTCTATCGTGTTCTCCATCGGTTTTTTGGTTATTTTCATCTTCTGTTCTCCTTCGCACCTCATCAAAACTCAACTCTTTGAGCAATCTACCATCTCTATAGATGGGTTGCAAGAGGTCTTCTCTTTCGCCTAACTCCTCGACTCTCACGCTCTCATACCCTTGTGTCAATGCTAGTCGTCCTCTTTTGGAGCGTTTGTGGCTATCTGTGATGGGGTTCTTGTAGACATCTCTCCAAACTCCATCTACGCATATAGCCGATACTTTCATCGCGAAACTCATATCATCTCTGTTGGGTTTTTGTAACAATCCACCACCCATACCAAAAGCGATATTTTCAGCAGAGTATCCATCTGCTTTAAGAGCTTCCAATATATCTGCTATAGCCTCTATATCTACACCATCCCCTTGGATCACGCGTATAGAGTCGCTCAATACTCTGTAGCCCTTGGAGTTGATACTCCCTCCAAATAAGCGATAGAGGTCTTTGATAATAGTCGATACCACTACTACAGGATCGCCCGAGTCTGGACGGATAACGAGCGTTGCACCACTTTGGAGTATCTGCTCTTTGAGTTGCTCACCCCAAATAGTATTGACTGCATTGTAGATATTATATGAGTCTGAAACTACAGCAAATATCTTGCCCTCTCCACCAAACTGCTTTATCATATTGGCGTAAGCATCTCTCTCGCCTTCTTTCTCCCAACTTGTCATCGTGGAGTGTTCACTCGCAGGGATAGAAAAACCTGCCATATCCGCCCCATAGTAGCGTCTCGCACCCACAACAGCAGAGAGTGTGTCTGTCCCTTGGAAGTTGACCAAGTGAGCCATACCACCTAGCATTGCAGACTCTTGACTCGATGTACCTCTGGCTCCAAAGTCATGGAGTTTGAAACTCAAAGAGTCTCTATTGTCCGCTGTCTCTTCGAGATATGTTCTGATAATCGCCTTGATACTATAGGAGAGTGTCGCGACTGTAGTAGGGTACCATATCGCTCTCAGCAGTGCAGTCTCTATATAAGATACTAGCCATGGGACTTTGGGGTCTGTATTAACCACTTGTAGCAAAGGAGAACGAATAGGAATAAGTCTCCCCTCCTCTACCGCAGAAATCTCTAATGGTAAATATCCATCATACTCTTCTAAGATATACTCCCACCCCTCATAGTTGAATGGCACTCCGTGAGCTTCTAGTATCGCTTTGGCTTCTTCTAGGTCATCTCTTGTAAATGGCGTAAGTAAGTACTCTTTGATAAAGGCTTGGAGACCAAAAAAGAGCGTCTCTGGATAGACTCCACCTCTAGCTTCTATATACGAAGAGATATACTCACTCTTTGGGGGATACTGGAGGTAGTGGCTTGATTTGTAACTGTCTGTGTTTAAAATTATGTTTTTCATAGAAAATCCTTCTATTTATATGTTTTTGGAGTCGTCTATCGACTCACTGTTTTATTTATTAACTTTTGTGGTGGGATTCTCCCACCCTACCCTACCATCGCTTGGATGATATGGAAATGGTCTTCAAACATCTGCTCTGGTTTGACATCTGCATACGCTACCCAAAAAGCCTTGGAGGCATCGTCGCCTCCTTTGACTTTGGGTAGTTTATCGCCTGATAACTCTATAAGGTAAGCGTGGGTGATAGTGCGTCCTCTTGCAGAGCGGTGTGGGTCATCGAAGACCTCTTTTTTGCTGATGCTCCCTGCAAGTACTGGTGCAGGTACTTTGATGCGAGTCTCTTCTCGTAGCTCACGGATAACTGCCTCTTGTAGATTCTCTGTAGGGTCAAGAAATCCACCAGGTAGAGCCATTAATCCTTTTCCAGGTTGTGCCTTTCGTTCGATGAGCAAAATATGCCCTGACTGCACCACTACAGCATCTACCGTCACAAACATAGGCGTATAAGGAGATGCATCCCATGCTGATTTGTATTTGTTGATAAAGTGATACTCATCTGCTACCTGTTTATAGGCGTTGGTAGCCATAAATTTCTCTAGCTCTATAGCTACACTTGTAGTTACATCTTGCCCAATCTCACCCAAAGCAAAATAACTCTCTCGAATAGTAGTAGCGTGAATATCTTTATACTCTTCTACTTCTACGCGTTCCCACTGTGGAAACTCATCAAGATACTTGCTTGTATGGTCTTTGGAATACCCTATCAGACCAATTAATGGTTTGGAGGCTATCTTGCTATGAATGAGTCCAGAGACAATAAGCTGTACTGACTTAATCCACAAGGTATTGTTGTAAATATAATCTTGTAGAGGGGAAATAAGTATGCGTTTATTCTCTTCATCCGAAAAGTTACAACGAATCATCCGTTCTCGTTCATTAAAATCCCATGGGTTACGAAGTGTGCGTGGTTGATTAGCTGAACCAATAAGTACTATAACTTTGTGTGATTGTTTAAGTGCCTGTTGTATAACGGGCTTGTGACCTATGTGAAATGGCTGAAATCTGCCAATAAAAATAAGATAATCATATCTCATCACTAAACTCCTTAGTGTGAATTTTGAGTAATTATGGGTCTATCCCAATACTCTAGCATCAAAAAATCCTTTTGAGCTGTTGGTAGTATAGCATAATGGGAGGATTTATGCAAATGATTCTGATGTCAGCTACTTATTTTTTGACAAGAGATGATACAATACTTAAACGACAAATTTAGTCTAATAAAAATCACATGGATCAACATGCAAAACCTCCTCTTCATCTGTAGTCGTAACCAATGGCGAAGCCCTACTGCTGAGAAGATATATAGTAGAGACGAAAGAATCAATGCCCGATCCGCAGGCACAAGCCCACGAGCGAGACGCACAGTCAATGCCAAAGATATAGAGTGGGCGAGTACCATATTTGTGATGGAGTACAAACACAAAGATAGGCTAAAAGCTAATTATGCTAGATTGTTACAATACAAAAAAATAATTGTTTTGGATATACCTGATGATTATGGATATATGGATTCGGAACTGGTGGAGGTTTTGAGCGATTCTGTGGAGCAATACTTATGATGCAAAGTGATGAAATAAATAATGCATATATGAGTGTGGAATGAAGAAGATTAATTTAAAAAAATTAACAGTACCACAACTCATAAAAAAAGCCTATTATGAAGAAGATGAAGATATCTATACCGATTATATTTTTGAACTTCGCAAACGAGGAAATAGTGAAATACTTAATCTTATAAGAGATTTAGTTTATTCAAAAGATGCGATTTATAGAGAAATTGCTGGAGGAATCCTATCTCAATTTGCATATAAGACAAAATCTTTTAAAGGTGAACGCATATATCTGCTAGGTAGGCTTTTGGATGATAAAAACGAGGATGTAATCTCATCGGCTATATATGGTTTTGGTCATATAAAAGCTACACTCTATGGAGATAAGTTAGCTTCATTTGCTACTTCAGTAGTCGTCAAAAAGTAAAATTAAAAAAGTTGGAGTTTGAAATTTAGGGTAAAATTACCTTGATGAAAAAAAGCAAACTCCAAAAGAAGTGTAACGAATTAGAACTTAGAATCAAAGAA
>Ga0193954_1001371_pt1 | contig 12391 bp, 10 predicted proteins | sample BB_5_MG_FD_140340 | JGI IMG/M metagenome (GOLD analysis project Ga0193954, IMG submission 140340) | Microbial mat bacterial communities from the Broadkill River, Lewes, Delaware, United States - BB_5_MG | ecosystem: Environmental > Aquatic > Freshwater > River > Microbial mats | place: USA...
AATGTTCAAAGATTTTGCGCATTCGCCAAGTAAACTGAAAGCCACGACAAAAGCTGTTAAGGAGCAATTCGCTTCACGCAGAGTAGTGGCATGCATGGAATTACATACCTTTTCTTCTTTGAAAAAAGAGTTCCTTCCTCAATACAAAGACGCTATGAATGCCGCTGATGAAGCAGTCGTTTATTTCAGTCACGAGGTTGTGAAGCATAAAAAATTGGAACCAATTACTGTCGAACAGGTGAGCGCTGGTTTTGGAGGAAAGGTACGCGTATTAACAAATACAGAAGATGTTTTGGCCTTTATTCGAAAACAAAACTGGAATAATTCCGTTCTGTTAATGATGTCCTCGGGTAATTTTGATGGAATTGATTACGACCAATTGGGAGAAGAGTTCAAGTAAGCTTAGACCTGTGATACTTTTATGATATTTACAGGACATGCATCTGCTGCACGTTTGTTTTCATCAAATTCTCCGTCATCTATACGAACAGTATGAAATCCTTTTTTGTTAATTCCACCAATTAAGGTTGCTTTACCATCTTTTTTGGACATGCGCCATTGATTAAACGCTAATTCCACACAGTAATTGCATCCAATACACTTTTCTCGTTGATGTGTAATAATAACCATTAGTCTTTTACTTCTTCAGCTGGAACAACTTTATAAAGTTTATCTGAGGCACGAATTGTTTTATCCAGGGCGAAAGTTACTTCACTACCACGAACGGCAAGATCCGATTCAACATCATTCACTCGCATAGACTCTAGTGTCGTTTCAATTACTCCTGTGGTAGGACCTGTAATTAGAATTTGATCACCTACTTTTAATTGTTGTGCTTCGATTTTGAATTGTGCAATTTTTGCTTTCCCAAAATAATGCATTCCTTTTCCAAGAAATACTTTTTTAACTGTTGCTTTCGATCCTGAACTATCTGTCCATTCACCAAGTTCTTGTCCGAGGAAATACCCTCCCCAAAAGCCTCTATTGTAAACTGTCTCTAAACGTGACATCCAATCTTTAACCTTTTCTTTAGTGTAGGTTCCTTCTGCAATGGAGTCAATGGCTTCGCGATAACATTTTATAGTTGTAGCAACATATTCTGGAGCACGACCGCGACCTTCAATTTTTAAAACTTGAATACCTGTATCGATTAATTGATCCAGAAAGTCGATGGTACATAAGTCTTTAGGAGACATGATGTATTCATTGTCTAATTCCAATTCATGACCATCTTCTAAATCAATCACCTTATATTTTCGTCGGCAATTTTGAACACAAGCGCCGCGATTGGCAGATGAGTTACTAGTATGAAGACTCAAATAACACTTCCCTGAAACCGCCATACACAATGCGCCATGACCAAAAACTTCAATTTTAACCAATTCGCCATTTGGTCCTCGAACATCTTCTTCTATAACGCCATCGCAAATTTCTTTTACTTGACGCAAACTTAACTCTCTTGAGAGCACCATCACATTAGCAAAAAGCGCATAGAATTTAACCGTTTCAATGTTTGTAACGTTCAGTTGTGTAGAAATATGAACGTCCACACCTTGCGATTTAGCATAGCCAATAACCGCCTGGTCGGAAGCAATAATTGCTGTGATTCCAGATTCTTTCACACGGTTGACCACCGTTTTAATCAAGGATAAATCGTGGTTGTAAATAATTGCGTTAAGTGTTAAGTATGATTTCACACCACGTTCTGAACACTTTTGTGCAATTTCTTCAAGATCCCCTAGGGTGAAGTTCATCGTGGCACGAGCACGCATATTTAATTGGTCAACGCCAAAATATATGGAGTCAGCACCATTATCTAAAGCAGCCTGAAGTGAATCAAAACCACCGGCCGGAGCCATTAATTCTATTTTTTTAGATTGTGTCATTGCGAGAAAATTGATATTCAGTACTAAGCTTTAAACTTTAACGCTTCAGATCGTCCTTTCTTGAATATTTTGTTGCTTTCATTCTTTCCTTTTCGAAGTTCTTTTTGAACATCTTCTGGTAAAGCATGAATTTCTTTGCATTCATCTGAACAACAATCATTCATTTTAGCATGACATTTTTCGCATTGAATGAATAACAAGTGACAAGCTTGATTAGCACAATTTGTATGATCATCACAAGGCTCTCCACATTGGTGACAAACAGAAATTACATCATCTGAAACACGCTCACTACGTCGTTCATCGAATACAAAGTTCTTTCCCTTGAATTTGTTTTCAAGATCTTGTTCTTTGACTTGACGAACGTACTCGATAATTCCACCTTCCAATTGAAAGACATTTTTAAATCCTTTGTGTTTATAGTATGCGCTGGCTTTTTCACAACGAATTCCCCCTGTGCAATACATTACAAGATTTTTATCTTCTTTATGTTCTTTTAAATCCTCTTCAATAATGTCTAAAGAATCTCTAAACGTATCTACGTCTGGTGTAATGGCACCATCAAAATGACCGATTTCACTTTCATAGTGATTTCGCATGTCAACCAGAACTGTATTTTCTTGTGCGATTAGGTCATTGAATTCCTTCGCTTTCAAGTGCGTTCCAATATTGGTAACATCAAAAGTATCGTCGTTTAATCCATCAGCAACAATTTTTTCACGAACCTTAACCTTTAACTTTAAAAAAGATTTGTTGTCCTGTTCAATTGCAATGTTTAATCGAACACCTTCTAGAAACGAAATGGTATCTAGATGTGATTTGAATTCATTAAACTTTGTTGCAGGAACAGAAATTTGCGCGTTGATTCCTTCGTTTGATACATAAGTACGTCCAAGAACGTCTAAATCGTTCCAGGCGATAAATAAGGTATCTCTAAATACTTGAGGGTTTCCAATTTGATGGTATTGATAGAAAGATATTGTCAAACGCTTTTCTCCCGCTCGATCAATCATTTCAGCTCTTTCTATCGCACTTAATTTATTATACAGTTGCATGCTATATCTTGATTAAATTCGATGTAATGGCTGCAAAGATAAATTAATTCGATGATTCAACAAGTTGAAATCTTAAAGTGTTGAATATTAGTGCTTAGTGCGTATATGTAATCAGAATCACGTATTTCACTGATATAAGTCATATAATTTCGAGGCTTTGCATTGTACTTTTATAATGAACATTTAAATAAACAAAAAGATGAGTCAAAAAGTAGAGGTAAATCAAGGAGAAGTAGCTGTTAAGTTCACATCACCAACAAAAGGAAAAATCAGTTTTGCAGATTTAGGAATTAAAGATGAACAATTGGTTTTAGATGGTGGTTTTCTGAGATTGTTATTTGACATGGAGGGAATTGGAGAACACGATTATTTCGCTGTTCCAACGATTGAGGTTTCTTATAAAGAAAACTGTAAAGAAACACATTGGCAATGTGAATTCAATGATGAAACAATCTTAGATAAGATGGATCATCACGGTAATTCAACGGTTATGCTTTTGGATAGAAAAAAATTAAGTTCATTGGAGCATCATCATGAAAACAAATTGATTGTGCATGCTGAATTTCCTGAAAAAGCTCAACTTGTAGCAGCTGATTCTTATATCAACTTCTTCAAGTAATAAAGGAGTGAATTGTGAAAAGTGAGAAAAGGTGGCCATTAGGCCACCTTTTTTAGTTATGAATAAATAAGCTATTTGGTTTCGCTTCAAAATTCAAATTGCTTTCTGTAGACATTTTATTGTCTAACTCAAGAGCAGATATAAATTGATCAATATCATTTTTAGATATTCCTGGAACACAGATTAAATGTGATATATGGCCATCCGTTGCTAGTTGGAATTTTTGAATTATTTCTTTTGAAGGACTGTCAAATATAACCGTCAATGCATCATTATTTCTCCAAGCATTTTGCCCAATTCTATTTAGTTCTTTCTCGGTGTAGCGAGCCATTTCCTGAGCTTTTAAAGCTCTTTTCCTGATTCCTTCAATTCCGTATTTCTCAATAAATGACCAAAGGAAAAGTGGAGTTAACCCATTTCGAGAGCCGGTGATTGTGGTGTCCATTGTATCGACATATGAAATCGAGTTTGCTATTCTATTTCTATGTTTACGTTTAACTAACACAATCCCTGAAGGTATTGGGCTTCCAATAAATTTATGACCAGAAATTGATATGCTATCTACATTGTTAGAAAAGTCGAATTTTGGCTTTTCATCAACAAAAGGGGCAAAGGCTCCGAGAAATGCAGCGTCACAATGGATATAATATTGTTTTATCGCATACTTTTTAATAATTCTATTGATTTCATCTATTTTGTCCACCGCTTCAGTCATTGTTGTACCAATATTCAAGAAGAAAATAGCCGGTTTATCGCGGTGAAGAACAATCACTGTTTCCAAATCATCATAATCCATCTCCCCATTTTCCTTAGATCGGATAACCACATTATCCAATTGCAATAGGTGCAGGTTTTTCTTAACGCTGTAGTGAGTGGACTCGCTGTAATACACTTTTGCATTGTGAAATGATTCACGTGCAACGTATAGGCCATAAAGATTCCCTTCAGTTCCGCCATTAGTAACATATCCCCAAACGTCTTTTTTTGACGAGTTGAGTACATATGAAAAAAAATCAATGACCTTAAGTTCAATTTCCTTTGTGTCTATCGCTAGTGTTGAAGAGCTCTCAGGATCACCAACATTGTTCATACATAGATTTAGAAAGGGAGCAAACTCTTCGAAATCTAAATCCTTCGCTAAAGGGTATCCGAGAAATCCATTCATGTTTTTCTGAATTCTAACTTTTGTTTCTTCAATCCAATCTTTCATATAGTATAATTTTACAACACAAAGTTAATTGTGTAGTGTATATTTATACATAGTGGTAGTGATATAAGTAATTTAACTGTATTTGTTTGAGTTTGAAAGGAAATATTTCTAATATTGAAACTGAATTAAATAGAAAACAGAAAAATATCATGGATAGCATTGACCTTATTATACTGCAGGAATTATTGAAAGACTGTAAGAAGCCAATTAAACAAATAGCACAAAAGGTGAATTTGTCAATTACACCAGTACATGAACGAATAAAAAGAATGGAGTCTTCAGGCGTTATTCAACGATATTCTGCCATTATTCAGCCAGAGGAATTAGATTTGAAGTTGATTGTATTGATGCAAATAAAACTAAAGGACCACAAAAAGGATGTGTTGAAAAACCTTGAAGTAGAGATTAAAAAATTTGGTGAAATATTAGAAGCCTATTTCATTGCTGGTGATTATGATGTCTTTCTAAAGGTGATTCTCACCGGTATGGATGATTATAATGATTTTGTTTTGGAACGAATATCGACGCTTACACAAATTGATAGTATAAAAAGCAGTTTCGCCATGAAAAACATTTTACACGAGGGGAGAGCAACGCATTTAATGACTCCAACGAATGTTTCGGTGTTAAAACGAAAAAAAACGCCTTAGTAATTTATACAAAGGCGTTTTTAAATTTTATATGAAACTCTCTCTACTCTTTAAAAACAATTTTTCGATAAACGATTGTAATGAAGATACTGTTCATTGTCGTCAATAATAACATGGCTAACATCGATACAGTCATTGTAGAAGTAGGACTATAAAAACCACGAGGTCCTTGGATTAATTTCTCGTAAATATCTTCTTTGGTCATTACTTCAAACTCGGCATTAGACTTTTTTACTTCTGCAAAATCATCTGGATTTTCTAGCATTTTTTGAATTCCAACTTCCGCTTCCGCAATTTGGTGTTCATTGAACCCTGGATCAATTTTAGAATAGTAAAAGAATATGAAAATACTTACTAACACAGCATAGGGAACTCCAGCAGACATCGCATTTTTTATATCGCGCAAGGCATTTCCTCCTTCTGTGTCTGCACGTTTTTGTTTGTAAAGTCCAACCGCTATTGCCAACAACAAACACAATATGTTCACCATCACTGCAGGAACAACATTATATGCAAATGCACCAGTGAAAAAGAATCCCATTTTAATGATCATCCAAATCAAAGCGAAAAGAATTCCAATTTTTACGGTAATTTTCATGCTCAAAGGTTAGCTATTCATTGTTACTAAGAACTCTTCATTTGATTGCGTATTACTCATACGATCTTTCATGAACTCCATCGCTTCAACAGGATTCATGTCGGCAATAAATTTACGCATCAACCAAATTCGTTGAAGCACATCTTTATCTAATAATAAATCCTCACGACGTGTACCTGAAGAAGTGATATCAATTGCTGGATAAATTCTACGGTTAGAAATCTTACGATCTAACTGTAATTCCATGTTACCAGTTCCCTTGAATTCCTCAAAGATTACTTCGTCCATTTTAGAACCTGTTTCAGTTAAGGCTGTTGCGATAATAGAAAGAGATCCTCCGTTTTCAATCTTACGAGCAGAACCGAAGAAACGTTTTGGTTTATGCAATGCATTGGCATCAACACCACCTGAAAGTACTTTTCCTGACGCCGGAGAAACAGTGTTGTATGCACGAGCTAAACGCGTGATTGAATCGAGTAGAACACATACATCATGTCCACATTCTACCATTCTTTTCGCTTTCTCAAGAACCATGTTCGCAACTTTCACATGTCGATCAGCTGGTTCATCAAAAGTTGAGGCAATTACCTCCGCATTCACCGATCTTGCCATGTCAGTAACCTCCTCAGGACGTTCATCAATGAGCAATACGATTAAATATGTTTCAGGGTGATTCGCTGCAATGGCATTGGCCACATCTTTCAGCAACATTGTTTTACCCGTTTTTGGTTGGGCTACAATCATTCCACGTTGCCCTTTTCCAATTGGGGCAAATAGGTCCATAACTCGCGTCGAAAGTGTCTCTTGTGCATGTCCCGTCAATTTAAACTTCTCATCTGGGAAAAGTGGTGTCAAATATTGGAAAGGAACACGATCTCTAATGTAAGATGGTGGTCTTCCGTTGATAGATTCAACTTTAACCAATGGGAAAAATTTTTCTCCCTCACGAGGAGGACGAATAGTTCCTACCACAGTATCTCCTGTCTTTAAACCAAATAATTTGACTTGGCTTTGTGATACGTAAATATCATCTGGAGAGGAAAGGTAGTTGTAATCAGATGATCTTAAAAATCCATAACCATCCTGCATTACTTCCAAGACACCTTCAGCGGTAACAATACCAACCAAATTGTACATTTCTTCCTCTTCTTTCGTAGGACGACGGTCGTTTTGGTTTCTATTGTTGTTATTTCTATTTCCGTTGTTTCTATCGTTATTGCGATTGTTGTTACGGTTATTATTGTTGGGTTTGCGCCCTTCACGCTCTTTACCAGAATCCTGATTAGAACTTACTTCCTCAGCTTTACCTTCTGATTTTCTTTTAGGTCCGCCTTCAGCATTCACTTTTTTAGCTGCAACCTCTTGTAAGGTTTCCTTTTTTCTAGGAGCTTTTTTCTCAGGCTTTTCCTCTTTAGAATCCTTTTCTTCAGCCTTAGCTTCTGAAACTGCCTCAGGTTTTTCTTCAAATAGAGATGGTGCGCTTTCCGTCATTACCTTTTTACGAGTACGTTTACGTTTTGGCTTGTCTTCCTCATTAGTTGATGGGGATGGGCTTGTAGAAAGTGAAGAAACTAATTCTGCTTTTTTCATTGATTCAAAACCTTCAATTCCTGAAGTTTTTGCTATTTCTCTAAGTTCAGCAATTTTCTTGCTTTCCAATTCGTTTTTATCCATAGATAAAGTCTAAAAAAAATATTGTGATTGTAATCTAAATGTAATTCGGGATTTTCGCGTAACGCGATCGAAGCGTGATTCGATATGCAATATTAGTAATTTTCTTTAAATCTACAAATGTCAGTTACTTAATGTTCTTAACATGTTAATGTTTGTGCCATTAATTGCATTTTTTAAGTAGGTCGTAATTTTGATTGAATTGTTATCTTCACGTCATGGGAAAACTTGCTTTACATTGGAAAATACTTATCGCAATGGCTTTAGGTATTCTATGGTCACTTCTTTCTGGTGCCTATGGTTTAAATGGTTTTACGGAAAACTGGATTGATCCATTTGGAACTATTTTCATTAATATCTTAAAATTTATTGCCATTCCATTGGTTTTGTTTTCCATTGTAACTGGCGTCGCTGGTTTGGGAGATCCATCACAATTGGGTAGAATGGGAGCGAAGACGCTCGGATTGTATCTCGTAACTACGGTTTTTTCTGTTTCGATGGGACTTATTATCGTAAATGTTTTTGTTCCTGGTAAGAATGCGAATGAAGAAACGAAGGTGAATCATCGGTTAGAATACGAGGTTTGGGCATTCGATAATAAAATTGAAATTAAAGATGGCCGCAATGTTATGGCAACTGTAAGTGATAAAAAGCTTGAAGAAATTCGGGTTAAACTTAACTCTGACATGGAGAAAGAGGATTACAAGGCCATGTCTGAAAAGAATTCTCAAAAAAATGCAAATAAAAAAGAAGGACCACTAAAGCCACTGGTTGATATGGTTCCGAGCAATTTGATTCAATCACTTGGAGATGGAAAGCTGATGTTGCAGGTTATTTTCTTTGCGCTGTTTTTTGGTATAGCCATGATTTTAATGCCGAAGGAAAAAACAGAATCCGTAAGAACCTTTTTTGATGGAATGAATGAGATTTTCATTAAGATGGTTCACATGGTTATGGATTTTGCACCGTTCTTCGTTTTTTGTTTGATGGCGGGTGTCTTAGCCAAATCAGCAGATACTTTAGATGAGTTAATCGATATTTTTGTGCAGCTCGGTTTCTACGCATTGATTGTCTTTGGAGGATTAATGACTATGCTCTTTGGTTTTTACCCATTATTGCTACGGGTATTTGGGGTTAAAATAGGTTATAGAGCATTTTTCCGTGGAATGAGTCCTGCACAATTTTTAGCCTTTTCTACGAGTTCATCTGCTGCCACTCTTCCAGTTACCATTGAATGTGTTAATGAGAATTTAAAAGTACCTGAAAAAGTTAGTGATTTTGTATTGCCAATCGGTGCTACAGTTAACATGGATGGAACATCGCTTTATCAGGCGGTTGCCGTAATCTTCTTGGCGCAATACCACGATGTAGATTTAAGTATGATGCAGCAATTAGGGATTGTTGCCACTGCGACATTAGCATCTATTGGTGCAGCGGCGGTTCCAAGCGCAGGACTAATTATGTTGATGATTGTATTGGATTCAATTGGTTTAAATCCGTTGTGGGTTGCTATTGTTTTTCCTGTGGACCGTATCTTAGATATGTGTAGAACCGTAATTAACGTAACGAGTGATGCAACAGTTTCTGCTATTATTGCTAAGAGTGAAGGGTTGATGGAATAATCAATGTTAGTATTGATTTTATGAAATATTCATGTAAACTACAACGTTAATACTAAATGAAGATTGTTCTAATCATTTTCCTTTTTATCGCTTTTGCATCTTTTAGTATGGAAGAGATTGAATCCTTTGGACGTAACGATGGCAACTTAAAGATGTTTATTCATGTTCCTTCAAATGTTTCAAAAAAATCTGATGTAGTAATTGTATTGCACGGGTGTAATCAAACTGCAAAAGAAGTTGCTAGTCAATCTGGTTGGAATGAATTGTCTGATAAGCTCGGGTTTATTGTGATTTACCCACAGCAGCGTGTCGTAAACAACTCTTCTAAATGTTTCAATTGGTTTTTAACGAAGGATACATCCTTTGAAAACGGCGAGCTTTCATCAATCATAAACATGCTCGATTTTACTGTTTTAATATATTCGTTAGAATCTCCGAGAGAGTATATTTATGGATTGTCTGCTGGTGCGGCAATGGCAACGACAATATTGGCGACGTATCCTAAGCGGTTTCAAGCGGGCGCTTCTTTAGCTGGTGGGCCTGTAGGGTATGCGGATAACGGTATTAAGGCCTTCAAAATGATGAATAATCCTCCTGATTTTTCGATTTCGGAATGGGGAAGTTACTTGCCTAAAGTTAAGGTAGATCAATTACCACTGTTAATTGTTGTGCATGGGAAAGAAGATCGTGTTGTAGATTTTAGTAATTGTAATCAGCTGAAAAAGCAATGGTTATCATGTTTGAATGGAAGCGAGGTGGTCGTGGCTGAATCAACTATTGGGACTATCAAAAGGAGTGAATATAAATCAGAAGAATCAACAACGGTAATTACATATGAAATCCCTGGGTTAGGGCATAAGTTACCCGTAAATCCTGGTATGAGCGAAGAACAGGGTGGGGAAGAAGGCCGTTACGCAAAAGATGTTGATTTCTTTTCAACGTACTACATTGCGAAAGATTTTGGATTGATTCCTTAGAGTTTTTCTTTTAAATATTTTCCGGTATAACTCGTTTCACAATTTACAATATCTTCAGGTGTTCCTTCAAATAGGATAGTACCGCCTTTCAAACCACCTTCAGGACCTATATCAATTATGTGGTCTGCACATTTAACAACATCCATATTATGTTCTATTACAATGATAGAATGTCCAGCGTCAATCAATTCGTTGAAGGCAATGATTAGTTTATTTACATCATGGAAATGTAATCCTGTGGTTGGTTCATCAAAAATAAATAAGGTAGGATTACTCTTTGTTCCTTTTGCAAGAAATGAGGCCAGTTTGATTCGTTGTGCTTCTCCACCACTCAACGTACTAGAAGATTGTCCAAGTTTTAAATAACCCAATCCAACTTTAACGAGAGGCGCTATTTTGGCAACAATTTTCTCTTCGATTTTCTCTGTTCCAGCTTGAAAAAATTCCAATGCCGTTTGAACATCCATGTTTAGTATGTCTGAAATAGATTGTTCGCGGAATTTAATATCCAATGTTTCCGCTTTATAACGCGTTCCATGACATTGTTCGCAAGTTAAATGCACATCTGCCATAAATTGCATTCCTACAGTGATTTCACCATCTCCTTCACAAACCTCACAGCGACCTCCATCGACATTATAACTGAAGAACCCAGGTTTGTATCCACGCGTTTTTGACAATGGTTGTCGCGCAAATAAATCTCGAATGTCATCAAATGCTTTTACGTATGTTGCCGGATTACTTCGGGAAGATTTTCCGATAGGATTTTGGTCAACAAATTCAACAACCTGAACATGTTGCATATCACCTTTGAATGATTTGAATTCGCCTTGTTTGTCGCCGTATATTTCTAATTCCTTTTTTACGCAAGGAAGTAATACTTCTTTTACTAAGGTTGATTTACCTGAACCGCTTACACCGGTAACGCAAACAAGACTGTGCAGAGGAAAGTCGACATCAATGTTTTTTAAATTATTTTGTCTTGCCCCAGTTATTGAAAGTTTGTTTTTTGATTTTCTTCTTCTTGATGGAACAGGTATTTCTGCTTTGCCATTCAAATAGTCTGCAGTTAAACTATTCTTCGCTTTAATTAGCTTTTTATGATCACCTTGAAAAACAACTTCACCACCATAAACACCAGCCATTGGGCCAATGTCTAAAATTTCATCCGCAGCTTTCATCATATCTTCTTCATGCTCTACCACAATTACGGTGTTCCCGATATCCCGTAAAGCCTTTAGGACTGAAATTAAGCGTGTTGTATCTTTTGGGTGCAATCCTATAGACGGCTCATCTAGGATGTACATGGACCCCACTAAACTACTCCCCAAAGAGGTTGCTAAATGAATACGTTGTGATTCTCCTCCTGACAAAGAATTAGAAGCACGATTCAAGGTTAGGTAACCTAATCCAACTTCTTTCAAGAAATGAAGGCGATTGGTAATTTCAGGTAAAATCCGTTTCGTAATCTGAGCGTCGTGCTTATTTGGTTTTAATTGTTCGAAAAAGGTTAGTGCGTCTTCCAATGGCATTAAAACGATGTCAGAAATGCACTTATTTTCAATTTTAACATAATTGGTGTCTTTTCGAAGGCGAGTTCCTCTGCAATCATGACATTCTGTTTTTCCTCTGTAACGAGATAGCATGACACGATATTGAATTTTATATGATTTACTTTCGACAAATTCAAAAAACTGGTGTATCCCTTTTACTTTCTTGTTACCATTCCATAGTAGATCTAATTCTGAATCAGAAAGTTCATTTATTGGTCTATGAATAGGAAAATTAAACTCAATTGCTTTATCGATAAATTTGTTCATATGAGTTGCCATCTTTTCACCTTTCCATGGTGCTACGGCTCCTTCATAAACACTGATATTCTTATTTGGTATAACTAGATTTGGGTCCACACCAATAACCATCCCAAATCCTTCACATTTTTTACAAGCTCCAAAAGGATTGTTAAAGGTGAAGAAATGTTCATTAGGTTCTTGAAATGTCATGCCATCCAATTCAAATTTATTTGAAAAGGAATGTTCCTTTTTTGATGCAACATTATAAATAAAACAAGTGCCATGTCCTTCTGCAAATGCCAGGTTAATC
>Ga0193954_1001374_pt1 | contig 12379 bp, 9 predicted proteins | sample BB_5_MG_FD_140340 | JGI IMG/M metagenome (GOLD analysis project Ga0193954, IMG submission 140340) | Microbial mat bacterial communities from the Broadkill River, Lewes, Delaware, United States - BB_5_MG | ecosystem: Environmental > Aquatic > Freshwater > River > Microbial mats | place: USA...
CCTGTGGATGGGGAGACCTTGGGCGCGCCTGAGGTTTATGGCGATGACCGTGTCTTTGTGAGCATCGAGCTGGATACCGAGCCGGTGGCGGGCGGGGCCGAGAAGCTGGCCGCGTTGGAGGCGGCGGGGCACCCCGTCATCCGCATTCAGCTCGGCGATCCTCGCGACCTGGTCCAAGAGATGTTCCGCTGGGAGATGGCGACCGCGACCGCGGGCCATGTCATGGGCATCAACCCCTTCGACCAGCCGAACGTGCAGGAGTCGAAGGACTTCACCAAGAAGCTGCTCAGTGAGGCCAAGGGCGGCAAGCTGGCGAGCATCGAGGGCGAGGTGAAGCTGCTGGAGGCCGACGGGCTGACCGTCTACACGGACGCCAAGAATGCGGCGGCCTTCGAGGGCAAGACCACCCTTGAGGACGTGCTCAAGGCGCACATCAACCGGGCGGGCGCGGGCGATTATGTCGCCTTCAACGCCTTCTTAGACATGAACGCGGATAACGAGACCCGGCTTCAGGGGCTGCGTAACCACGTGCGGGACCACCACAAGGTGGCCACGACCATTGGGTTTGGTCCGCGCTTTCTGCACAGCACCGGGCAGCTGCACAAGGGCGGCGCCAACAACGGCGTTTTTGTACAGATCACCTGCGATGACCCCGAGGATCTGGCGGTTCCGGGCCAGAGCTTTGGCTTCAGCCTGCTCAAGCAGGCCCAGCAAGCCGGAGATTTCATGGCGCTTTCCAGTCGTGACCGCCGCTTGGTGCGGGTGCACGTGCAGGATCCAGCCGCGGGTTTGGCGGCCATCGCGAAGGCCATCGGGGCCTGAGCCGGCGGCCGACCTTGACCCCGGTGCCCGGCCCGGAGACCCTCCAAAGCCGTGGCCGACGCCCCGTCACTCGAATCGCTGATGGAGCGATACGCCGACGGCGACGCCGCGGCCTTCGACGAGCTCTTTCGTCAGCTGCGCGGTCCTATCGCGGCCAGCCTGCGGCGTTGGCTCAAGACCGATGACAAGGTCGACGACGCGCTCCAAGTCACGCTGATGAAGATCCACGCCTCCCGCGCCCGTTATCGGCGCGGAGCGCCGGTCCTACCTTGGGTCCTTACAATCGCCCGTAATGTTGCCCTGGACTACCTGCGCTCGCGGGCCTCTAAGGATAGAAGTCTTGATGATGAGGCCGCAGCCCGCATTCCAGATGAGACTGAAGATCTGCGCTGGCGCGTCGAAGATGAAAAGGAAGTCGTGGCTGCGGTGCGGGCCGCTGTGGATCAGCTGCCTGCCTCGTCACGGGAGGTCGTGAGGCTTCACAAGATAGAGGGGCGCCCAATGTCTGAGGTGGCTGAAATCTTGGGGATCAAAGAGGGCGCGGCCCGTGTGCGCGCGCACCGAGGATATAAGGCACTTGCCAAATTGCTCCTCGGCTTCCGATCGGGGAGGATTTAGAAGCCCATGAACGCGGCCGAGCAAATTCGAGCAGATCTGGCCAGTGAGGCCCAGGTTCGCTCGCGCCGTGGGTACGCGCTGCTCGTGGCTTGGGCCGTGGCGGCCGCTGCGCTGGCGTTTATCCTCAAACCCCGGCCGGATCTCGGGCCCCCCGACGTGATGGCGCAGGCGATCGCGGCCGCCTTTATCCTCTTTGGAGCGAGCGTTTCCTTTTCGCCGAACCTTCGCTTTGGCCGCTGGTCGGCACGGGCTATCGGCGTTGTCGCCATCCTCTCGCCCCTATTCGCGGCGCGCGCATTGGGCGCGCCCGAGAGCGTACTGAGCGGCACCTTCAAATGCATGGGGGTCATCACGGCCATCGGCTTCGTCACCTTGGTCGTGGGTCGCCTCATCCTGGGGCGCACTCGGCGTCGCTTTGGTGGCGCGCCGTTGCTTCAGGGCGTCGCAGCCGCGATGGTGGGAAGCCTCGCCGTTGGGTTGCACTGTCCGATGTCAGATGTGACGCATCTTGTGACCCATGCGGCGGGTGTTTTTGTCGTGGTGGCCCTACTTCGGCGGCTTACCTTGACGGAAACGTGATCGAGGACAAGTTCCTCGCTTGAACAGGCAAATGGGTGCCCCTAGGATGGGCGCTTCGAGGTTTCGACCATCATGGGCAATCAGGATCCGGCCAAGCTCGCAGCTAAAAAGCAGCAATACGACTTTCATAAGCGCTTCTTGCGCAAAGCGGTGGAGATCCGCGTGGAGGTCGAGCGCTTTCAAGAGGGTTTGGCCAGCTCCAGCGTCAACATGAGCCCCAGCGGCATCTGCTTCGATGTGGGTGAGCCGCTCGAAGACAACGAGACCTTCCGGGTCCTGTTGTACATTCCCCGCGGCAAAGAGGTGGAGATCCTCAAGGTCCAGGCCCGCATGGTCTGGCAGGAGCCGGTCGACAACGGCCTGTTCCGCACCGGCGCCGCCTTCGAGAAGTTTGCGCCCGGCGATGAGCGCCGAATCCGCGCTTGGCTCATGGAGCTCAACCGCGAGGACCAAAAGAACCCGCCGACGGCTCGCTAGGTCCGTTCTACACCCGCTTGGCAGCCTCGGACCGTGAGTGGGCCGATGGTCGTAGTCGTGGGCTCGGCCCGCGTGGCGGGCTTCTGCGCGTGCGCAGCCACAGCCCGTAGCCCAACAGACCGCCGTAGCCGAAGCCCATCAGACCCACCACGAGGCGAACCACGAAGACCCGCACCTGCAGCCAGCCCTCAAGGGCAGAGGCTCCGGCGAAGGCCGCAAGTAAGCTTGCAGTGGTGGTGAAGGCCGCCCATGCCCAGATCAATCTGCAGCGCTCCGGGTCGCGGGTCAGCGCCCACGCTTGGCCAAGCCAGTGGCGGCTCATCCAGGCCACCACCACGCTGCCCACCGCGGACAGTCCGTACTGCAGGACCTTGTAGCCAGCAATCGGCTCTGGCCAGGGCAGGGGCACCGGATCTCGCAGCACCGGCAGCGCCTTGGCGACCCAACCATAGTAGTGCGTGCACTCATCGATGAGCACATGGGTCGCCGCCCCGACCACCGCTGCGACCGCGAGCGCCCCGAGCCTCCTGGTCGGCCAAAACCGGAACTCCGCCTCAATACCGGCCAGCTGAGGCGATGTGAGCGCGCCGAGCGCGTGCGCCGTGAATGTGTAGTGCAGCCACAGACCGAAAAGCGCAACCGGGGCTGCGAAGGCAAAGATGCCGGCAATGTTGTGGCGCATGTACCTGGGCACCTCGATCGGCAGGACGTAGGCCAGATCTGGGGCCAACGCCCCGGCTACCAGCGCGGCGGTGGGCAAGCCCACACGGCGGAAAGGCAGGGCCGCGAGGGGGTGCACGAAGGTCACCGGCATCGATCGTCACTGTGTCACGGAGCGCGGCCGCGTTGCAGAGCCCGCTGCGAATCTGTCGCAGCCACAGTATTCCTGAGGGCTATGCTACAATATTCGGTCGAAGGCTGCGGAGCGAGACGTCATGAGCAAGCCACCAGACTCAGCCCTTGTTGTCGCTTCAAGCGCTGGACTCGCCTCTGAGATCTGTGAGCGCCTCGAGCGCGCGGGCTGGGCCGGTGTGCCCGTAGTGGGAATGCCGGCCGCGCTGAGGGCACAGAGGGCCCAGCACCCATGGCTCCTCGTCATTGATGCGGCCATTGCGGCGCATGAGGTCAGCACGGTGTGCGCCGAGGCCCAATCCACCGCAAGGGATAGCTCTGCGCTCACCGTGCTGCTCCTCGGTCCGGAGCCGACTCAGGAAGACTACGCGTTGGGGCAGCGCCTGGGCATCACGGACTATCTGTCCTTCGACCTCGAGGGCCCTGCCCTGAAGGCCCGTATGGTTGCGCTGCGCCGACTGCATGATGCGGAGCGCAGCCAGCCGTCCGAAGCACCGAAGCCCTACGATCCGACCAGTGAGGGTTCTAGCTGGCATAAGGACCTCGCGGCGGCTGAGGCTGCGAGGAGAGAGAGCGACGACCGCTTTCAGAGCCTCGTGAGGGCCTCTCCGAGCGGAATCTACCTCACAGATATCGAGGGCCGCTGTGTGTACGCCAACGACTCTTGGTGCGCCATGGCTGGCCTCTCCCCGAGCGAGGCGCTGGGCGATGGCTGGCAGACAGGCTTGCACCCCGATGACCGCGAGCGGGTCCTTGCGGCCTGGAAGGAGATGGTGGCTTGGGGGAGCGATTGGGCTCAGGACTATCGCTTCGTCAGTCGCGAGGGTGGCACGACCTGGGTGAGCGGCACGATCGCTTCGATCCGCGATAGCGCGGGCCAGGTGACCGGCTACGTCGGCATCAATATCGATATTACAAAGCGTAAGGAGATCGAGGAGGCCCTAAAGGCGAGCGACGAGCGCTTCGCGCTGGCGATGGAGGCGGCGCAGGATGGGCTCTTCGACTGGGACCTACGGACGAATAGTATCTTCTACTCACCCGGATGGAAGCGCATCCTGGGCTATGATGACGACGAACTAAAGAACGAGTTTGATACTTGGTCGACCCTGACCCACCCGGAGGACGTCGAGACGTCATGGGCGATGCTCAACGAGGTCATCGAGCGAAGGCGCCCCCGGTTTGAGCTTGAATTCCGCATGCGCCACAAGGACGGGAGCTGGGTAGATATCCTCTCGCGAGCCAACGCCCTCTTCGATGAGCACAATGAGCCGACGCGCGTTGTGGGCACCCACGTCGACATTACGGAGAGAAAGAAGTCCCGCGCCCGGGTAGAGGAACTCGTCACGAAACTTGAGCAGGCTCAAGATGTGGCGCGGCTCGGGAGCTGGGAATACGAACTAGCGACGGAGCAGTCCACGTGGTCGAAGCAGATGTTTCGCATCGCAGGCATTGATCCATCGCAGGGCGAACCGAGTTGGCAGGAGCATCAGAGTCGAGTGCATCCCGACGACTGGCCCAAGGTTATGAACGCCTTCTCTGAAGGCTTACAGCTGGGTCGCGCGCACTTTTTTGAGTACCGAGTCGCATGGTCGGAAGGTCAATACCGGTGGGTGTCCTCCCAGACGAGGGCGGTCCGAAACTCTGATGGCGAGATTATCAGGTTGCAGGGGACCACTCAGGATATCCACGAGCGTAAGTGCATCGAAGAAGAGTTGCGCGAGAGCGAAAACAAGTATCGAACCCTCGCTGAGAATATAGGTATCGGCGTCGCGATGGTCAGCCCACAGATGAAAGTGCTCACCGTCAATCGCCAGATGCGCGAGTGGTTTCCTTCGATCGCCCAGAGAAACCTCTGTCACGAGGCCTTTAATTGCTCGGTGGTAGATACGAGCTGTTCGGCCTGTCCCACGGTGAAGACAATGGTGGATGGTCAGACCCACGAGCGGTCGGTGCAGATGCAGACCGCCGACGGGGTTCAACTCTTCCGCGTGGTATCTACCCCCGTAATAGGCGCGGGTGGTCAGGTCGAAGCTGCGATTGAGATGATCGAAAATGTCACGAGCCGGCGCCGTGCGGAGAGTGCCCTCGAGGATAGCGAGAAGCGTTTTCGTAGCCTGTTTGAGGGTGTTCCTATTTCGCTGTGGGAAGAGGACTACTCTCAGGTGCTCGCCTACCTCGATACGCTTGGTTTTCGCGAGCTGACCGATTTTGTACAATATCTCGATGCCCACCCCGAGGTGGTGAAGGAGTGCGCGTCGAGGGTGAGTATTACGACCGTGAACCAGGCCACATTGGCGCTGCACGGTGCCTCAAGCTCAGAGGATCTCATTGCGGGGCTACCCGGGACCTTCACGCCCCGGAGTTATGAGGCCTTCAAGAGTCAACTGGTCGCGATTTGGCGTGGTCAAGATAGCTGGCGCTCCCATACAGAGCTCAAGACCTTGGATGGTGCGCCTCTTCAGGTCGTCGTTCAATGGCATGTGCCCGCAGAGCACCTCGCGACGATGTCGAGGGTCTTTGTATCCATTACAGATCTCTCGGAAAAGTCTAGCCTAGAGAGGCAGCTGCTTCAGGCACAGAAGATGGAGTCGGTGGGCCGGCTTGCGGGTGGGGTGGCCCATGATTTCAATAACCTGCTGACGGTCATACTCAACTACTCGAGCCTCATCCGTGAAGCCCTGGACCCCAATGACCCCCTCTATGAGGACATAGAAGAGGTTCGGATGGCGGGTGAGCGGGCTGCGGATCTGACACGTCAGCTGCTTGCCTTTAGTCGCAAACAGATAGTCGAGCCCCAAGTAGTCAGCCTCAATACCATCCTGACGAGTTCCCAGAAGATGCTCCAGCGCGTGATCGGAGAAGACATCAACCTTATCTTCAATCTCGCCGATGACTTGGAGGATGTTGATATCGACCCCGGACAGGTTAGCCAGATTCTGATGAATCTAGCCGTCAACGCCAGGGATGCGATGGCGGACGGCGGCAGGCTATCTGTGCAGACGAGCAACGTGATGGTGGATCATACATTCTTGGAGCAGCGTCCTTATGCTACCTACGGCAGGCATGTCGTTATGACCGTGGCCGACTCTGGTCATGGCATGGACTCAGAGACTCAGAATAAGGTCTTTGAGCCCTTCTTTACGACCAAGGACGTGGATCGTGGTACCGGGCTCGGACTATCCACTGTCTATGGGATCGTAAAACAGGCCGGTGGAATCATTGAGGTCGAGTCCGAGATAGAGGTGGGCACCCGCTTTCAAATCTATCTCCCGGTGGCGGTCCGAGAGGCAGGAAGCCCGGTGCTTTCTGTTGGAGGGACGACCTCACAGTCACATAGTGCCACGGTATTACTTATTGAGGATGAGGCTGCGGTTCGAGCCGTGACCACACGAATACTCAAGGCGGGTGGGCATACGGTGCTGGAAGCGGGCCACCCCTTCGAGGCCCTGGGGTTGGCAAAGCTGCACGGCTCAGCCATCGATCTCGTGCTCACCGACGTGATCATGCCGGCAATGAGTGGCATGGAGTGCTATCAGGAGTTGAGCGGGATCGTGCCTGATCTCAAGGTTCTGTACATGTCCGGCTATACACCCGACGCGATTGCGCAGCGGGGTGTGCTGACGGAGGGTACGCACTTTATCCGTAAGCCCTTCACGGTGCGAGCTCTGCAGGACAAGGTGCGGGCGGTGCTCGAGGGCAGGGATCAGGGCTCATCGGACGTCACAGTCGACGATTGAAGCCGGCGCGCGCTCAGGCGATCAGTCCCGTGCTGAACCCGTGCAGCAGGGCTCACCGGCCAGCGAGCCGGGAGAGGAAGCCGCCCTTGCGGGTCTCTTTCGGTTCAAGGTCACGCACCGCACCCAGCGCCTCGACGCAGTCTGGGTTGCAACGCAGGGCACGTTGGTAGGCTTGCAAGGCAGCCTCCGGTCGGCCGATCTGTCGCTGGATGCGGCCGGCGTACAGGTAGACCTCCTCATGACGAGGGTTAAGCTCGGCGGCCTGCCGCAGCAGGTCCAGGGCGCGCTCTCGCGCTGCTTCGTCCTCGGGGGCGAGGGCGAAGGTGGCCCAGGCGAGGTAGGAGGCGTAGCTTCCCTCTTGCGGGTCACGCCTCAGGGCCTCGGCGAAGGCTTGCTGGGCCTGTGACCAGTTCTCCTGTTGGCTTGCCTCTAGGCCGCTGAAGAAGGCCTGCTCCGCCACGACCAAGGGCGCATCCTCGGGCAGGCGCTCCAGTCCGAGCTGCGTATTGTAGCGTGCTCGGGCCGCTGGGTTTTGCAGGGTCTGGTAGGCCCGCCGAACAAGCAGCAGCCGCTCTTCTGCGAGCATACGCAGCTCGGGCGAGCCCAGCCCCGCGGTGACGCGGTCGGGGTGAAGGCGACGTGACAGCCGCTCATAGGCCCGGAAGATCTCGTCCTCATCCGCCTGTGCATCAAGCTCAAGGCGCCGATACAGGTCCTGCTCCTGCAGGGTCTCGATCGTCGTCCGCAGCTCTGTCTCGATGCGCGCGCGCTCCTTGTCGAGGTCCAAGCTTAGGCCGCGCCGACCTTGGGTCCGCGTCAGGCGTCGCGGGGCCTTGGGCTCCGGTGCGGGTCGCTGGGTGGACAGGCGCGCGGACTGGGCCTCCAGGCGCGCGCGCACCTGCTGCCGCAGCTCTTCGGACAGGCCCACCGGGGCGGCCGGTTTTTCGATGCCGGCCGCGCTGGGGTTCTTTGTCCAGGTCGACGCTCTGGGCAGCTTGGAGGGCGAAAAGCCCGGCGTGAGCAACGCCGGATCAGAGGGGGGCGGCGCCGGCTGAGGCGGTGGCGGCGCCTGAGGTGGCGGGACATCGCCCGGCGCATAGGTGCGGGCGCTGTGCTCGGAGGGTTGGGCTGCGGGTTCTGCGGTGGCGGCGGGTTCAGCCGTCGCTTCAGACCCAGTCTCGCCCCCAACTTCAATCTCTGGGTCGTCGTCGTCGTCGCTCGCTGCCGGGAGTTCTGCTAGCGGCTCCGCTTCCGGCGCAGACGTGACGTCAATCTCCGGCTTCGCAATGGCCTCAGGCGCAGCTTCGCCTTCGCTTTCGCCCTCGGCCTCAGCCTGCGGCTCTGGTTCGCGGGTAGCCTGCGTTGGCACCTCAGGCTGTGCCGCCACGGGCTCAGGCCTAGCTTCATCTTCTACCTCCGGCTCCGGCTTGTGACTATCCTTCGCCAGCACTTCAGCCAGCTCCGCCTCGGGCGCGGATGCCAGCTGTGCCGCGCTTGCCATCGGGTCTTCGAGGGCGGGACCGGGAATCGTAGTCATCGCCAAGGCTGGCGGCAGGGTCTCTCCTTCGTCAGGCAAGGCCTCTTGCGAATCTGCTGCGCCCTCCGCATCAATGTCGATAGGCAGCTCTGACTCGATATCGAAGTCATCCTGGGCGTCGAGGTCCTGCTCGGTCTCGTCTTGGGCCTCGGGCAGGGGCATCGCAGAGGCGATGGCCGAGGCCCCTCGTGTCGCATCGACCAGCGCGCGCGCCAGGGCCTTCCCGGCGGCCTCCGCTTGGGCCGGGTGCTGCTTGGCCAACTCTGGCGCGACCTGCTCAAGCGCACCCACGGCGTCGATTTCGTGGGTGCCGAGCACCTCTAGGTCGTCCTCCGTGATCGGGATAGGAATGGCGGGCGGTGGTCCAGCGGCGTGCAGCAGACCCGCACAGACCAACGCGTAGATCACCGGGGCGGCGTCATGGGCCTCCATCGCTCCGCTATCGAGCAGGGTCTCGGCGTTGCGCGAGCCATCCATCAGATCGAGCAGCCGGTCGGTGCGTGGATCAAGCTGCAGCGCCTGGTAGCGGAATGTGGGGTCAGAGGAGGGCATCAGCGGGCGATCACCCAGGCTGAGCAGGTCCTTACGAATGCGCTCCGTCGACATCGCCCTCAAGGCACCCTCGTGCACCATGGCGGCCGGGCTCATGGACAAGGCAACTTGCGGACCCGTGTAGTCGGCCTGAGGGTTGAGCTGAAAGGTGCCCTCCTGCCAGGAGAAGATCTCGAAGAGCTTCTCTTGAATCTGCAGCTCCAGCGCGAACTCCAGGTTGTGCTGAGAGATGCTGCCCATGTCGACCAAGATCTCGCCTTGGCGCCGGCTGGGGTCCTTGCGCCGGGTCTCCAACGAGCGCTCGCACTCTTTTTGGGTAATGAGCCGCTCGTTGATCATGACGCGGCCCAGGCACTCATCCAGCAGGTTTGAGCGAATGAAGACCGGCATGCCCTCCTTGAAGTAGAGGATCTTCTTCACCGAGGTGCGGCGAAGCATGAGCGCGCCGGTGACCCGCGCTTGAAAGCACAGCCCCAGTAGGCGGGCGAAGGGCATGACGTCCACCGTGCCCTTGGTAGGCACGTCAATCTGGGTTGGCATCGCTGGCGCCTTTGCGGCGGCGCTGGCGCCCTTAGTCAGGCTAGAGGGCAGGCGGTTGCGTCCCGGTTGAGGCTCCGGATAGGCGGAGCTAAAGACGTCGTGCAAGACATCCAGCAAAACATCGATGTCCAGCGGCTTGTCGAAGTAGGTCTTGACGCCGTAGCGCGCCGACATCTGCGCTTGATAGGTCGCGCTGCGATATACGCCGCTCATGACGAGCAGCGGTACGTCTTTGCCATTGGGTAGCGCACGCAATCGGGGAATGAGGTCGAAGCCCTGGATCTTGGGTAGCAATACATCCATCAGCACGAGGTCCGGGCTCCGCTCCTCAAAGGTGCGCAGGCCCCACTCACCGTCGCGCTCCACGAGCACGGTGAAGCCCTCGGCGGACAGCACGTCCTCGAGCAGGCCGGCCACCGCGCCGTCGTCTTCAATCACTAGGATGGTCTTCGTCACGGCTCGCCTCGTGCCCCCGTGGGCGCGAATCCCCGTACATAGCAGCGCATCCTGGGCCGGTCATCCGCCTCTCGCCGGGCCGGGCTCCTCTGGATACCAATTCGCGCAGGCGCGACTTGACGCTGGGCAGCGCGCCGGACGATCCATCCGGCGTGTCTGACCTGAGCGCGGATGAAGTGAAGCGGCTTTTGGGGCTGGAGCCGCTTGGATTTGAGGGCGGCTTTTATCGCGAGCAGCATCGCAGCGCGGTGGAGCTGGTGCTGCCTGAGCTCTTTGTGGGCCCTCGCAGCGCGGCCACGGCGATCTATTACATGCTGACCCCGACGACGATGTCGCTCATGCATCGCCTCAAGGCGGACGAGATCTACCACTTCTACGTCGGAGATCCCGTGGAGCAGCTGATGCTGCATCCGGACGGTCGGGTGGAGCATGTGGTGCTCGGTCACGATCTGAGGGCCGGGCAGCGGGTTCAACACACCGTACCGGCGGGGGTCTGGCAGGGATCCCGCCTCGCCGCCGGCGGTCGCTTCGCCCTGATGGGCACGACCATGAGCCCAGGTTTTGACCTCGCGGACTTCGAGCTGGGGGATCGCGGCGCGCTGATTCAAAAGCACCCCGACCACGCCGAACTGCTCACGGCGCTGACCTCTTCCCGCGTGCTCACGGAGCACCTCGAGCTGGCTTCGGCGACCGTGGACCTGCTGCACGCCGAACTGCGCGGCCCCGAGGTCTTGGCGGCCGGCCTTCGGGCTGAGGTCTCAGCCGATTACCCTCGGCAGGCGCCGATCTATCTGCAATTCATGTTGCGGAGGCTCCAAGAGGCGCCAGCTGAGCAGGGCTTTTGGAGCTGGTACGTGGTGGATCGGGAGAGCCGGCAGCTGCTCGGGGTGGCCGGCTTCGAGGGACCACCCGATGAGGGTGAGGGTGCGGTGACCCTGTTCACCAACATGCCCGAGGGGGCTCTGCGCGATGAGGCCAACGCGGCGCTTCGAGCCTTCGCGGAGAAGGACCCGCGCGTACGCACCGTCGTTTGATTCGCCATACAATTCTTCATGCTTGCGTGTCTTGACCGCGACAGTGGGGTGCCCAACTCTAGAGCTGCGCGAGGCGATTTGCCCGCGCAGAAGACCCGCCCGGACGCGATGGCGTCCCGGCAGAGGAGTGAAAATATGCACCCCGGATTTCTCGGGCATTGGAAACACGCGCGTCGCGAAGCATGGCAGCACGCGCGCGCCGCTTGCGGCGGCGGACATCATCACGGACATGGCGAACACCGGCACGCGTCGGGTCGGCACCAGGAGGGCGGCGGCGGCATGCTCTTTGGCGTACGCCGGCCGCTTCGCTTCATGGCGCACCGTCTGGACCTCGACGAGGACCAGGTCAAGGCGCTGGCGCGGATCCTCGACGACCTCAAGACGGAGCGCGCTCAGGCTGCGGTCGATGATCGACGCACGGTCGGAGCGTTTGCGGCTGCGCTAGAGGCGGAGGCCTTCGATGCCGACACCGCCAAGGAAGGGCTGACGCTTCGAGTCGATAGCGCCAAGCGTCTGGAGGAGGCCGTCTTCGGCGCTCTGCAAAAGACGCATGAGATGCTTCGCCCGGAGCAGCGAAGCAAGCTGGCCTACATGCTGCGTTCAGGTGCGCTGAGCATCTGACTGCCACCTGATTGGGGTGCCGGGGGCCTGTGCTCCCGGCACCTCGTCGTGCATCTTCGGGCCGATTCAGATTGACCGCCTCATCGCTGTGCCCATGATTTTGGGGCGATGTCGGTCACTATGCAGTCCCTGCTCCTTCGCTGGTTGCCCATCTCGGCGATCGTGGTCGCTGAGATTCTCTTGCTCGTGCCGCTTCGTGCGCAGTTCTTTGCGACCTCCACTTGGGGGCCCTTTGCGGCGCTGCTGGCCTTTGGCGTCTCACTCGTCCTGCTCATCGACATGAGCGACCTCAACGATATTCGCTCGCGGGTGCCTAATCCCAACGGAGCCACCATCTTGGGCTACTTGGGCCAGCTGCTCTTCTTCGCGGTGGCGATCGCCCCCCTCATCTTCGTGCCGATGCGGCGCTGAGCCTGCTTGGGCCTTCGCATCGCGGCCCGAGCCGGGCACACTGATCTTGGCTGCGCCTCATGTTCGTTTGGATCTCCCTCGCCATCGCCACACCTCTCCACCTGCTGATCGCCTGGCGCTTGGCGCGCACCGGCACCACCGCG
>Ga0193954_1001378_pt1 | contig 12373 bp, 7 predicted proteins | sample BB_5_MG_FD_140340 | JGI IMG/M metagenome (GOLD analysis project Ga0193954, IMG submission 140340) | Microbial mat bacterial communities from the Broadkill River, Lewes, Delaware, United States - BB_5_MG | ecosystem: Environmental > Aquatic > Freshwater > River > Microbial mats | place: USA...
GACTTCCCATGGTCGTCGCTGGGTGCCCGTGGGGCTGATGCAGTTGGGCGCAGGAACTGAGGTTCAGGTCAGCCTCAGCGCGCCGACCAACCCCCAAGCGGATAACTTCCTCATCGCGGATGCGGTGCGTCTGGGCTCGGGCAGCCACAGCAGCGGCCACCCTTGGTGGAGCATGGGCGCCCAGCCCTTCGCGGGCTACCAGGACGCGCCCGCCAACATCCAGGGTTATAGCGACGTCTCGGTGCGCCCGGTCTACGCCGAGTTCTACGGGGCCGATGCCTATCTTTCATTGCACTCCAACGCGTCGGGGCAGCCGAGCAGCACCGCCGCAGGCACGGCGTCCTATCGCTACAATTGCGGCAGCTTCCCCGATCACTCCAGCGACCCGCCGGCTTCGAGCTGCGACGATCCGACCGGCAGTGACCAGCTTCAAGCGGATGTGCACGCCGCGATGGTTGGCCAAATCAAGGCCGACTGGGATCCGAACTGGCGAGACCGGGGCACCAAGGTGGCGAACTTCGGAGAGGTCCGCAACCTGGATGGCATTCCTGGAGTGCTCATGGAGAGCGCCTTTCATGACAACGTTCGTCTGCCCGCCGGCAGCGATCTGCGTATGACTGATAACCAGGCCATGCACGACCCGCGATGGCGCCGCGCCGCAGCCATTGGTCTGTACAAGGGCGTATCGAAGTACTTCGCGCCCAGCGCACCCTTTGTGCTGAAGGCCCCGACCGCGTTGGTGGTGCGTCGCCTCAACGCATCTTCGGTCGAGGTCTCCTTTTCAGAAGTCCCGGCCGCCACCGGCTACCGGGTATATGCCGCCGCGGATGAGGGCCCCTATGACGCGGGCCGGCTCGTCACCAGCAGCCCCGCCGTGATCGAAGACCTTCCCGAGGGCGCGGTCGTCTCGGTGCGCATCGCCAGCGTCAATCCAGCCGGCGAAGGCGCCAAGGGCGGCATCGTCTGCGCGCGTACGTCTAAGCGGCCCGCCCAGGCGCTGATCGTCGACGCCTTCGATCGCGAGGATGCTTGGGTGCAGGAGTGGGATAACCGAAAGAACACGGCCTGGGTGCACGGGCTGGCGCTGTCGGGCACCGACTACGCCTTCGATGGCGCCAATGAGGCGGCGCTCACCACCAACCTGATCAATACCGAGTCCTATGACGCGCTCATCGTCGCCTTGGGGCGGGAGTCCACCGAGCACGACATCCTCACCCCTGCCCTGCGCGCTGAGGTCAAAAGCAACGCGGCGGCCGGCCAGGCCATCTTCTTCGCGGGCACGGAGATAGGCTGGGTGCTGGGCGCGCGCGGAGACGCCACCACTCAGGCATTCCTCGAGGATGTCTTCGGCGCAGTCTACAGCGCCGATGACGCAGGCTCGGGCCGAGTGAAGGGTGCGGGAGGCTGGCTCGACGGCGCGCTCGATGCCGCGCTCGGTGATGACGCTCAAGGCCTGGTGCAGACCCACTTCCCCGATACCTTTACCCTCGGCACGGACGGTGTGGCCGAATTGACCTACGATAACGGCAGCGACCTCGCCGGGGTGCGACGCGGCAAGAACCTGCTGCTCGGCGTCGCCTTGGACAACATCGTCGGCGCCGCGGCCCGCGCCCAGGTGCTGGGCGGCTGGCTCAGTGAGGCGGTGGAGCTTGCGCCCGAGGACATCGTGCCGCCGGTGGATGCGGGCACCCCAGCTCCGGACGCGGGCACCGAGGTCGACGCGGGCGAGGTCATGCCCGTGGACGCGGGCGTGCAGCCGCCGCTTCGAGACGGGGGCGCGCCCATCGTGCGCCTGCTGCCCCGCTCCGCCGTACCGGTGACCGGGGGCTGCACCTGCTCAGACCGACCGACCGGGGCCTCCTGGTGGCTGCTTATGGCGGTCCTACCTCTGCTTGGCTGGCGACGCCTGCGGGTTTGACACGGCTTTTATCGCCCTTCACCTGAATAGGGGAATGCCGCCCGAGGCGCTGTGTGCTAGCCGCCGAATGTCGAAGAAAACCCTTGGTAAAGGTGGGAGTTCAGCTCACCTCCAGGGGATCAACGATCCCTTTCAGGCACGCGCCACTTGGTGACGTTTTCCTGCGGTCGACGCGCCGGTAGGGGCCCTCACCCGCTCATACTTTCGGGCGGGTCGTGAATGAATCGAGCAACTTACAGATCTGCGTCCACAGGAGTGGATAAGCTGTGAATTACGGGTCGCTGGTGGGGGCCGCCGACCGTCTACCCACCTTGCAATCGTGACAAGGCAGCTTGACCGCCAGGGGGTGGACAGGGGCTTTGGTGGATCGCGCCGCTCTGTCGTCCGGCGCCGATCCGGGAACACGGCGGCCCATATTTCCGACCCAAGCGAAGGAAAATGGGCTCAGACCGGGTCAACCCGCATCGTCAATCTGAAATCCGCCCCGCTCCAAAGCCGCCTTCATCACGGCCTGTTCGATGGCCTTGGTATAGGCCTCCTTGGGCGACACGACCTTCTCCTTCACCAACTTCATCATGTGATCGATCTGGGTTTGCATGCCGATGCCCTTGTTCGTCTGCATGATGGAGGGGATCTGGAAGGTCTTTCCCTCGCGGATAAGGTTGGAGACCGCGTTATTGACCACCAAGATCTCGAGGCAGGCCACACGCCCGCCGCCGATCTTCTTGCACAAGGTCTGGGCCACTACGCCCTTCAGGGACTCCGAGAGCATCGCCCTGATTTGCTCCTGCTGATCGGTGGGGAACTGGTCGATGATGCGGTCCACCGTGCTGGGCGCGGTATTGGTGTGCAAGGTGCCAAAGACGAGGTGGCCGGTTTCGGCGGTCTCAATCGCGATGGCCACGGTCTCCAGGTCTCGCATCTCGCCCACGAGCACGATGTCCGGATCCTCACGCAAGGCAGCGCGCAGCGCGGCTGAGAAGGACTTCGTGTGGGTGTGCACCTCGCGCTGGTTGACCAGGCACTTGATCGACTTGTGCACGAACTCCACCGGGTCCTCGATGGTGATGATGTGGTCCGAGCGGGTCTTGTTGATGAGGTCCACCATCGCAGCCAACGTGGTGGACTTGCCGGAGCCGGTGGGCCCGGTGACGACCACCAGCCCCTTGGGCAGCTCACAGAGGCCACGGATGACGGGCGGTAGGCCCAATTGGTCCGCGGTGAGCACCTGGGCCGGGATGGTACGCATGACCGCGCCCGCGCCGTTGCGGTCTAAAAACCAGTTCATTCGGAACCGGGCGATGCCTTCGATCTCGTAGGCGAAGTCGGCGTCGTGGCTGTCCCGAAACTGCCCGCGGGCCGTGTCGTGGGCGACCTCGCTCATCCACTGCTCAATGGTCTCGCTGGAGAACTCACCGTGGCCGGGCAGCAGCTGGATGTCGCCGTCTTTGCGAATGCGCGGCCGCTCCCCGGCGGTCAGGTGCAGGTCCGAGCCGCCGGCCTCAAAGAGCTCTCTGAGCACACGGTTGATCGCCGGCTCTCCACCGGGGCTGGTGAACGATGGGCTCGCGGCCGGCGGCGGCGCGGCTGGGGCCGGCGCTGGGGCCGGCGCCCGCCCCGGTGGCTGCGCCAGCCCCCGGGGCGGGCGCGCTGGGCGCGGCCACGGGCTCCGGGGCCATGTTGCCCATGATGTCGAGCGGAGCGTCATCGTCGACGGCCACTGCGGCCGCCTGCGCGGGCACGATGACGGACAGCATGCGTCCCTCTTGGATGGTGGTCTGCACCTGCACGGCCCCATCGGGCGAGTTGTAGGTGAAGCGGACCTCTCCATCGCGCGCCAGTTCTGCGTCCCGACCGCCGGAGATCGGCCCCAAGAGCTTCAAGATCTGCTCGGTGCGAACCTCCTTGTCGAGGATCACGCGCTCCTGACCGTCCTTACGAATGCGAACCGGAGTGCCGGTGCCAAAAAGCAGCTGATCAGCCTGCTTTTTGAACATGGCGTGGATGAAGCGATCAATGCGCTGCGACACACCGCATTGGTAAACCGGATCCGAGGCCATGCCAATGGTGCCTGGCCATCTGCTAGGGCCCGCCCTCCTGGGGTAGGGTCGCCATGTGCAAGTTCACCTTATCGATGGCACGTACGAGCTCTTCCGAGCCTTCTTTGGTGCGCCCTCGGCCCTGAGCCCTGAGGGCATCGAGGTCGGCGCCACACGCGCCCTAGCGCGAAGCCTCCTGTTGCTGATTCGAAAGGAAGCGGCAACCCACGTTGCCGTGGCCTTCGACACCGTCATCGAGTCGTTCCGAAACGAACTATTCGAGGGCTACAAGACTGGCGAGGGCATCGAACCGAGCCTGCATCAGCAATTTGCGCTGGCGGAGCAGGTCAGCCGCGCGCTCGGATTTGTGACCTGGTCGATGCATGAGTTCGAAGCCGACGACGCGCTCGCGACCGCGGCCCATCGATTCGGTGAGGTGCCACAGGTCGAGCGTGTGCTGATCTGCACGCCCGACAAGGACCTGTGCCAGTGCGTGCAGGGCACACGAATCATCTCCCAGGACCGCCGTCGCGGCACGATCCTGGACGCCGAGGGAGTTCGTGAAAAATTTGGTGTGCCTCCTCAGAGCATCCCCGACTGGCTGGCCCTCGTTGGAGACAGCGCCGACGGCATCCCGGGCATCCCGAAGTGGGGTGCCAAGAGCTCCGCGACGGTGCTCAGCGCCTACCCGCACCTGGAGCAGATTCCACAGGACCCCTCCCAGTGGACCGTGAGCCCTCGGGGTGCCAAGGGGCTCAGCGCCTCCCTTGAGGCCCACCGGCAAGATGCCCTGCTCTATCGAAAGCTGGCTACCCTTCGCACCGATGTGCCCTTGCAAGAAGACCTGCACGCCCTGGAATACCAGGGCGCAGACCGAAGCGCGCTGACAGAGTTGTGTGAGCGCCTCGGCGATACGCGCCTGCTAGAGCGGGTGCCGCGCTTCAAAGAGGTGTGATCGCGCTGACAGAGCCTGCCGCTTGCCCCGCGCAGGACTCGGTGCTTTGTCTTGCTGGTGCGGTACCTGGCCATCTTGGTGACCCTTGCCTGCGCTTCCGGTTGTGTGACCGTCGGCTATGAAGGCGCTTTGGGATACCGCTCCCGAAATGCGGCAGAACAGCAGGACGCCCAGGCCTTCGTCGAGTTGATGGAGGAGGCCTCCGAGGCCGAACCAAAGAGCCGCCTGGACAACCCAAAGAAGACTGTCCTGACCCACTTCCTCGATCTGGCGAAAGACCCCGCCTACCTGCAGACCATCGACGCCTGGAATGCCAAGGGCTGGATCGACGAGGACATGATTTGCCCCGTCTACCGCGCCCACTTCGGCGCGCACGCACAATCCTCACCAAAGCAAGCGCAGGCCTCTGCGCAGCTCTGCCTGCAAAGAGCCAGGGCCGCCAGCCTTGCAAAAGACCGCGCCTGGGAGGTGGACCTTTGTTTGATGGGCGCGCCGTTCTTTACCAAGACCAGCACGCCGACGCTGCAACCGTACCTGCAGATGGCGACGAGCCCCGACGAGCCCGAGCCCTTTCGGCGCGCGATGCTCAAGGGGCTGACCTTCCGCGAGGACTTCAGCCCGCGGGAGCGCTGGGGCGTCACCTCAACCCTGACTCCTGACGCCCAGAAACTCTTCACGCACCGCCAAGCCCGGCAATGGCAGCGGCGCCTGACCTGGCTGCTCGACACCCTGCAAGACAAGGTGCCCGCCACAGAGCTGGCCATCGCCTCCGCGCGCGGCGTGATGGAGGTGGAGCAGGTCATGAATAGTCGCGGCCAGAGCTTCGTGGCCCGATACGCAGCGAGCGAGGACCCCGTACGACGGCAATGGGCCTGGGCCTGGGTGCGCGCGCTCAAGCACGCGGAACCTGTGGACCACCTCGGCGGCCTGGGGATCTGGGACCGGGGTCGGGAGCCCAGCGGCGACGCCTATTGGTACATCTGCCACGGGCCCGCCGTGCTCAATGAAGGGGGTGTGCTTGGACCACGGTACGTCGCTGAAGCCCGCTCACTTCAAAGCCAGGTGAGGCTCGCGGGCGGCCCCGACGCCCCTGCCATGGCCTGCGCTGCCCCCGAACAGCAAATAGGCCCCTTCCCGTTGGAGCAAATCGCCCGGGCTGTGGCCGTGCAGCAACTCAAAGCCTCTTTGCCCACCGGGGCCCGCGTCATCGTGCGCATCACGACCCGAAAGAAAACCAAGAACCCTTGAATCAAACCGGAGCAGCTCCGTCGGAGCGCGCCAAGGAGTCTCCATGTCACGCACTGCCCTCTCCATGATCTTCTTCGCCCTACTCTTACCTGCCGCCGCCTTTGGCGCCAAACGCACCGGCAAGGGACCTTGCACAAATGGTGACCAGTGCAGAAGCGGGGTCTGCGTTGAGGTCAATGGCGACGCCTACTGCTCCGCCACCTGCGGCGAGTGCCCTGCCGGCATGTACTGCGATGCCCAGCTCTTTTCCGCCGTAGGCATGAAGGTCTGCTTGCGTGGCACCGCGCAGAGCCCCGTGAAACCCGAGGCCCCGCCCCGCCTGCCCTGCAAGACAGACAAGCAGTGCCAAGGCGCCCTCATCTGCGCTCAGATGATGGGGCACCGCGACTGTGCGCTGCCCTGCGCCACGAACCAGCAATGCGCCACGCCCGAGATCATGGGCGTGAAGATGGACTTTTTGGCCTGTCAGAAGGACCAAGGCCACGCCTCCCGTAAGGCCTGCCTTCCCAAGAAGGCCTGCCTCGCCAATCCCGCCAGCTGCATGTCCGTCGATCCCACCGCCATGACGGGCGCGGTGCAGGGCCTCATGAAGATGTCTCAAGGCATGGCCGAGGCGATGCCCCAGCACGAGCCCGCGCCGGCCGCCCCAGCGCCCGCACCCGTCGCCACGGCGATGAGCGGGGCTCGGTTTGCGAAGCTGCTCGCCCAGGTCAAAGCTGCGGCCTTCGAGGATGACCGACAGACGGTGCTCAGCACCGCGGCCCGGCGAAACTGGTTCACCTGCGATCAACTCGGCCAAATCGTTGAGGCCATCGCCTTCGGAGACGAGAAGGTCGGCGCCGTGCAGGTCATCGCGCCTCGCCTGGTCGACAAGGAGAACAGCCACGAAGTGCTCGGCAAGTTCACCTTCGATGACGATCGCGCCGCTGCGGCTCAAATCCTCAACCGCTAGGCATCCGCACCAGGTACAGTGCGGGCGTGAGGAAGGCGTGTCAGGCCTGTGGTGCCGAGTACTCGGACCACGCCGAGTACTGCAACGTCTGCGGAGGCGAGGACCTCGTCGCGCTCATCGAAGTCGGCCCCCAACCGGAAGAACCGTCCGTCCGTGAAGATGGACAAGCCCTGTGGATCGCGGGCGTGCTGTGGCTGGTGGGGCTGGGCTACCTGCTCACCGTGCGTCGGCCGCGCGATGCCTTTGACCTCTTTGTGGGCTGGGTTCTTCTGACAACACTGACCTTTGTTGTCGGCTTAGCGGTGCGGAACATGCGCGCGACGCTGCTATTCAGTGGGCTATCGCTGCCATTCCTCGCGCTTTATTGGTACCTGCGGCTTCTATCTTGATATCCTGCTTCGATGGACGAACTCACACTCGAGCAACTCGAAGAGTTCCGCGCGGCATTGCACGCGCTGAGCCACAGCCTGCAGGCCGACCTGGACCGTTCAGCCGAAGCGAGCGCGCCGGTGGAGTTGGACCAAGCCCGCGTCGGCCGCGTATCCCGCATCGACGCGATTCAGCAGCAGCAGATGGCCGCCGCCAGCCGCGAGGCCCAAAACCATCGCGTAGCGCTGGTGCGACAGGCCTTGAACCACCTCGATGAGGGTACCTATGGCTTTTGTGGAAAGTGCGAGGAGCCCATCGGCTACGCTCGCCTCAAGGCCCGCCCCGAGGCCGCCTTTTGCATCAACTGCGCAGGCGGTCCCCGAAAGCACTGAGGGCCTCAGGCCTGAATCGAAAAGCCCAGCTTAGCCCGGGCCGCAAAGTACTCCTCGCTCACCGCATAATTCAGCAGCTCACGAACCCCGGCGATGCGGCCCACCGTCTCCCGTGCGCCCTCTGGGTCACGGAAGACTGGGCGCACCTCTGGGTGATCCTTGGCCAGGTTGCGCACCGCCACCTCGATGTCATTGGTCATCACCAAGCCCGCACGGTTGGCGGTATGCGCCGCCGCCGCACGATGCCGGTCGACGTCCACATGCGTGGAGAACAGGCCACCTCCGACCTCATCGAGAGAGCGCCGCACTCGGCCCGGCAGGCCACGCAGGATACGTTGCATCGCCTCCATGCTGGCGGGATCCACAGGCGCCTGCCCATCCGGGTTGGCGTTCTTGGCCACCGCCCAGACCAGCGCCTGCAGGTCCTTGGACGCGATACCGCCCAACAAGTGGTGGCCGCCCTTGAGCTGCTCCAAGGCGCGCCCGAGCAAAAAGCGCTGATCCTTCTCCTGGATACGCCGGCCCACGTTGGCCCCGACGACCAAGGCCAAGGGCCGCTCATTCTCGGTGAAGACATCCAGATCGAAGGCGCGCGTCACCCACACATCGAAGGTGGGCACGCCGCCCAACGCTGACGCGATCTCGTCTGCCAAACCACGCAGGGCCATAGGCGACTTGGGCCCGTGGCGGTCCGTACCCTTGTTCAGCTCATAGCGGCTCAGGTCCGCCGGGAAGGCCTTGCTCAGCTCCGGTGCCAGCAGCTCCATGACCGCCCTGAGCGGTCCACGCTCGCCGGTGTGCGTCACCATGCGATCGTGGTCCGTTGCGCTCAATGAGCTTTCGGGATGCGGCGCGACCTTAGCCTTATGCTCTTGGTAGTACAGCTCCTCATCCTGCAAGGCAGCCTTCAAGAAGACCAAGACCTCGGCAACGACAAAGGCCTTGTCGTGCTCCCCGCGCCGCTCAAAGACCCGGTGAATCTCGTGATAGCTCTCGACCCGGAAGGGGTCCATGCGCAAAAGACGCCGGTGGGCGTCCACAGCGTGCACCGCCGTATCCGGTGACTTCGCGTACAGCCGCGCCAGCTTGACGAGCGCATCCGCAGACTCAGGCTGGGCCTCCAAGGCATACTTGAGCGCGTTGATGGCCCGGGAGTCGTCCCCCATGCGCACCTCAAAGACGTCGGCCATCTTCATGTGCAGAGGGGCCGCCTTCGCCTTTTCATCGGCGGGCAGCAGGCTCACGTAGCGCGCCGCCACGTCGGCCAGGGCCTGCCAATTCTCACCGCGCTCATGCAAACGCACCAAGCGCAGGATCGCCGGCTGATTGCCCGGATCTAGCTCCAGCACCTTGCGGGCGCCCAAGATCGCGCTGTTATCGTCCTTGAGCCGAACCTCGTAGATTTCCGTCAACTCAAGCAGGGTCTGGATCTTGGCCCGAGGGTCCGTCACGACCTCGGCCAGGCGCAGCAGGACGTTGACCGAGGAGGTCCAGTCCTGGGCCTCCTGGTAGACCTTCGCCAGGCGCGTCAGGCTCTCTACGTCCGTCGGGTCGTACTGCAAGGCGGCCTGCAGAGACTGAACGCACTTCACCAAGTCCTGGCGGTGCTCGTGATAGATGAGGCCCAGCGCATCCAGCGCGGTACGGCGCGCCACGGGCTCCTTGGTGACAGCCAAGGTGCGGTGAAAGACGGCGATCGCCGCATCCCAGTCCTCGGCAGCAAAGAGCAAGGGGCCGAGGCGCATCAGCGCCTCTGCGTGCTCCGCCTCCCGATTGAGCACCTCACCGTATAGGGCGATGGCCCGGCTTTGGTCACTCTGCCCCGAGTCGCTGACCGCCTTCTCCGACGCTTGGGCCGCAGACATAAGCAAGCGGACTTGCTCCGCGACGTCGCGTACAGCGCCGACGCGAGCTTGGTACAGAGCGATCAGCTCTTCGCTGCGCTCCGCCTCCGTGTAGATCTCCTCCAGCCGCTCAAAGGCCGCCGCGTGAGACGGGTCCTTTTCGAGGATCTTGCGATAGCTCTCTACTGCGGGCTCAAGCTGGCCCAGCTGCTGCTCGTAGATCCGAGCCGCTTCAAAGGTGAGGGCCTCCTGACAGGCCGCGTCGGTCGTCAGCTCAGCCTCGCGGCGAATCGAGTCCAGGGCCACCTCGGCCTGGTCACGACGGGTCGCCACGCGGCGCCTCGAGCGCACCACCGGCAGCGCGTCCGGCTGCCCCTCGAGCGCGCGCTCGTACATCAAGGCCGCGCCCTCATCATCCGACAGGCGATGCTCAGCGATGTCTCCGGCACGCGCGAAGAGCCCCGCCTTGTCCGAGGTGCGCTTCGTGACGAAGGCCTCTCGCTGGTAGAACAGGCGCAGCGCCTCCCAGTCCCCGGCCCGTCGGTAGGCCAACTCCAGCGCACGCAGCGCCACGGGGTGATCCGGAACCGTCTGCAACGCGAGGCGGTAGTGCTCAGCGCCAGACTCTGGCGGATCGAGCTGGGTCTCTTTGATATGAGCGATGCGAATCTGACGGGCGCCAAACAAGCGCGGGTCAGACTCGTGCAAGGCAAGTTGCTTGGCGACAGCGACCGCACGCGGCCAGTCACGCCGCGCCGCGCTGGTGCGCTCCAGCTGGGCGAGGATGGTGACGTTGCCGGGGTCGAGGACCAACGCCTCCTCAAGATGCTCGGCCGCTCGGCCCATCTGTCCCAGACGATCTCCGGAGACCTCGGCCAGCCTCAGAAGGATGGCGACCTTCGCGTCGTTATCAGTCGCGTGGTCCTTCGCGGCGGACAGCGCCCTCGAAAGCGCGTTCCACAATCCTTCGACCGAATAGATACGCACCAAGGCCCGAGTCGCTGGGTCAACGTACTGCCCCAGCCGGATGACGTCCTGGTACAACTCGGCCGCTTGATCCCCCCGCGCGAGCTTGTCCTCCAGAAGCTCCGCCGCCTGCATGAACAGGGTGGCCTTCTCCTTGGTATCGCTGACCGTGTGCGCCTCCTTGGTCAGGACCTGAACCAGGCGTTCGTAGGCCCCGGCGCGGGTATGCAGATCGGCCAGCGCCCGCAGCGCCGCGAGGTTCTCGGCGTCGACCTCGAGGACCTGCTCTAACAGCTCGACCGCGCCGTCGACATCGTCGAGCCGCTCGGCGAGTACATCGGCGGCACGAAAGAGAAGTTGCACACGCTGCTGGTCTGAACGTGTCACGTCCAGCTCGCGGCGGTACATCACCAGCAGGTCTGCGTAGCGCTCCTTGCGCGCGTACAGACGGCCCAGGCTGCGCAGCGCGGGCAAGTACGTCGGGTTGAGGGTCAGCGCCTTTTCGTAATCGCTGATGGCCCCATCGATGTCATCGGCCCTCGCCTCCCTCAGGGTGCCTGCACGGTGCAGGATGGACACGACCTCTTTTTGGTCCTCGCTGACATCGGCCTCAAGCTCATGCAAGCGCAGGGCCTCCGGCCAGTCCTGCTCCTGCTCTGCGAGCTCCTGAAGCGCGCGCACCGCGTGCAGGTTCGTCGGATCCAGCTCCAAGATTCGCTCGTAGGCGTGGCGACTGGTCTTGGGGTTCAGGGCCGCGCTGCGTACCGGGTTGCCGATGAGGCCCAACAGGTACAGCCGCCGGGCCTTGTCCTGCACCATCTCCAGCTCGCGCTCGTACAGGTCTGTCAGACGCTCCCAGGCTTGGGATTGCACCAGCAGGTCCTCAAGCAGTTTGCGCGCGGGCTGGTAGTCGGGGCGAATCTTCAGCGCCTGCTCCAAGGCCTCGATCGCGCGGTCCGTCTCATCGAGCCGCGTGTGGCGTAGGTCCGCCACCTGAAAGAGCTTCGAAACCCGGACCCACTCGTCCTCCTCGGTCTCAAACTCCCGCTCAAATTGCTGCGCCAGCTCAGCCCAGCGCTGCATCTTGCCGAGCAACCGTCCCAGGCTCTGGCGAGCCGGGGTGTGACTGGGCATCAGCGCCACCGCCTCCTGAAAGACGGTCACCGCTTCCTCGGGCTGCTCGATCTTATCCTCGAGCACCGAGCCCAGCTTAAAGAGAATCGGGACCTTCTCCCGTAGATCGGTGGTGATCTCGACCTCGCGGCGCAGCACCTTCACGACCTCGTCGTAGCGCTCGTTGTCCTCGTACAGCCGCTCGATCTCCCGCAGGATGATGAGGTCCTCGGGGGCCTTTTCCAAAGCCGCGATCAGGGTGTGTACCGCGGCCTCGGGTTGGCTGAGCCGCTCGCTCTGTACACGGGCCGCCGTCAACAGCAGTTGCGCACCCTCCTCGGGCGAGGACGCGGCTGCCGCGGCGCGAGTCAGCACCTGTACATACCCATCCCAGCCCTCGGTGGCGCGATACAAGCGGCGCAGCGCGTCGAGCGCCAAGGTATGGGAGGGGTCGATCTCCAAGACCTCGCAGTACCGGCTGATGGCGCGGTCCGGGTCCTCAAGGCGGTCCTCTGCAAGCTGAGCTGCAACGACCAGCAAGGGCAGGCGGCGCTCGGGCTTGGTGGTCGCCTCCAGC
>Ga0193954_1001384_pt1 | contig 12359 bp, 10 predicted proteins | sample BB_5_MG_FD_140340 | JGI IMG/M metagenome (GOLD analysis project Ga0193954, IMG submission 140340) | Microbial mat bacterial communities from the Broadkill River, Lewes, Delaware, United States - BB_5_MG | ecosystem: Environmental > Aquatic > Freshwater > River > Microbial mats | place: USA...
CAGATGCGTCCGGTCACCAAACTTAAGTACTGTACAGATCATGCTCACCACAATTGCGGCAAAAAACTCATACACATTGTGGTGCGCAGGATCATCTATATCGCCGATAAAGAAACCAAAGTTCATGGTTAGGGCCAGCACAATAAAGAAAGCGTAAATCACCTTTTCGCGATTCATAGAATCCATCCCGCCGTATAAAAAAATAGTTATAACAACAAAAGCTTACTGCAACTGATTGTAAAGCATACGGGAATAATAAAGAAACAATCGAACCTACTGTAAAACTATATGTCCAACATCCAGATTGCCTGATGACCCTGAATAACAACACAGGCAGATCTGCTGTACAACGGGTTTAACTGTAGGACCGGCTGCCGGTCAGCCGTAAAAGCCCCCCTGCAACACAGAAAACAGTGAGGCTTGAATAAATGCGCAACGAAAAATATAACTACCGATGTAACCCGCTTCTCATGACTAAAGAGTTCAGTGGACTTAACGCCCTTCTCTTTGAGACTCAGTTACATTAGACTCGACATCTGTACAATAAATAACCGATAATCAATTTCCTTTTTAAATGAGTGATCAGAGCTCCATCATCCAGAGGCTTGAGTGAATGCGCTATACCCCGACCAGAAAGACTGTCTTTTACACGCTGTTCATGCTGCTGTTTTTCACCACAAAAGCAACCTATGCAGCGGTTAAAAAAAGTCCCACGGATGATCGCGACTATCTGACCTTTACACTTCCCAATCAGCTAAAAGTTCTGGTTATCTCTGATCCGGCCACCGATAAGGCCGCCGCGTCCGTGGATGTCAGTGTCGGCTCAAATGCCAACCCGAAAAACCGTCTGGGACTGGCTCATTTCCTCGAGCATATGCTGTTCCTTGGCACAGAAAAATACCCCGAAGCCGGCAGCTATCAGGAATACATCAGCAATAATGGTGGCAATCACAACGCCTTTACTGCGTTCGAAAACACCAACTATTTTTTCGATATTCAAGCAGACAAACTGGCGCCGGCACTGGACCGTTTCTCGCGTTTTTTTATCGAACCGCTGTTTACTGAAAAGTATGTTGACCGGGAACGCCATGCGGTCAATTCAGAGTACCAGTCGAAACTGCGTGATGATGGTCGCCGCGGCTACTCTGCAGGCAGACATGTACTGAATCCCGATCACAGTATGAGTCAGTTTGCAGTAGGCAGTCTGGATACCCTATCTAATGATGAGGGTAAGTTAAGAGATGATCTGATTGCATTTTATCAGCGTTATTACTCAGCTAACCTGCTCTCTCTGGTTGTGCTGGGAAAAGAGCCGGTATCTGAATTGAAAAGTCTGGTTGAAGAGAAGTTTTCTGCAGTAGAAAACCGTCACGCCACGCCTTTTATCTCAGAGGTTCCGCTGTACCGGAATCTGCCAAAACAGCAAAACATCCAGACCCTGAAAGACCTGCAGCAACTAACGCTAACGTTTCCGATTCAGGCGACGCGTGAATATTACCGTGAAAAGCCTGCCCACTATATCGCCTCAATGCTGGGTTATGAGGGTAAAGGCAGCCTGTTTGCCAGCCTGAAAGCAAAAGGCTGGGCAAACGGACTCGCGGCGTACCGGGGCAATGATCTGCCTGATCAGTCCTCCATTGAACTGTCTGTTTCTCTGACTGATGAAGGGCTGAAACATTACGATCAGGTGATAGAAACAACCTTCGCAGCAATTCAGTTATTGAAACAGCAAGGTATCTCTGAAGCGCTGTATCAGGAGGAGCAGAAGATCAGCCATATTGGTTTCCGTTTTAAAGAACAAACTGCGCCGATACATGAGGTCGCCCGACTCTCCCATAACCTGCAGCTCTACCCGTCTGACGACGTTATCAGTGCCGATTATCTGATGGATAAATTTGAACCAGCACTGATCGCCAGCATTCTGGATCAGATGACACCCGATAACCTGCTGGTTACTCTGCAGGCAAAAACCGTGGAAACCGACCAGCAAGACCCCTGGTTCCAGGCTGGATACAGTGTTGCCCCGATCAGTTCTGAACGTCTGGATAAATGGACCCACCCAGCGACAGATCCCGCTTTGCAGGTACGCCAGCTTAATCCCTTTATTGCTGATCATTTTGAGATTAAGCCTGCAGACCACATGCTGCTGAAGCCAGAACAGGCTCTGCAACAGGCGGGGTACTCTCTCTGGCATAAACAGGATCAGACATTCAAACTGCCAAAAGCGGATTTCTTTTTCTCAATCATATCTGAGCAGGCAAACCGGACCACTGAAAACGCTGTAATGACCGCTATCTACACCAGACTAGTCAGTGATCAGTTGAATGAAACCCTTTATGACGCCTCACTGGCTGGCCTGAATACGCGGATATATCCGCATATAAGAGGGCTGAGTGTCAAAATCTCAGGCTATGATGATAAGCAGCAACAGTTGCTCACAGAGGTCGTCACCAGTCTGCGACAGGCACAGTTTACACAGAACAGTTTTGCCAGAATCAAAGAGAAATATGCTCAGGAACTTAAAAACAGCCACAAGGATAAGCCGTTCAATCAAACCACCGGAGAGGTTTACAACCTGTTATTACAGAGCTCGAGTGCAGATAAAAAGCTGACAGCTCTGGATTCTGTAACCCTTGATAAGCTGCAAGCGTTTATACCACAACTGCTGTACAAGGCCGAAGTTCGCATGCTCGCTCACGGTAATCTGACCAGAACCGAGGCGCTACAGATGGCGCAAACGGTACAGGCAGGCCTGCCCTCGGCACAGATAAACGCCAACAGCAATTCACTGCCGGTGATCAGGCTGCCGAAGAATTACGAACTGACTCAAACCCTGCCGCTGGAACACAACGATTCAGCGATCAGTGTCTACTTTCAGGGCAACAACAGAGAAACAGAAACCCAGGCGGAGTATATCCTGCTGAGTGAAATTCTTTCAGCGCCGTTTTATAGCAGCCTGCGCACCGAACAACAGCTCGGTTACGTTGTCTTCGCCACGGCGCTACCGATGAGAAAAGCGCCGGGACTGGCATTTGTAATTCAGTCACCCAACACTAACCCGATGGGTCTTGAAACGCAGATCAATAAATTCATCGATAATATGACCGGCACGCTGGAAGCGATGGATGAGCAACAAATGGAAAGCTTCAAGAGCAGTGTAATCTCACGGATCAGTCAGAAAGAGAACCGCATGGGAGAGCTGAGTGAACGCTACTGGCAGGAGATCGACCGTGGCGAGACTGACTTTGACAGCCGGGAAAAACTGGTCGACGCAGTCAACGCCCTGACACTGGATGACCTGCTCAGGAGCTATACTCAGCTACCCGAGCGCCGCCTGACAGTCCGCTCCTTTGGTGAGCAACACCGTGATCATGTCGATACAAACACCCTGACAGAGATCTGTGACCCCCAGATTGCACGCTTAAAACTAGAGGGTCAGTTTGTCCCTGAAGTCTGAATCTGACGATCAATAACCCTGCGTGAGCGGGGTTTCTTCACTTTAGGAGCCTCGATCTCTATCCCCTCACACTGATCAAGTGAGTCATCAAGGGCGCACTCGATCTCCAGTTGATCCCGGGCGATCCGTTCAAAAACCCGATCCTCCCCTTTCAGTAGTGGCGCTTTCTTCTCAGCACTGACAACCCGCTCAACCGGTTCTGGATCGCTATACGGCACAACCGTTGGCGGAGGCAGTTGCCGCTCTGGAATAACATAGGCTTCAATCTCCGGCATCGGCTCACTGTCGACAAAACCGCGCCGTTTATTATCATAGACGGTCTCCGGATCGACAGGAGAATCGATATGTCCGGTGGGCTTTATCACCTCATAGGGGATCGGATTGACCAGATCCGCTTTTCTGTCTGCCATGACTGAACAACTGATCGCCAGGGCGACCAGTCCGAACGTCACAGTACAAACAGAATCGCTCATCAATACCCCTCATCCATTGGATAGATCGCTTCGGCATACAGCGCAAGCTCCTCCAGTATCTCTTTTTGAGATCCATTCAGGTCGGGCTTCTGATACAGTTCGTTGAGTTTACTGAACAGTTCGGTCATAGTCAGATGACCACTGTTATCCGGGCCCAACAAGCGACGGTGTCGAAACTCTTCCCAGCGCCCCCGTTCATCTTCATTCAGACTAAACGGATAATTTCTGCCCCGATAACGCAGGAACATCTCCTCCAGACGACCATCCTGAAACGGCAGTTCGAGGGTTCCAAGCTGTTGAGGTGGCGTGGTTCTGATCAGCTCCATACTCTTCTTATCGGCATCACCGAAAAAACCGCCACTGTATAACATGTGATCAGGATCAAAATCGTCCTCAAAACCTGAATCTGAAAACACCTCAGCAAGCTTCTGTTTCAGATCAGGACGACTGCGCAACATCGCCAGGTGAGAGCGGCAGCTATCCCCGGATATATTAAGACGCTCCGCCTCGACGGCAGTGAGCATCCCGGCAGGAGCGATAACAGGTGCCTTATTGGTATGAATCTGTTTCAGGGGTATGCGTTGCTCGCCTTCTGCCAGATCGTCAGCCCGGGTGTAAATCAGCCGACGAATCTCCTCTGCCGGCAGCTCCAGCAGTGGCGTCGGATCACAACGCAGATCGAATGCGAGCACTGCATTTTTATTCACCGGATGGACCGCAAGAGGTGCGACGATAGCCGCATTGCCCCATTCCGATGGGTACATTGATGAAATATGCAGTACCGGCTTCATAGTCATCACATCCAGCATCCCCTGAATGCTACGTTTATCCCGGTGAGTCAATGCATACTGATACAGTTTTGGCTGACGTTCTTTGACTAAGCGGGCCATGGCTATGGTGGCATACACATCCGCCAATGCGTCATGGGCGTTTCCATGATCGATGCCATTGGCTTTAGTCAGATCTTCCAGGCGCATACTGGGGCGGCCGTCCTCATACAGAGGCCACTCGATTCCTTCCGGCCTTAGCGCCCGGGTAAGTCGCAACATATCGATTATATCCCAGCGGGAGCAGCCGTTCTGATACTCCCGGCCGTAGGGATCAAAGAAATTACGATACAGACTATAGCGGGTGATTTCATCATCGAAACGGATACTGTTATAACCCACACCACAGGTCCCCGGCCGGGCCAGTTGCTCATGCACCAGCGCCATAAACTCCGCTTCGCAATAGCCATCATTGAGTGCTTTTTGTGGCGTAATTCCAGTGATCAGGCAGGCTTCCGGGTGTGGCAGCAGGTCATCTGCGGGCTTACAATAGAACATCACCGGTTCTTCGATGATATTCAGCTCCTCATCGGTCCTGATGCCGGCAAACTGCATAGGCCGGTCCCGTTTAGGGTCAGCGCCCGAGGTTTCGTAGTCATGCCAAAAAAAAGTGGGGGTTGAGGATGCAGCCATTCTATTCGCCTTAAACCATTCGTTTAAAAAACAATGGGATTTGTATGGTTATGCTTTTGATCAATATGCTTAATTTTTCAGCCCCCTATAATAACCTATCAATCTCTGAATTCTATCTAAGCCGGGGCCCTTATGCTTCATGACCACAAAGATACCACGCTTACCTGCCCTTGTGGCTCAAATAAGCCATTTTCGTTCTGCTGTGAGCCCGCCATAGAGGGCCATAAACCCGCTGCCACTGCAGAAGCACTGATGCGCTCACGCTACACGGCGTTTGTGCTGGGAGCCGTTGATTATCTTATCAATACCACCGTTGAAGAACACCGAACCCCGGATGATGCCACGCTGATCGCAGAACAGATTAAGGCTACCACCTGGGCTGGGCTGAAAATTCTCAACACGGAAGCAGGCCTGGCAGATGATCAGGAGGGCATGGTTGAGTTTATTGCACATTTCGAAACGGATGATCAGGTTGCAGACCTGCACGAGCGGTCATTGTTCCGGAAACAGGATAACCATTGGTTTTACGTTGACGGTGACGTAGAGATTCTGCCAACAGAATAAATAAATTATTGAGTGATAACCCACTGTAAAGCCCGGCAGACAAGCCAACCACAACAGCTGTCTGCCTGAGGTAACATTTTTCTTTTCTGTCAAGGCTTTTCCTGCACGGCTAAGAGCCGGTAGAATATGGCCACCTGGCCACAGGTACCGTTGTATATATAGTGGCCCTTGCAGGATCGATGTAATGTTTGCGAAGTTTTTCAAACCCCGTTGGAAGCATAATAAAGCCACTGTCCGCATCCGGGCAGTTCACCGGCTGAGCCCAGGCAAAACTGAACACTGTGAAGTGCTCGCACGCCTTGCCCGTCAGGATCAGAGTATCGAAGTCCGGCTGGCCGCCGTTGAAAAAATTGCGGCTCCGGATCTTTTGTCCGATATTCTGACCCATGATGTCAATCCGGATATCCGCAGAAGTGCCGCTAAACGGATCTGTGAAATCATACTGGACCCATCCTACACCTATAGTCAGCAAAGCGAATGTCTCACCTATCTTCACGACGAGAATATGCTCGCGCATATCGCGCTGAACAGTGAGAATTCCAATATTCAGCAGCAAGCCATCCAGTCTATCAACGATCAACAGAGTCTCAGTTCACTGGCGATCACTGGCAGCAGCACTCAACTCCGCCAGTCGGCCGCAGAGAAAATTCACTCGCCAGAACAACTCGAACTGACAGCTAAAGCGATTAAAGGTCGCGATAAATCTGTATTCAGAATTATCCGCAACAAGCAGCAGCAACTCCTGGAACAAGCCCGCCAGCGGGAGCAGATTCTGCTGCGCAAAGAGGAACTGCTCTGCAGCCTCGAACAACTGAGCCGAACAGACCACTTCCCCTTATACGGGGCCAAACTCGAAGCACTATGCCAACAGTGGAGCTCGCTGAATGAGGCGAGTACCCCAGAGATCAGCGAGCGCTATTCCGGGCTTATAGCACGTTGTCAGCAAACCCTCGCTGCAGAGCAGTTAAGATGTGATCAGGCAGAAGAACAGCAGCAGAAGGCTCAGGCGGAGGAACAACAGAACTTATCCTTGTTACAAAAGCTTGAAGATACCCTGAATCGTTGCTGTGCACTGATCTCCGGCGAACACTTTTGCAAAGCAGACCTCGATGCTGAACAGGCGTGTTGGAACCACACCTTTGAGCAGCTGAACACTGCCACCGAAAACCATGTACCCCCTACACTAAAGCAGTTATGCAAGCGCTTTGAGCGTTATCAGCATGCCGGCCGTCAGTGGTTAGAACTTAGCCACGAGGTCGCTGGACTGGTTGGCCTTGAGTTAGCCAACGAAACCAACCGTTCCACACTCCAGCAGCACTTGCAACGGATAGACCGGTTCAGTGAACAGCTAAACTGGCCAACAGAGATCAGGAGTCCGGTGCTGTTGCAGTCAGTTGCACAACAGCACAAGACTATTATTGAGCAACTCAGTCAGCTGAAGCTTGAGCAGCAGCATTGCAGTAAAGACCTCTCAGGGCTACTCGACGCTCTTGAGCAGCAGATAGAAGCGGGCCAGGTTAAACTCGCCTGTCAGCTGGAGCAACAGACTGAGACCCGTCTGAGCGAGATAAATGGCATCACGCCAAAACATATTCTACAGCGCTATAAAGGCTTACTCGCAAGACTGGCTGAACTGAAAAACTGGCAGGGATTTGCCGTTTCAGCCAAGAAAGAGCAATTGTGTGAAGCGATGGAAGCGCTGATTAACAGTGAAATCGAAGCACCACTTCTGGCAAAACAGATCCATACACTGCAAGGGCAGTGGAAAGAGCTGGACAGCGATGATCCGCTTCACTCACACAAGGCCTGGCAGCGTTTCAAAACCGCATCAGATCAGGCCTATGCACCTTGCGAGCAACACTTTCGCATTCAAAAGCAGCAGCGAACCGATAATCTCAACAAGCGGATTCAACTGGTTACTGAGCTAACGGGCTTTATCGATCAGATCGACTGGCAACAACCTGACTGGTCCCTGATTGAACAGGTCAGCCGCACCGCCAAACGCGAGTGGAAAGAATATGCTCCGGTAGACCGTACACCGGGCCGTCAGGTGCAAAACGACTTCAACGCCCTGCTCAAGCAAATGGATAACAAAATCGCCGCTCACCGGGAACAGGTCGCAAACGAAAAAAGGGCCCTGCTGGAACAGGCGCTGGTACTGATTACCGATGACAACCCCCAGGCTGCCGCCAGTGAGATCAGGAATCTTCAGAAACACTGGAAAGAGGCCGGTAATACGTTTCACAACATAGAACGGAAGCTATGGCCCGAGTTCCGTAAAGCATGCAATGAAGTGTTTGAAAACCTCAATCGGCACAAGCAGGTTGAGAGGCAGACCTCTGTAAATGAACAGCCTACCCCGTCCCTGACTGATAGCAGATTCTATCAGGCACTCTTACGTCGCATCGAACTCTGCGATCAACTGGAGAGTTGTGTTAATGACGGCACACTGGATCAGCTGGCGCTGGATGAGATACAGTCAGCCTGGGATCAGTGTGATCAGGTCGATGAATATTTTGAACCACTGATCAATTCCCGTTACGAACTGCTTCTGGAACTGATCTCAGGCCGCATCGAGATGGAGGACCTGCTGACTCTCACTGAAAAAGCCCTGCGTCAACTCTGTATACGACTTGAGATCCTGCTTGAACAAGACTCTCCGGAGCAGGACCATACTCTGCGAATGGAATACCAGATGGATCGCCTGCAGAAAGCACTGGAACAGCGTCAAACATCAGGCAATAGCAGCGACCTTAAGCGGCTGGAACTGGAATGGCAATGTCTGCCATTTACCCTTCAGCATGAAGCCCTGCAGATCCGTTTTTACAGCAACCTTCAGCAAGCAGAGTTTTAACCTATAACAGGGTTTTCTCATGCGTTTTGAAGGCACAAAAAAAACCCGCACTGGCGGGTTTTTTTTACAAGCTGAACTCAGCTTATGACATATGCTGACCACCGTTGATGGAGAAGTCAGAACCGGTTACATAACCACAGTCATCGCTGGCAAGGTAAGAAACCGCTTTACCGATCTCTGAAGGCTCGCCAAGACGACCAACCGGTACCTGACGAATAATCTTTTCCAGAACCTCTTGAGGAATCTTAGCAACCATTGGCGTCATAACATAACCCGGTGACACCGTGTTAACGGTAACGCCTTTCGCTGCTACTTCCTGCGCCAAAGCCTTGGTAAAACCGTGAATACCGGCTTTAGCCGCAGAGTAGTTACACTGGCCAAACTGACCTTTCTGTGCGTTAACAGAGGAGATATTAATCACTCGTCCCCAGCCCTTCTCCAGCATTGGGTTGATCACCAGACGAGTCATGTGGAACATTGAGTCAAGGTTCGCAGACAGTACTTCGTTCCACTGTTCCCAGCTCATTTTACGGAAAGTGCCGTCACGGGTAATACCCGCATTGTTTACCAGAATATCAACCGAACCGCCGGCAACATCTTCAACAGTCTTAATACAGGCAGCACATGACTCTTCATCAGTCACATCACCATAGGCTACCAGAATATCGTAACCCTCAGCTTTCTGCTCTTCCTGCCAGGCTTTTGCTTTTTCATGGTTACCACCGGAATTATAGCCTGCAACAACCTTTAAACCTGCGTCGGCTAATGCGCGACAGATAGCGGTACCAATACCACCAGTACCACCTGTTACCAGAGCAATTTTTTGTGTCATGCTCGCGTCCCCTTTGCTTCTTGAGATTTGTTGTTTCGAATCTTAGTTATAATTTATTATTTGATTTTTTTTAGTCGTTTTCCAGATGATATAATCATCAGTGCCGAGTAGTAATATGACTTTCGTTTAGTAGGTCTATTAGCAGGCCTGTTACGCAGCGAAAGATTACTTCCTGTCTGTTACAGCCTTAAGACAAGATACAACTTATTTAAGCGTTGTCAAAGGATTAAGACTGCTCAGATGTCTCTGCATCCATCTGAACGCCATTGCTGCAGTGCACATATTGGCGATCACGAAAGCAACAAACATCCCCTCCAGACCCGCGATAAAATTACCCAGATAACCTACGGGCACGTAAAGGACAAACAGACGAAAAACACTGATCCGCATCGCCTTCATCGGTTGATGTACCGCATTAAAACAAGAAGCGGTCAGAAAGGTGACGGCCTGAAAGCCAAAGCCCAGTGGAACGATCAGAATCCATAGACTGATCAGATTAACCACGTCTTCCTGATCACTGAAAAGCGCACCGATACCCCCGGCAAATATGAATAAAAGAATGTAAATCAAAGCCTGCCAGAGCAGTGCGAACCTGACAGCACTCAGATATGCTCCCCGTACCCGGGCTATCTGCCCACGACCAAAGTTCTGGCTTATAAAGGGCGGTAACGTCATCGAGAGTGCCAGATTCGCCAGTAAAGCGAGTGATTCAAGCCGGTTGCCCACACCAAATGCAGCCACTGCTTCAGGGCCATGGGTCGCCACAAGTGCAGTCATAATTCCCGCAGCAACAGGGGTCATCATATTAGAAAGTGCCGCAGGGAAACCGATTTTCATCACCAACCGCCAATGCTGCAACGCAACAGAGATGGACACTATTTTTAACACAAGTAAGCCTTTGCGCAGATATAAATTGGCCAGTGCAGCAATCGCGGCGATCCCCCACGCAATCACGCTGGCAATGGCGGCCCCCTGAATACCCAGCCCGGGGACCGGTCCCCAGCCAAAAATCAGCAACGGGTCAAGCAGCAGATTCATGATTGAAGAAAAGCCCATCAGCATCGCCGGAGTACGTGTATCTCCGCTGGCGCGCAAAGAACTGTTAGAGACCATAATCAGAACATAAAAAACCGAACCAAAAAACCACACCGACATATAGCTGTGTATGTAGGGCAGCAACGCATCACCGGCCCCCAGCAGCCTGAAAAGAGGGTCAATAAACATAACGGATAGTGAAGCGATCAGCACCATTAACACTGTGGTCAGCAACAGATTATCGGTGGTCAATTGTCGGGCACCATCACTGTCTCCTGCCCCGATCAACCGGGCAATGGTGGCTGAGGTACCCACACTCAGTCCGATAGAGAGGCTGATAACGGTGAACGATACCGGAAAGGTAAAGCCCAGCGCCGCTAACTGTTCAGTACCCAGCTGACTGACAAAATAGCTATCCGCCACATTGAACAGCATAAGACTGACAATGCCGAACATCATCGGCAGTGTCATCTTAATCAGTGTTGGTCGGATTTCACCATTTAACAGATCAGGCTTCACGGGTTACTCTAGCTCGGTAGGGTTAAAAGGGCTCCATGATAACACCGCGGCAACGCTTTATTGACTCACAAAACAAAGATTAACTGTCAGGTATAAAAAAGCCTCCAGAAGGAGGCTTCACAGAAGAACAGGATCATTTTCCGAGTTTTTTAGCCGACTCTCCGCCGATACCAAAATGCTGAGAGGGCATCTCATAAATCAATACCCGAACACTGTCCTTTGGAGCATCCAGAGAGCGGGCAATTGCTTCACTTACTTCATTTATCATCCGTTCTTTCTGCTCGTCGGAACGACCCTCCAGCAGACTAATTGAGACTATTGGCATTACACCATCCTTATTTAAACAACCATCCTTTTAACAGGCGGGTAACCCTGGGCATCACCAGATAGGTCATCAGTAATACCTGCAAGGTCACAATTATTGCGCTTTTTAACCATAGGTCGAGATCACTTAGGTAGGGACCCAGCAGCAGATTTATCATCATGATCAGCAGATAGACCACGGCAATCAGTACCAATGCCATCTTATGCGGCGAAGGGTGTTTATTGACCGGCAGTTCAGGCAGATCAAACCAGAATTCAAGCCCGGTTCCCCGCTGCACTTCTGCATCTCCCTCAATCAGTGGTTCAAGCTTATCAAGCCACTCTTGCCGCAGTGCAGAGCTCTCCCAATTCTGACAGTTCTGATAATTGTCGAAACGATAGATCAGCACATAACGGTTTCCGGTAGACGCCGATGGACGAAGCACATTACTGCCCTGATGTCCTGGATAGTCTGACGCTGCTTCAATGACCCCGGAGATCCATGACTCATATTCAGACTCTCGGCCAGGTTTAACTTTACGGGAGATACTCACGGTAACCGGCCCTTCCTGACCCGGCTCAGTCAGTTGATTCTGAATACAGCTATCCGCCATGATTTACCTCTAAAAAAATAAAGCAGCCCATAAAAGAGCTGCTATCTGCCATGCTGATAAAACGATCTACTTAAAGATCAGCATAATCAATCATGTGTGATTAAGCCAAGCCTGTGTCAAACAAACTTGCCACTAATCGTGCCCAGGTCCTGATAGCGAACGCTGAAGCTATCGCCTTTGTTAACCTGTACCGCCGCGGTGATCGCGCCGATCATGATGAAGGTGCCCGCCGGAATCTCTTCGCCACG
>Ga0193954_1001385_pt1 | contig 12349 bp, 11 predicted proteins | sample BB_5_MG_FD_140340 | JGI IMG/M metagenome (GOLD analysis project Ga0193954, IMG submission 140340) | Microbial mat bacterial communities from the Broadkill River, Lewes, Delaware, United States - BB_5_MG | ecosystem: Environmental > Aquatic > Freshwater > River > Microbial mats | place: USA...
AATCTCATCTTCTGTTATTCCTAGTTTTTTGATATCTAACTCTTCTGATACATTTGCAAATTTGTCCATGAGTTGGTCAAAGGCATAGTTGTATTCAAATGCCATTTCTCCTTTTTCAAATAAAAGAACTTTTACTAAAATCCAATTGTAAAATATAAGGTTCCATCCCTCTTTTTGTTCATCGGACTTGCATAGGTCTAAAATATTTTTCTTCCAATTAAATAAACAAAAATACGCATGATGATTTGTCCACATCTCACCAATCCACCAACCTTGATATTTTGGAAAACTATTAAAAGATTTTAGCTCCTCTTCATCCATCTCTTTTTTTATATTGTCAATAAGAAGAGTAAAATGCAATACTACGATTGGAATCATATAGTTAAACATCTCTAAATCTTTGATATTCATATCTGTCAAATCTTTTATAAGTAAGTCAAACTCTTTTTGAATTGTATTTAACTCTTCTTCTTTTATATCAGTGTAAAAATAGTGTTCTATGCTTTTGAGTGCTATTTGAAAAAGCTCCTTGCTTTCTACTATTGTTTGGTCTGGCAATTCATCCATTATCATCATAACATCAATTTTTTCGTTGTAAATTTCTGTTACATCATCAGTATAAATAGGCTTGCTATTTTTATAGTGTTTCTTGCGTTCTATTGCCGCTACAAGTCTATCTTTGTCATGTGGTTGATGCTCGTTATATTTTTCTAGTTCTTTGAGTAATTCTTGATATCTTTTAATTCTGGGTTCATTAATAATAATATTGTTTTCTATTGAGGCTTGGGACATTAAAGTTAGTTTTTCTGCACCTGATTCATGATTTAAAAGCTTTGCTTTACTTACTGATATACTAACTTCTAGGGTTTTTATTAATTTTTCTAATGCAATTATAACTTTCATCTTAAGCCTTTTTAATCATTGATCTCTTCTACTGGTTTTTTTATTTCATTTATTTTACTTAATTTAAATTCTAAGTAAGGAGTCATGACGTTGTGTTCCTCTTTTATAGTAGAGAAGTCTTCTTTTTTTGTAAGCTCTTTGACTATTTTTTTCATTGAGTTTAAATTTGATTCATTAAATTCATCTTCTAAATGTGCGTATTTTTTCATAAGTTTATCAAAAGCGCAATTGTAAGAATAAGCATCTAGTTCTTCTGTGTTTAAAAGTTTTTTGACAAATATCCAGTTTTTAAATATAACATCCCAAGCTCTTTTTTGCTCATTACTTATACATAAAATATTTATGATACCTTTCCACTTAAATAAAGCAATATATGCTTGATGACTTGTCCAAAGTTCATCAATCCACCAGTCTTCAAACTTTGGCATCCCTTTAAATTCAGCCAATTCATTTTTCTTTATAGCCTCTTTTATACTATGCAGTAGAATTGAAAAACGTAATATTAGTATTGGGATTCTTTGATTTAGCATTAAGAGAAATTGATTGCTGTCATTTATTGAGTCATTTGTGAGTTCTTCAAATTCAACTTTTATTTTTTTTAGAGCTTTTTGTACTTGACAATGTAAATCTAGATTTAATTCTAGACTCATAAGTGCAATATTGTATAACTCATCGTCTTCTATTTGAACCTCTTGTGGTAATTCACTTAATAATAAAAGTGCCTCTTTTCTTAGTTTTTTCTTTTTTTTCTTATTTCGACGTATTCGAACCTCTTGATATTTAAAATAATTGTTATGTTCTAGTTCTTTTTTTTCTTTTTCTTTTTGATTTAATTCTTTTTGATCTAAACTTTTTAATTTGATAAGTTCTTTTTGGTACTCTTCTAAGAGATGGGTATTTCTTTCTTTATTTGCTTCAGAGGATGCTTCTGCCATGTAAGTGAGTTTTTTCTTACCTGACTTATGTTTTTCTAGTTGTTTGTTTGATAAGGCGATGCTTTTGGTTAATGTGATTATTTTATTTTCTAAATCTTTGATCAATTCCATCTTATTACCTTCTAAAAGTTATGTATGTAAATATACCATAAACTATGGTATATTTAGATATATTTTAAAAATAAGTGTAATATTTGTGTAATAAATATGGTTTTTTTACTTAAATATTCTAAAAAATGTATTGAATATTGTTTTATACAGTCACTTAGAATCTCATCTCTAAATGTACGGGACAATGATCACTGCCTAATATATCACTCAATATAGATGCATCACTTATATTGTCCTTTAAATCTTCACTTACAAAAAAATAATCAATTCTCCATCCTACATTGTTAGCACGAGCATTTGCTCTATAACTCCACCAGCTATAATTTTCAGGCTCATTCGCATGTATATGTCTAAATGTATCGATATATCCATGAGATAAAAACTTTGTCATCCACTCTCTTTCCATTGGTAAAAAACCTGATGTTTTTTCATTTGGTTTTGGACGTGCTAAATCAATTGCTTGATGTGCAGTATTTACATCACCACAAACTATGATTGACTTTCCTAGTGACTTTAACTCTTCGCAACGTGCCAAAAATCTATCATAAAACTCCATTTTGTAAGTAAGCCTCTCCTCTTTACTTTGACCATTTGGAAAATATACATTAAAGTATGCAATATCTTTATCTCCTAATGTAAAATGAACTTCATTAATTCTTCCTTCATCTAGGATATCTACACTCATACAATTGTCCTTAAAATCCAATTGTATATCACTATACAATGCAACTCCAGAGCGTCCTTTAATAGCAGAGGTACTTACATGAATATCTTGAAACTCTTTATCAAATATAGTTGATGGTATCTGTTCTTGTGTTGCTTTTATCTCTTGAAATCCTATGATATCAATATCGTTTTCTTCTACCCATTTTAAAGCTTCTTTTTTATCTACGGCTCGGATACCATTTACATTCCATGAGATAAATTTATATTTTTTTGACATTTTTTTCCTTTTTATTCAACAAAAGTTACGAACTCATTTAGCTCTACTCTTGGTGTTCTATAGCTGTTTATCAATGCTTTTTCATCTTCATATCCAAGTGCAATTCCACATAACAAAACCTTCTCTTTGGGAATATTTAGTTCCTCTTTTACAATTTCTGGGTATTGGGCAAGTGCTGCTTGTATACAAGTACCAAGGCCTAGGGCTGTTGCACTGAGCATCACTGATTGTAAAAACATACCATAGTCTAAGTATGAACCCTTTTCTAAGAAGTTATCCATAGTAAAGTATAAAACTACAGGTGCATCAAAAGCCCTATAATTTGCCATCCATTGCTCTTTTTGTCTTTTTTTATCTTCTCTTGTGATGCCTAAAGTTTTGTACATCAAAAGACCTGTTTCTTTTCGTCTTGTTTTATATGGGTCTTCCCACTTTAAAGGATAGTATTGATAGTCCATATTTTCTGTATTTTCATTCTTGAATGCTTCAAGAATTTTAGTTTCTATTTGTATCTTTTTTTCACCTTTAACTACATAAACATTCCAAGGTTGAGTATTTACTCCAGATGGTGCTGTTTTTGCACTATTTAGTATCAGTTCTATTTTTTCTTTTTCAACTTCTTTTTTTTGATAAGCTCTTACAGATTTTCTATTATTGAGTGCTTCTAAAACATCCATCTTTAGTTCCTTTTGTTGAATTATTTTATTAATAAAATATAACATATATTTTATTAATAAATGTACTCAGATTTTTTGTTTAAGCCTTTGTATAAATCATCTTAGCTATAATCGCTCCTAATTTAAAGAAAACAGGAATAAATATTATATGAAAATAGAAGTTTCAAATGTTGCTATTTTACCTACAACTCATGGAGAATTTTTAATACAATCATTTAAAGAAGGTATCAAAGAACACCTTGTAGTCTTTACTAAACAATTGGATGAGATACCAGTAGTAAGAATACATAGTGAGTGTTTAACTGGTGATGCAATTGGGAGTATAAAGTGTGATTGTCAAGCGCAACTAAATTATTCGTTGGACTTTGTAAATGAACATATGGGTATGGTTATATATCTTCGTCAAGAAGGTCGTGATATAGGACTATTAAATAAAGTCAATGCTTATAGTTTGCAAGACCAAGGTTATGATACAGTTGAAGCAAATCATCAATTAGGTTTTGCTTCTGATGAAAGAACTTATGATATTGTTGATTATATTTTTGATTATTATAAAATTGATAATATAAAACTTATGACAAATAATCCAAATAAACTAAGTGCTCTAAAAGTAGATATAATAGAAAGAATCCCTATTATTGTAGGGGAAACACTTCAAAATAAAGAATACTTAAAAGTAAAAAAAGACAAAATGGACCATATGATATAATGAAAAAACAACTTGAAACTCTTGGCTTAGAATTTGACGAACATTTTTATGAAAGATGTGATAAATTTATAGAGCTTTTACAACAATGGGGAAAGATACACAATCTAACAGCATCTCTAAAAGATACCGATATACAAGCAAATATGATTGATAGTCTTTATCCTTTGAAGTTTATAAGTGATTTTGACTCATTGGTAGATGTAGGTACGGGTGCTGGATTTCCTGGTATGATTTTGGCAATTGCACGACCTGAGGTTAAAGTAACTCTTGTAGAGCCCCGTGCAAAAAGGGTTTCGTTTTTAAATTTTGTAAGAAGTGCGTTAAAATTACAAAATGTAGAAGTGATACAAGATAGAATAGAAAATATACATGATAAAAAATTCGATTTGGTTACTAGTAGAGCTGTAACAAATACATCTTTACTTATAACACTAACATCAAATATAAGTGACGAAAATACAAGTTATCTTTTCTATAAAGGTTCTCTTTGTCAAAAAGAGATAGAAGATGCAAAAGTAGAAAACTATGAGATTGTCAAAGTTGGCGAGCATAGAAACTATTTGTATATGAAAAGGTAAGATAGATGATATTTAAATTGTTAGCAGTAACTGCTGTATTATTTTTGGTTTATATACTATTTTTTAAAAAAAGTAGAGAATCAAATATTAAAAAGAAAGAAAAATATGACCAAATAACAGACACAATGGTCGAGTGTCCAACTTGTAGTACATATGTATCAAAAGATGATGCAATACTTAGTAATGGAAAATATTATTGCTCTAAAGAGTGTTTACCTCAATAACAGAGTATTAGGAGTATAAGATGATTATAATTGGTGACACACATATACCTTTTGAAAATATTGTAAAGATTGAAACAATTGAAGATATAAAATCAACAAAACCTAATGTAACAGTAGTTTTCCCTTTTGATAAAGATATCATGGTTTATTGCATGAACAATAGTGTTAGTTATGCTGTTATTATTGGTTCTGTAAAACATGCAGTTTATGCAAATAGCTTAAATGCAAAATATATTTTACCAATAGATACAGACCTTGATGATACACAAAAAGTAGCAGAAAACTATATGTTTGATAGTAAAGTGATAGCTACTATAGAAAATGAATATCAAATTTCAGAGATGGCTTTACGTCAAATTGATGGAGTTATATTTCACACTCTTTTAATATAAATAAGGAAAAGATATGTCAAAACAAAACATATTGAAACAATATTTTGGTTTTGATACCTTTCGACCAATTCAAGAACAAGCCATTGATCACATTTTAGAAAAAAAAGACCTTCTTACTATTCTTCCAACAGGAAGTGGAAAGTCACTTATATTTCAACTTCCAACACTTCTTATGGATGGAGTTACGATAGTTATCTCTCCACTTATTGCACTTATGCAAGACCAAGTATTAGCCCTACAATCAAATGGTATTAGTGCTGCTATGATGAGCTCAATAAACTCAAATGAAGAAAATGATAATACTCATCAATTATTAGTAAATAAACAATTAAAATTCTTATATGTAGCACCTGAGAGATTTACTCAAGAGTATTTTATACAGCAGTTACAAGGTATTGATATCAATTTCTTTGTGATTGATGAAGCACATTGTGTGAGTGAATGGGGACATGAGTTTAGAGATGATTATAGAAAATTACAGTATTTAAAAGCTAATTTTCCAAGTACCCCAATCACTGCATTTACAGCAACAGCAACAAGAGCAGTTGAATTAGATATATTAAAAACACTCTCAATAGATAATTCAAATGTCTTAAGAACAAAAATACAAAGAAAAAACTTAATCATAAGAAGTGAAAAAAGACTAGGAAATGGAAAAGAGCAGATTTCGAAGTTTTTGAAAACACATCAAGATGAGTGCGGAATAGTATACTGTTTTACAAGAAAAGAGACTGAAACTTTGTCTGCTAGTTTAAATAAAGATGGCTTTTCTACTTTAGCTTATCATGCTGGATTACCAGCAAATCAAAGAGATGATATATTTAAAAAGTTCAAAGATGAAAGTATCAAAATAATTGTTGCTACTATTGCTTTTGGGATGGGGATAGATAAAGGAAATATAAGATTTGTATTACATACTTCTATGCCTAAAACAATTGAGAATTATTCACAAGAGATTGGACGTGCAGGACGAGATGGTCTGAATGCTGATGTTTTGATGCTATACTCAAAAGCTGATGAGGTAGGAAAAAGAAGATTTATAGATGAGCTACCAGAGTCAACTTATAAAACATCAAACTATAAAAAACTAGAAACCATGTACAGATTTGCAATCTCTTCAAAATGTAGACACCAATCAATCGCTAAGTATTTTGATGATGATATAGAAGAGTGTGGAGATATTTGTGATAATTGTCTTGGTGGAGAAAAAGAGTATATAGATATAACAGTAGATGCACAAAAATTTTTATCTACAATCTTAAGATGTGATCAAAAGTTTGGACAAGCTTATATCATAGATGTGTTAAGAGGTTCAAAAGGTAAAAGAATCTTAGACTTTGAACATGATAAACTCTCAGTTTATGGAATAGGGGAGAACTATACCAAAGAGCAATGGGGAAGTATATCTGATACTTTGCTTGATATGGAAGCAATTCAAATTGATGGGGAATATAGAACATTAAAAGTGACACTTCTTGGTTGGCAGATACTAAAAAAAGAAAAAATAGTGCAAATCGATAAATCCCATTTAGAACTTGAAAAATCATATAAAGAATACACACAAGATATAGTAAAAGATGAAACCTTTGAAAAATTTAGAGAGCTTAGAACCCAACTATCAAAAGATGAGGGTGTAGCTCCTTATATAATATTTGGAGATAAAACACTCCAAGGTATATCAAAAAAACTTCCTATAACTGATGAAGAGTTTTTAGATATTTCAGGTATAGGTCAAAGCAAACTTGAAAAATATGGTGAGATTTTTATGAATCTAGCTAGGAATTTAAGAGCTGATGGTGTAAAAGAGAAAAAAGTTCTAAGTAAAACCTATCTTCAAACAAAAGAGCTCATAGATGAAGATAAAACTATAGATGAGATACTAGAATCAAGAGAACTAAAAGATGCTACAGTAATAGGGCATATAAATGAACTATGTGAAAATGACTATATAACACAAGAACAAAAAGACAAACTTTTTGCTCCTATGATAGATGAATTTCCTCAAGATATAAAAGAGTGGATTTTAAAAGGTTTGGAGTCACATGATTTAGCGACTCTGCGACTTGGAATTACTAAATATAGTTATTTGTTTACTTAAGTTATTTTTATATCAAGAAATTCTAAAAAAGAGTTAGCTTGAGGTAAAGATACCTTTGTACCTTTTAAAAAATTGTTTTGTGGGTCTATGAGATAATTTATAGCAAATCTTAAGTCGGTATCTTTTAGATTTGTATCACCAAAAATTGTCCCTTTTAAATCAGTATCTTTAAAATTTACTTTTTCAAGATTTGTTTTTCCAAAGTCAATATCATTTGCTTTACACGATATAATTTTTGTATGTCGTAAGTCAAGTTCATAAAACGATGACATACTTATATCTGAACTCTCAAAATTAACCTCAAAAGGTTTGTTGCATAGTGTCCAGTTGATTCCAATAGCTTTGCTGTTTGATATCTTAATATCATTAAATACTGAACCCTTTGGTTTCATAAGAGATAGGTTACAATTTTCAAAAGTACACTCTGTAAATTTACAATGTTGAAGTATACTTGTATTAAAAATACAGTTTTTGAAAGAACAGTCATCAAATTCTATTGATTTTATTGTTTGGTTTGAGATGTTTAGGTTTTCAAAGATTTCGTCGTAATATTCTTTTTTGATGAAGTTCATTTTTAGCCTATTGGTTTATTTAGTTTAAGGATTATAACGTAAATATTTAAAATCATATAAATAATATAATTTTAAATAATTTTTTTTATTATTCGCTAATATAAACATTCATTGGATATAATAACTTAACTAAAAATAAGGTGTTAGATATGATTACTAAAATTGATATTATAAATGGTATGTCTTATGTACAAGTTCCAGAAGTAGATTTATATATACAGTGTGGTTCACCAGCTGAAAGTGTAAAACATCTTATTAAAAAAGGAATTATTCAATCTACTTCAAAAGATGGAGTTACCTTTGAAACAGGACCAAATGCAATTTTACTAAGTGATGTTATGATTCAAAATGGTGAATTATCAAATTTATCTGAGTTTCCAGTACTTCAAATGCTTTATCGACAAGGTACAATGATACCAAATCATCCTAATAACAAAGGGATAAAACCACTTTTAATAGGCTTAGAAACACAGATAACTTCTCAGATGCAATATATTTATAGAGGAAACTATGGACTTATATCAAAGCAAGAGATAGAATCATGTGGAATAGATAGCTCTTATGCTAATGAGTTGATGCGAATGAAATTAAAATTTGCATTTGGTAAATTGCACTCTGCTAGCACACTATTGGATAAATGTATTGTGCCAAAAGAAAAAGTGGAGATAAGAGATGGTGTATTTATACAAAGAATTGCTCTTAATATTTATGAGATATCTTATAAGGATCAAAGTGTTACAGTTAATTTAAATCTTCAAAATGGTGAGATATATTCTTCCCCTTATTTACTTCCTCAATATAAAGTTGAAAAAGAGTACTTTTCAGTTGTTCAATCAGGACAAGGGGATGGATGGGATATAGATAGACCTTCTATGAACTCTATTATTACTTTTCAAGGGAAACTTTACCTTGTAGATGTTGTACCAAATATAAAGTATATTTTAAATGCACTTAGTATTGCAGTCAATGAGATAGAGGGTGTTTTTTTAACTCATACTCATGATGATCATATTGCTGGTATCACTTCACTAATCAGAAGTGATAAAAAAATAAAAGTATTTGCATCCTCTTTAGTAATCAAAGCAGCTACAAAAAAGCTCTCTGCACTTTTAGAGATAGAGGAGTCAGAATTTTATAATCTATTGGATATTCAAGAACTGCAACTAGATGAATGGAATAATATAGAAGAACTAGAAGTAAAGCCAGTACTTTCTCCTCATCCAGTAGAGACAACTGTTTTTGTTTTTAGAACATTGTTTGAAGATGGTTATAAAACTTATGGGCATTTTGCTGATATTGCTGATAGTAAAATATTAGGAGGGATGATTGTACACAATGATGACAATGGTATATCTGAGGAGTTTTATAATAAAGTTTTAGAAGAATATAAACAAAAACTTGATTTGAAGAAGATTGATATTGGTGGAGGGATGATTCATGGAAATTTTGAAGACTTTAAAGAGGATAAAACATCCAAAATAATCTTAGCACATAATGCAAGAGAATTAACAAGAGATGAAAAAAGAGTTGGTAGTAGTTCTTTATTTGGTATAAATGATGTTCTTATCCCTGCTAAGCAAGATTTTGATATTAGTGTTTTGTATAAGTACTTGGTGTCAAATTTCCCTAGTGTTGATAACAATAAAAGAAAAGTATTTTTAAATTTTGATATAGTTGAGTTCAACCCTAAAGAGATGATAATGAAAGAGGGTGATACTATAGAAAATCTTTTTCTTATCATTAGTGGTCAGATTGAAAAAATTGGGAAAAATTATAACAAAAGTATTTTGCTTAAACCAGGAACGATAATTGGTGAAAAAGTATGTTTAAATAACAATCCAATCGAATCTGCATTTATAGCAAAAAACTATGTTAAATTACTTAAAATTCCAGCGAACTTTTTTCGTATATTTATTGAAAAGAATAATCTAAAAGATTCTTTAGATGAAAAATTTTTATTAGGTATAAAAATTATTCAAACTGCTCTTTTTGAAGAGGGCATCTCTTATCCCACTCTTAATAAAATCATTAATAATATGGAAAAACATACTTTAAATGAGGGTGAATTTAATCCTGATAGTGCAAAAGTATATTTAGTAATATCTGGAGAGATTAAAAGAAAGATGAATGGTGTAATTCTTGAAATAAAGTCCAAAGGAGATGACTTTGGAGGAATCCAAGCTGTCCTTGATATACCGTCAATTTATACATTTGAAGCAACAAAAGATACAGTTTTGTTTAGTATTTGTGGAAAAATTATAAAAAATATTCCAATTGCTCGTTGGAAGATACTTGAGGGGTATGGACTTTTACATCAAAAAATCCTTTCTGTTCATATAAAAGGGGATAATAAAAGTTTATTTACTTGGAATAGCGCCTATAGAATAGGGATAAATGAGATGGATAATCAACATAAAAAACTATTTGAAATATTAGAAGAGGGACATTTATCAATTCAAAATAAAGATTATAATAATTTACACCAAATATTTGATTCTTTATTGGAGTATACATATTATCATTTTAAAGAAGAGGAAGAGCTTTTAGAAAAATACCAATACAAAGAGCTTCAAGAACATAAGCTTTTACATCAAGAACTTATTGAGTATTTAAATTCATCAAAACAACAATGTATTGAAAATAGACTTGATGATGAGATATTTACAACATTAACAAAAGATTGGTTACTCAAGCATATACTTAAAGAAGATGCAAAATATTCAGAGTTCTTAAATAATAAAGGGATATATTAAAAAAGTACTTAGCTTTTCAATTTTTTAAAAGCTATTACTGTAGTTGTAATTATAAAAATCAATATACCCACAATGATAAAGAACTTATCAATACTTACCTTACTTACAAGTGGATGAAAAAGAATAGGTGAGAAAAATTGTCCTAGAAATAGGGCACTTGTAAGATATCCAGAACTTTGGATTCTTTTAGTATGATGAGTAACGCTCAGCATCCATGCTGTCATATTTGTCATCAATACACCACCTCCAAATCCCATAATAGGAGCAGTAAGAAAGAAAAAGTATACATTAGTTACAAGTCCAATACCAATAAACCCAAAAGCGATGATACTCATCCCTATTATATATATTTGATTATGGGTGAATTTTTGTTTTAGTTTTCTAAATGCTATTGCTCCTATCGCATTTGATATAAAAGCAGTTGCTATGATTGATCCTGTTAGCGTTCCTGATGAACCAAAATGATTCATGATAAGAAATGGGATTTGAGTGGGAAGTATGTAAAATACTAGCATCAAAAGAAATGCTAAAAAATATATAAATAGTATATTTGAGTTTAAATCTTCTTGCTCTTCTTGTTGTGTACTATTTATAATCTTTTCATTTAAAAACCTATAAACAAGAGGAATAAGTATAAAACCTATAAGATAAATAGCAAATGAATATCTCCAATTTATATCAGATAAAATCCCACCTCCTACAACAAAAACAACACCACCTATAGAGATAAATGCACCCTGTAGTCCCATAAACTTATGTCTAGCTTCACCTTTAAAATAATCGCCTATTAATGAAGTAGAAACAATCATCAAAGTTGCTATAGATATTCCTAACATAAAACGGGAAGCTAAAAGTAGATACATAGTATCAAGATATAATCCACCACTACCTGTAATTGAAAATAAAAATAGAGCTGTCAAAGCTGATCTCTTTCGACCAATTTTAAAGACAAGATGTCCTAATATTGGTGCTAGAAATGCTATAGCTAAAGAGGGAAGTGTAAGCATCAATTTTGCTAAAAATTCAATATTTTGTGTACTTGTAAAATAATCTTTTAGATGTGGAAGTGCTGTTACAATTGCAACATTTGACATCATTGTTGTCATAGCAATTAAAAGCATTGTTAGTTTTGTAGAGGTTGAAACTTTATTCAAATATTTTGCCTTGTCTAACAATATATTTGTTAGTATTATTTCTATGTTTTCTTCATTATAGCATAATTGAATATTTTATTTAATTATGCAGTTTTAAGATTTATATCTAAGTTTGATACATACATATTTAATTTTTTTGCTGTACTGGCATCTTGTGTTTCATTATTTGAAGTAGTCATTATCTCTTTAATTTTTGATAATGGAGATAATTGTGTTTCTTGTATCTCAATATTATCATATTCTATATTTTGGTTTGAAGAATTAAGATTTATTCGAACACTATTTTCTAGCTCTTTTTGA
>Ga0193954_1001389_pt1 | contig 12307 bp, 7 predicted proteins | sample BB_5_MG_FD_140340 | JGI IMG/M metagenome (GOLD analysis project Ga0193954, IMG submission 140340) | Microbial mat bacterial communities from the Broadkill River, Lewes, Delaware, United States - BB_5_MG | ecosystem: Environmental > Aquatic > Freshwater > River > Microbial mats | place: USA...
ATCGCCTATCGGGGCATGCAGGTGGGCGGCCTGGGCCCCGATGAGCTGGTGGCCCTGTCGGCTGGCATCTTCATCCTGCCCTTCTTCCTATTCAGCGCCACCGCAGGACAAGTTGCGGATCGATTCAGCAAGAGCACCCTCATGCGCTGGGTGAAAATGACTGAGATCCTGATCATGGGCCTGGCGGCGGCGGGTTTCATCACTGGCCACTTGGTGCTCTTGCTCTCGGTCTTGTTCCTCATGGGGCTGCAGTCCACGTTCTTCGGTCCGGCCAAGTACTCGGTGCTTCCTGAGCTGGTGAAGGATGATGAGCTGGTAGGTGGTAACGCCCTCATCGAGATGGGCACCTTCGTGGCCATCTTGGTGGGCACGATCGGCGGCGGGGTCTTGATCTCGTTAGAGGGCATCGGCACCTCCATCCTTGCCGGCGCCGTGGTCCTGGTCGCGGTTTTGGGTTGGTGGTCCAGCCGCTCTATTCAAAAGACCCCTCCCGGGGACCCGCAGCTCGAGATCGAGTGGGATCCGGTGCGGCCCACCTTGCAGACCTATCGCGCGACGCGCAAAAACCGCCCCGTCTTCCTCTCTATCTTGGGCATCTCCTGGTTCTGGTTCTTGGGGGCCTCATTTCTCACCGTCTTGCCGAGCTACGGTAAGGACCTGCTGCACGGTCAAGAGCTGGTCGTGACCTTCTTGCTGGCGCTGTTCTGTGTGGGCATCGCGTTGGGTTCGATGCTCTGTGAAAAGCTCAGCGGCCCGACGCTGGAGCTCGGTCTGGTGCCCTTCGGCTCGATCGGCATGTCGGTTTTTGCGCTGGACCTGTTCTTAGTTGGAGATCCGCTGGCAGGCCTGCCTGCGCCGGCTGTGCTCTACACGCTATCCGAGGCCCTATTTCTGCCCAACGTCTGGCGCATCGCCATCGACTTTGCGGGCATCGCAGTGTTTAGCGGCTTCTACACGGTGCCGCTGTATACGATGGTTCAGCAGCGCTCCGAGCCCGAGGTGCGCTCTCGGGTGATTGCGGGCAATAACATCATGAATGCTCTGTTCATGGTGGCCAGTAGCTTGATGCTGATGAGCATGTTGGCCGCTGGGGCCAGCCTTCCCCAGGTCTTCGCGGTGCTCGCCGTGCTCAACGCAGTCGTCGCGATCTATATCTACACGGTCATACCTGAGTTCTTACTTCGCTTCGTCGCCTGGATGCTGGCCTCCATAGTCTACCGGGTCCGCGTAGACGGCAAGGTCAACTTGCCGAGCGAGGGCGCCGCCGTGCTGGTCGCCAATCACGTGAGTTTCGTGGATTGGCTCTTGGTGGCCGCGGCCTGCCCCAGGCCTGCGCGCTTTGTGATGTATCACGGCTTCATGAAGATGCCTGTAGTCGGTTGGCTCTTCCGTGATGCCAAGGTCATCCCCATCGCGCCCGCCCACGAGGATGAGGGTGTCTTGGATGAGGCCTTTGAGCGCATCGCCGAGGAGCTGGAGGCCGGTGAGTTGGTGGTCATCTTCCCGGAGGGAAAGATCACCAAGCACGGAGAACTCAACCCATTCAGGACGGGCATTGAGCGCATCATCCAGCGCACGCCCGTGCCCGTGGTGCCCATGTGCATCGAGGGCATGTGGGGCAGCTTCTTTTCGAAGAAGGATGGCCAGGCCTTCAAGCGCCCCTTTCGGCGCCTGTGGTCCCGGGTGGGCATGAAGATTGGCGAACCCATCGCGCCCGAGCAGGTGCAAGCGCAATTGCTCGCCCAGAGGGTCGCGGACCTCGGCGGATTTGAAGTCCCCGCACCCGCCGAGGCTGCGGCGAGCGCGTCGTCCGCAGCCTAGCGCCGTCGGCGTAGGACCCACAGGCCTAAGGCGGCCAGCATCAACCCTGCGAAGAGGTCACGGGGCCGGGTAGCCGTGTCGCGACAACCGCAGCCTGTAGCCTCATCCCTGGGCTGAATCACGCCCGATAGGCGCATGTCGAACATCAGGTCCACGCCGGTATCACCGGACTTCTTTACGGCCACCGCGACGGTATTTTCAAAGGGGTCTAGGGTCTCGCCCGGAAGTCGAATGTTGTGCACTTTGACACCATCGCTGATGGCCCCCGCGCTGTGCTCTAGGCTGCCGATGTCTCGCCTCAGCACCTCTTGGCCGTTGATATAGACTACGACTCCGCTGTCTGCGATGACGCTCAGATCGACAAACTCAGCCGCCCCCACCGGGTTGAACTTTGTTCGAAAGTACATCGTGCGGGTGCCCAGCGCGTCCGCCAAGAATGTGTCGACGCCGGCCTCCCAAGGCAGGCAGCTGCACACCCCGAAGCTGCCCGGCTCTCGGGGCCATCGGCGGTCGTCGAAGCCGGGCTGCATCCAGTCCATCGGTTCAGGAGCCCCGGAGTAGCGCCAGGAACTCTTGAACGGCAAGAAAGTCACCGTGGTATTCGCGGTGATTTCGAACGGGCGGGCGCGGGTATGCTGGATCTCAGGAGTGAGGCTGTCGGTTATGCGAAGCGTGACCTGCTCACCTGGAGTATTCGGCACGGTCCAAGTATAGGTGCCGCTATCGGGAGCATTGAGCGCGATCTCTTGCCACGTCTCGCCGCCATCGACGGAATAATGAAGGTTGACTTGCCGGCTTGAGCCCTTGGATAGCCAGCGGATATCCACGTCTGTATTGGCCACCACGGGGCCGCTGGGGCCGGTGAGGTGTACCGCCTCTCCCTTCATGAACCTAAAGTCGTCACTCACCGCGCCATCGAGGCGGATGTTCTGTACGCGCAGGGTGGAGCCCTGGACGTGCACCAATACCGAGCCATTGGCGACCTCGGTCATATACATGAGCGGGTGGTCTTGGCTGCCGTCCCGACCGACGTTGGTGCCGCCATGACCGGCGACCATGTAGATGGCGCCGTCCCCGGCGGGCGCCTTGTGGTAGGGGCGCTCTGCTTTGCCATCACCTTCATCCAGGATGTGGCCGGCGCGGGTGGTTGGGGTGTCATAGGCGCCGTGGGCCAGGTACGAGCGCTCGTAGATGTGTGAGTGTCCGCCCAGGACCAAATCTACGCCGTGGGACTCCAAGATAGGCAGCACCCGTTCTCTCATCTGGACATGGGAGATCTCTACGTCGGAGTCATGCGAGCCCTTGGTATAGGGCGGGTGATGAAAGTAGACAACCACCCAGAGTTTGTCGGTCGCCTCCAGGTCCATCTGCAGCCACGTCAGCATCGCGCCGCCCTCGGCGCGAAGCTCCTCGCGGTGACTCTCCAAAGAGATGAAGTGCACATCGCCCCAGTCCCATGAATAGTAGGCCTCGGTGCCGGACGCGAGTCCCCCGGACTGCCCCTGAGTGGGCACAGCATAGGCCTCATAGTAGGGGCCAGTGCCTGTGAGTGAGTCCGATGAGGTGCCCTCATGGTTGCCGATCGCAGGAAAGCTAGGGACCTGCCTCAGCACGGTGGGGTACATCTCGAAGAACTTACGCTGAAACTCATCATGGGTACCGCTGCTGTAGGCCATGTCGCCGACGTGGATATAGGCCGCAGGCAGGGCGCCGCGCTGGTGAATCAGCATCTGATCACGCACGCGCCCCTGCTTGCCGCTTCCCGTTCCCGAGTCACCGACCACCCAAAAAGAAAATGGCTTGGGACCGTCGGGGGCGGTGGTGAAACAGTGGGTCTCGTCCGGGCCCGATAGCGCGCGGCCATCGGCGTGGATCGCGTAGCAGTATCGGGTATCTGGGCTCAGGCCGGTCAGCTCGACCTCGTGCTGAGTGCTCGAGGTCGTGGTCTGGGCTACGGCGTCGAGCGCATCGGGAGCGGCACCGAAACGAACCTCACCGCTGGAGGCCGAGACCGTCCGCCAAACGATCGTCATGCTGTCGGGCGTCGCGCGTTGCACGTAGGGCCCTCGAGTGAGCTGGGCCGAAGCGATGTTGGGTACGAGCAGTAGCAGGCCCCATAAGTAGCGCGCGTTCATCGTGCACCTGCCTTCAGCACGGCCTGGGCGCGTGGGTTCGATGGTGCTCTCAGCAGCGCCAGGCGCGCGTCTTCTTGGGCGCCTTGGGCATCCCCCAGAGCTTGCTTGGCGCTCGCTCTGAGCGCCAAGGCCGCCGGTGAGCCGCGGCGCTTGAACGCACGCTCCGCTGTGCTCAGGGCGAGCTTCAAGGTCTTTGTCGCACGCGCAGTTTGCCCCAGACGCTCTTGAGCCTGGGCCTTCATGAGCAGACCCTCGACCGGGTATTTGGAGGCTGAAATCAGGGCGGGCAGGGCCCGCAGGGCCGCGTTGGGCCGATCGTGGCGCAAGGCGGTCTGCACGAGGGCCCTACGCAGTACTTGAGCGCCCGAGGCCTGCAGGCCGGAATGCAGCGTGCTTAGGGCCTTGTCTGCCTCGCCTTGTGCGCTTTGCACCCGACCCAGTCGAAGGTACGCGCCGGGCGCGCTTCGCGGGTGCTGCCTTAGCAGGGCCACCAGATCCGCTTCGGCTTGAGGCAGCGCACCGGCCTGCTCAAAGAGCTCTGCGCGAAGCCAGCGGGCTCCCGCAGAGTGCGGATTCAAGGAAATCGCCTGCTCTAGGCTCGCTAGGGCGGCGGTGTGCGCCTTGAGCTGCACATGAGCTCGGGCGGCCAGCAAGTGGGCCCGACTGCTGCCCAAGCCGGCAGAACGTGTGGCAGCCAGAGCTTGATGGGGGCGCTGAAGCTGAAGCAAGTGCTCTGCGCGCTCCAGGTGCAACTCTACTTGCGATGGCTGCGACTTGAGGCGGGCATCGAGGTGCTTGAGGGCGTCCGTCTCGGAGGGGTGAGCGTGAGCGGTCTGCAGCCCGAAGACGGCTGCGAACACCAAGATTCTGCGCATCGGCGGAGCATGCCTACCTTCGCAGTGCGCCTCAAGGGCCAACCCTCGGTGTGCCGGGGCGGGCGGGCTGATCGCAGCCGTATTCGAGTGCGTGCGGCTCGCTGGGCCCGCTGTGGGGCGGGGTTTGGGGCGATCGCCGCTGAGCCGACGTCACCGGCTTGGACCGTGCGGCTGGCTTGGGGCGGCGCTTTGGCGGAGGTTTAGCAGGCACCGGGCCGGTGTGCTTGACGTTGAGACTGCCCTTGAGAGGCGGGGAGCAACCCGTCAGCGTGCAGATTGAGATTTTGTATCGGACCTTCACCAGGCCGTCGCCCTCAGCCCCGACTCGAAGGGTGGCCTTTTTGGCTTTGCCTGGGTGACCTGCTGGCTCGAAGCTGGCCTGCTTCTTCGTCAGGGTCCTGGACGCCAGCGCGACCTGCGATGACTCCAAGGTCAGCTTCGTAGGGTAGGCGGTATTGACGTAGAACCCTGGCTTTGGCGTGAGCACGAACCGCAGGCTGTCGCCTTCGGAGATCGCCTGGAAGCTGTAGGCCGCGCCCCAGTCTTCGGCAAGCGCGTGCGGTGCTGACAAGGTTGCGCACAAAAGTACGAGGCCGAAGGTGCAAGTGCGAAGATTCATAACGGGGGCGGTGGGGATTGTTGGGCAAGCCCCCCGAGGGTGCAAGCGAAGCCGAACGAAGGACGGGTCCGTGGTAGATCTGGCACGTGTTCACGTCGACCAATCCTGCGACTGACAAACTCGTCCAGACCTATCCTGCGCTGACCCCGGCCGAGCTTGAGGCTCAACTCGAGTCGACCTATGTGGCGTGGCGACAGTGGCGCAAGTCATCCTTCGATCAGCGCGCGCAGATGCTGCGTAGCCTCGCTGCACTGCTTCGAGCCCAGCGGGAGACCCACGCTCGGGTCATGAGCGATGAGATGGGCAAGGTTCGCGCGGAGGCCCTCGCCGAGGTCGATAAGTGTGCGTGGGTCTGTGAGTACTACGCGGAGCAAGGTCCCGCCATGCTCGCCGATGAGCCCGTTGATGTGGGCATGACCGAGAGCCTCATTACGTACCGCCCGATTGGTCCGGTGTTGGCCATCATGCCGTGGAATTTCCCGTATTGGCAGGCGCTTCGTTTCGCCGCGCCCTACCTCATGGCTGGCAACGCCGTGTTGCTCAAACATGCGCCCCGTACCATGGGCTGTGCGATGCAGATTCAGTCCCTCTTCGCGCAGGCTGGCTTGCCCAAGGATGTCTTCTGCAGTCTGCTCGTTGAGGAGGCTGAAGTGCCCAAGCTCATCGCAGACGATCGCATCGCGGCCGTGAGCATGACCGGCTCAGAGGCCGGGGGGCGGGCCATTGGCCAGATGGCTGGCAGGGCGCTGAAGAAGGCCGTGCTCGAGCTCGGCGGAAGTGATCCCTACATCATCCTGGAAGACGCCGATCTAAGCCTGGCCGTGCCGGCCTGTGTGCAAGCCCGCATGCTTAACGCAGGGCAGAGCTGCATCGCGGCCAAGCGCTTTGTTGTGCACCAGGATGTGCACGCGGAGTTCAGCGAGGCCTTGATAGAGGCAATGCGGGCGCGGCGGTTTGGGGACCCGCAGGACCCCGCGGTGCACTTGGGGCCCATGGCGCGCCACGACTTGCGGACGGGGTTGCACCAGCAGGTGCAAAGCTCGGTGGAAAAGGGCGCGAAGATTGCGTTGGGTGGGCAGCTGCCCCAAGGCCCCGGCAGCTTCTACCCGCCCACGGTGCTGCTCGACGTGCCCACGGCGGGACTGCCGGCCGCCGATGAAGAGCTCTTTGGTCCCGTGGCCTCCGTGATCCGCGTGCGGGACGAGGCCGAGGCGATCGCGGTCGCCAATCGCACTCGCTTTGGGCTGGGGGCGGCCGTCTTTACCCAAGATCTGGAGCGTGGGCGCCGCATCGCGACGCACGAGATCGAGTCTGGCGCGTGTTTTGTGAATGACTTTGTGCGGTCCGACCCGCGCCTGCCCTTTGGCGGCGTCAAAGCATCGGGGCACGGTCGTGAACTGGGCCTGGCCGGTATCCGCGAGTTGGTGAACGTCAAGACGGTCTGCGTGCGCTGATCACCAGCCGAGTTGGCGCGCCGCGAGATCCTTCATGATCTCGGAGGCGCCTCCGCCGATGGCTACCACCTTGGTCTCTCGGAAGATGCGCTCGCACTTGGCGCCTTGCATGTATCCAGCGCCGCCGAGGATCTGCACAGCTTCGCTAGCGCAATGCTCCATGCAGCCCACGGCCTTGTTCTTGAGCATGCAGATCTCGGCAACAGGCTGCTCGCCTGCGGCCATCTTCACCGCGACGCTGTGCAAGAAGGCCTGCGTGCATAGCAGGTCGGATTGCATGTCGACCAGCTTGTGCCGAATCGCCTGCCGCTGAATGAGCGGCCGGCCGAAGGTGTAGCGGTCCTTTGCCCAGGCGAGGGCCTCTTCGAAGGCTACCTTGGCGAAGGCCCAGGCGTTGGCGGCCAGCGCCAGGCGCTCGTTGTTGAAGTTGAGCATGATGCCGATGAAACCTTGGTCCTGTTCGCCAATGAGGTTCTCAGCGGGAACGCGACACTCGTCGAAGTACAGGGTGGCGGTATCCGAGCACCACCAGCCCATCTTCTGTAGCGGCGTGCGGGACAGGCCCGGCGCGTCGCCCGGAACTGCGATGAGTGAGATGCCCTGCATGCCTTCTTCCCCCGTGCGCACCGCGCAAGTGATCCAGTCGGCGCGCATGCCGGAGGTGATGAAGGTCTTGCTGCCGTTGATGACGTAGTGCTCGCCCTGTCGACGGGCCGTCGTCTGCAGCCGGGCGACGTCGGAGCCCCCGGAGGGTTCGCTGATGGCCAGCGCGCAGACCGCCTCGCCCTGAATCACAGAGGGCATGATCCTCTGCTTCAGCGCGGCGCTACCGAGGTTGGCTACGGGCGGCAGACCGATCGAGTGACTCATCAGGCCCGCGGAGAGGCCGCCAGAGCCGGCTCGAGCCAGCTCCTCACACACGATGATTGTATAGAACGGGTCGGTGGGTACGCCGCCGTAGGCCTCGTCAAACCCCAGCCCCATGAGGCCGAGCTCTGCGGCGGAGCGGTACAGGGCGCGCGGGAAGGCTCGCTCGGCCTCCCAGGTCTCGATGTTGGGCATGATCTCCCGCTGCACCCAGCTGCGAAGGCTGCGTCGAAAGGCCTCGTGCTCGTCGCTGTACTTGTGCTCCGCCACCGCCCCAATCTGTACGCCAACGCACCGTTTGGGACCACTTTCAGTCCGTGGTGGCCGCAGCAGTTTTTTTCCTCTCCGGCGGCCGCGGGAGTATGTATGGCAGGGGCAGGGCCCTCAGAATGTACATCGTCATCATCGGATTGGGCGAGGTCGGGCGCCACCTGATCCACGTCTTGGAACAGGATGGGCACGACATCGTGGCCGTGGACCGCAGCGCGGAGGCGGTGCGCTACATCGAAGAGCACCACGACGTCATGACGTTGACCGGCTATGGCGCGAGCGAGTCGGTGCTGGAGAGCGCCGGCATCCAGCGCGCCGACCTGCTGGTGGCGGTTACAGATCACGACGAGGTCAACCTCATCGCGGCCCTCGCGGCGCGGCAGGCGGGCGCCAAGAAGGCCATCGCGCGCACCGGCGGCACTGAGTGGGCGAAGAACCGCCAAGGCGTGCGCTACGGCCTGCTCGGGGTCGATGTCGCCATCAACCCCAGCGTGCTGGTGGCCCAAGAGCTGGTGAAGATCGCCCGGTCTCATGGCGCGGTCGAGGTCATCGATCTCGCCCAAGACCGCATTGAGCTGGTGCAGATTGAGTTGACGAATGATGCGCGCTTTCTGCACCGGCCCATCTCCAGCGTGCCTCTGCCCCGGGACACCCTGATCGCGGCCATCGTGCGCGACGGGGACTTGTTTGTGCCCGGCGGGGCCGATGCGCTGCAGCCCGGCGATCGTGTCTACCTGCTCGGTCGTCCCTCTGACATCCCCGACGCCGAGGACCTATTCACCTCCAACCGGGAAGCCCGCCGCGCCTGTATCGTGGGCGGCGGTGTCACCGGAGAGATGGTCGCGCGCTCCCTCGCTGAGGAGGGCGCCGACGTGCTGATCATTGAGTCGGACCGCGAGCGTGCGGAGGAACTCTCGGCGACCTTGGATGGTGTCACCGTGCTGCACGGCGATGGCACCGATACTCGTCTGCTTCATGAGGAAGAGGTCGGCACCTATGACCTATTCGCGGCGGTCACCTACGATGACGAGCTCAATCTCATGGCGGCCTTGCTGGCCCAGCGCCTAGGCGCAGGCCGGACTGCGGCAATGGTGCATCGCCCCGATTACATGCCCATCTACCGGCAGCTGGGCATCGACATCGTGGTCTCTCCGCGCTCCGTGGCCTCGGACCATATTCTTCGCTACTGCCGCCGAGCGGAACTCAAGAGCCTCACGGTACTGCAGAACGGCCAAGCCGAGGTTCTTGAGATCCTCGCGCGCAAAGGCAGCCGGGTGATCGACAGCCCGCTGAGTGACCTGAGCCTTCCGCGGGGCACACTCATCGGCGCGATCGTGCACGAGGACTCAGTGTTGGTGCCTCGTGGAGATAGTGTGATTCAGGCCGGCGATACCGTGATCGTACTGGCCACCACCGCGGCGCGCGCTACGGTCGAACGCCTGTTCCGCCCGGGTCTGTTGTGAGGAGTAAGTGGCGTGACTATCGAGGGGTCTTTCGGCCCGTCGGTGCAGTGGTCATGGGGCTAGGGGCTGCGATTGCCCTCACCGCGTTCGCCGGAGCGCTCTTCAACGCCTTCGACCCCCCCGAGGACCCGCTGCAGGCGGGCGGGGAGGGCGCCCTGGTGGCTGCCGCCTGCGCGACCCTCTTGACCGGCGCCGTGCTCTTTTGGTGGGGCAAAAAGCACGCGCAAGAGACATTGACACGCCGAGAGGCCGTGCTCTCCGTGGCCCTTATTTGGCTCTTCGCAGGGACATTCGGGGCGATGCCCTTCGTCATTGGGGCCGGGATGAGTATGACGGACGCGCTCTTTGAAGCGGTCAGCGGACTCACAACGACCGGCGCTACCGTGATCACTGAGATTGAGGCCTTGTCACGCCCCCTGCTGCTTTGGCGCTCCATCATCCAGTGGTTGGGCGGCATGGGTATCGTTGTGCTCTTTGTGGCTGTCTTTCCGAATATCGGTGCGGGCGGAAAGGTCATGTTTGGTAAAGAGGTGCCCGGGACCTCGGCTGAAGGTCTGAGGCCGCGCATTGCTGAGACCTCACGGCTGCTCTGGCAGCTCTACGCGGGCTTCACTCTCTTAGAGGTGGGCGCGCTCTACTTGCTGGATATGTCGCTCTTCGAGAGTGTCTGCCACGCGCTCACCACCATGAGCACGGGGGGCTTTTCGACCCGCGACGCGTCCGTGGGGGCCTTCAATAGTCCCGCTATCGAATATGTGATCGCGGGCTTCATGCTCGTGGGCAGCGTGAATTACGGTCTGTACTATGCGGCGCTCAAGGGGCGCTCGCTGCGCGTCTTTCCCCGGTCAGTCGAGTTCAAGGCCTATGTTGTGATCGTCGGGGTCAGCGTGCTGGTACTCACCTTTGGGCTGCTTGAGGTGCACAACGGCAGTATCGCGGAGGCCTTTCGAAACTCCCTGTTCATGGTCGCGACCACGGTCTCTTCCACCGGCTACGGGACCGATGACTACACTGCCTACCCACCCTCCATGTTGATGGTCATAGTGGTCATCATGTTCGTCGGGGGCTGCGCCGGCTCTACGGCCGGTGGTATCAAGATCGAGCGCATCGTCCTGATGGCCAAGATCTCCTGGACGGAAGTCCGGCGCTCCTTTCGGCCCAGCCTCGTTCACGTCGTTCGCATGGGCCGCACCCTGGTTCCCAGGTCTGCGCTGACCGACGTCGCGGTCTTCTTCATGATCTACATGCTCTGTCTGGGCACCGGCAGCGCGTTGGTGGCGACCTTAGACGGCGTCGCCCTACCGACCGCCTTTGGTGCGGTGCTCACTAGCTTGTCCAATATGGGGCCGGCGCCTTTCCACGTTGGGGCGGACAACTTCGCGAGCTACAGCAACGCCAGCAAGTTGTTCTGTACCTTCGCGATGCTCTTGGGGCGTCTTGAGTTCTATGCCCTGCTCGCGCTCTTCGTTCCGGACTTCTGGAGACGCTGATGCCAGAGCGCCTCAAGGATAATCCGAGGGCTCGGTCTGACCGCACTCAGCGGGCGATGCAGAGCCCGCAGGTCTGGGGGCCTCCCGTGCAGGCCAAGACGCAGGCACTGGAGAAGTACCTGCGTGAATCCCAGGAGGAGCTCGTCGCGCTGGTCTGGGACGTATGCCGGGGCCCCCTGGCCCGGCTGGTCCAGGACGGAATTAGTTATCTCAATGAGCTACGTCGTGAGTTCCTGAGGGTGCATCGGCGCCTCGTGGTGGGGCTTCGAACTCATGAGGCCGAGAGTGTGCTCGATCTGCTGCGCATTGAGCTTGCAGACCTCAATGAGCGGCTGCGCGCGGTGGTTCTAGGGCGCGCCTCCCGCATGTCCCAGCCGGGCTGGCAACCCAGCACATTGGTGCACGCCTTGGAGCGCACGGTGGAGATCCTGCCCCGCCGTATTGAGGCGGAGTTTGAGGACCGCACCTTCGCCAGGAATGCGCAGGACCCCCTGGGCCGCGCCATCGCCCGCGCCGGGGCACGTCTGTCGGTCCAGACCCGCCGGGTGCTGGGCGGGCAGCCGATGCGGCTCATCGAGTTGCAGCAGCTGGCGCACTATCACTTGGTGGCCGTCGACCGCGATCGCCTCGAGGGCCTCGCGGCGCTCTTTGTTCAGGCCGATGCGCAGCTCGTGGCGCACTCCCGAATTATCCTCGATGGCATCGCGAGGGGATTTGAGACGGTGCGCGAGCACGCCGACCGGCCCGATATCTCGGATGTGCTGGCCACCTTTCGCCAGCAGGTCGAAGAGGAGTTCCAGCTCGCCGAGGTGGAGCTGCATCGCCTGGCAGATGAAGGCGGCTTGCGCACCGCGAAGCTCTTGGGTGAGGCGATGCGAGGGTTTAAGCAGGACCTTCCCATCATCGGCAGCTTCGAGCTGTCCAATCGACGGCGACGCCCAGACCGGGGTCTGAGCACCCAGACCCTAGCCCTTGAGGACCTTGAGGCCCGCGTGCAGCGGGTGCGTCACAGTATCTCCTCCAGCTATGTGATGCTCGGCCTGCACCTCGAGTATGCCTCCTATCGCGCTCGGGTTCGGGTCGTTCTGGGGCGGCAGCTCTCAGAGCTCAAAAAAGATGTGCGCGGCCGCTCGCATACTCAGATTGAGCGGGTTATCGCGAGTGTGCAAGATGCCTTGCGTCGAATGAGCCCCGAGGCTGACCCCGAGGCAGAACAAGACGAACAGGCGCCGACCAAGACTGCGGATGACTTGCGAGTCTGTCTGGAGCCTTTGGAGCGGGTGCTCTCCGCTGCCTTGCTCAACGCCAATCAA
>Ga0193954_1001390_pt1 | contig 12302 bp, 13 predicted proteins | sample BB_5_MG_FD_140340 | JGI IMG/M metagenome (GOLD analysis project Ga0193954, IMG submission 140340) | Microbial mat bacterial communities from the Broadkill River, Lewes, Delaware, United States - BB_5_MG | ecosystem: Environmental > Aquatic > Freshwater > River > Microbial mats | place: USA...
ACGGTACCGAACAGGCGCTGCAGCTTCTCTTGCACCGCGTTGCCGTCGTCGTCGAACTGGGGCGGCGCAACCTTGGCAGACATCACAACCGAGAGTCCCTCGATGCGGGCCTTGCCCTTCTCGGCCTCAACCGTCGCGAGCGCGCGACGGTGGGAAGCCAAGCGCTGCTGGTGCTCCAGCTCCTTGACGGACCGTACGGAGGCGAAGATCGCCTTGCCGTGGGGGATGAGGTAGTTGCGACCATAACCGTCCTTTACGGACACCAGGTCACCGACGACGCCCAGGTTCGGGACGTCCTCCTTCAAAATGATTCGCATCATGGTGGAGTACTCCTACTGGTCTCGGGCTTCGGCTCGGCCACCAGGCTGAGCCTCCTCGGCCTCGCGTGCCTTGCGGTCCGCCTCAGCCTTTTCCTTGGCCGCAGCGCGGTCACGGACCGCCTTGTCGACCTCGGCTTGTTTCGCTGCCACGTCGGCAACAGGGCCATGCAACTCGGTCATAAACCGGTGCACGTGCTCGATGTTGCGCATGATGCGCTCGAGCTCCTGAACAGCCTCGGGCTGACCTGCGTAGTGCAAGATCATGTAGTTGCCACGATTCTGCTTGCGCGACTCGTAGGCCATCTTCTTCTTGCCCCAGGTGTCCTCCCGCAGGAGGGACGCGCCCTTGCTTTCCAAAACGCCCTTCAGACGGTCGTTGATCTCTTTGACCTGTTCGTCCGTCTGCTCGGGGTTGATGACGTAGATCGTCTCGTACTCTCGGAGCTTGCCCAATGTGGTGCTCATGACTCGCCTTCCGTCCTCGACTCTTCTTTCGCCGCGGGCTCTACAGCCCCGCCGTCGATCTTTTTCTTTCGCTTTGCCGCTTTCGCCCGCTCTTTGTCGGGGTCGCGGTTGAATCGGCCCATAGCCTTGCCGACTCCATCCTTGAAAATCGCTTCCACCGCATCAGCGGCGTCGTTCACGACACGGTCAACCTCAGTCCACTCATCACGATTGAACTTCGATAAGACATAGTCCGCGCTATCCCATTGGGGCGGTGGTCGACCGATCCCAATACGTATGCGCACGAACCCATCGTCGGGCAGGTGCTTCTTCAAGCTCCTAAGGCCATTGTGGCCTCCGTGTCCCCCGCCCTTTTTCATCTTCAGCTTGCCCAGCGGCAGGTCGAGCTCATCATGGAGCACGATCACCTGCTGCGTGGCCAGCTTGAAGAAGCCCAGGGCCGGACCTACTGACTCGCCGGAGAGGTTCATGAACGTCTCCGGCTTCATCAGCAAACAGTCCTCGCCCTGAAGGCGGGCGCGCCCGACGCGCGCCTTGAACTTCTTGTCAGAGACCCGGGCGCTGGCACGCTCTGCGAGCGCTTCAACGACCATGAACCCCACATTGTGTCGTGTCTGTTCGTACTCACGCCCAGGATTACCGAGCCCGACGACCAAGAACACAACAAGTCCTCAACGGATGGGGGTCCAAGAGGAGGCCGATTAGGCCTCTTCTGCCTCTTCGGCTGTCTCTTCCGTGGCCGTACGTGGCGCCTTGATGGTCGCCACCGGCTGGTGCGGATCCGAGGCGACGCTGACGCCCTCGGGCAGCTTCAGATCAGCCATGCGGATCGACTCGCCGATCTGCATCTTGGTGATCGTCAGCTCGACGGAGGCGGGGATAGCAAGGGCGCTGCAGTCGAGCTTAATGCTCTTCTTCTGGCTCTCAAGCTTGCCGCCCTTGACCACACCTTCGGGGCGGCCGTGGTATACCATGGGCACGTCGACGACGATGCGGTCGCCCTCACGGACCTCCAGCAGGTCCACGTGCACCAGGTTTCGCTCCAAGGGGTCCACCTGGATTTCCTTGGTCAGGGCCAGCACCTTGCGGTCCAGGCCTCCAAGCTCCAGCAGCGTATTGCGACGCTTACCCGACCCTCGCAGGTGCTTTTCGAAGACCTTGGGATCAATAGCGATCGCCGTAGGCTCTTCTTTGTGACCGTAGAGAACGCCTGGCAACTTGCCTGCGGCGCGCAGCTTGCGCGCAGCGGCTTTGCCGCGACCTTCTCGCTTCTCGACTTCGATAACGTGCGTATCCATCGGATTTGTCCCTGACGAACTTCGACTCGGTTTCGCGCTCAGCACCCAAAATGCCGAGACACCTCGACCCACGAGACCGAGCCTCGCGGTGCGAGGGAGAGCCGTCCTCAGTGGGTTCGGACCTTGCAGGACTCGCGTCGACGGCGAGCCTTGGTCGGACCGAGTGCGCGCGAGTAGCACGCGCCATCGGACCCGTCAACGCTTCTATTGCGTGCTCAGCCGAACCCGGTGAAAGCCCAGCTCAAGCTGAGCGAAGAGTTGTGCAACCAGTGTGGGGCCAGCCCCATCCGCGCATTCTGGATCCGCCGGACCCAGCTCTACGCGCAGCAAAGCGACCTCTCCCGCCCGCATGGGCACGGTGCCCACCAAGGTGGTGCTGGCGCTCATGTCGAGCCGCCCCGCGAGCGGGGCCCCAAAGATGCCGACATCCTGGGTTAAGAATGGGGTGGGCTCCTGGTTCTTTCGAATACCCACCGTGACCGAGCACCAACCGCCGCCGTCGCGCTTGGCCACCTTGCCCGTCCAGTGGGCGCGAACGAGCAAATCTCCGTCCAGGGGGGCCACCACCGGGATCTGGAGAAGCTCCTGAGTAAGGGCCACGTCCGCGTACTGAATGATCCCGCCCACCCGGTTGCTTAGCAGGTAGGGCGTGCCGCCTTCGAGGCCGTCGAGGCCCGGCTCACCCATGGGCCCCGTCGCCCCGGTGGGCCCCGCGGGCCCGCTCACGCCGGGCTGACCGGCTGGCCCCTCAGGTCCAGGGTTGCCGGTCTCCCCTTTGTCGCCCGCGCAGGCCACAAGGAGCCCACAGACAGCCAACGCCAGCGGGCGGCGCAGCATCATACAAAGAGACTCGAGACCGAGTCGCCGTGGTGGATGCGGCGGATCGCTTCAGCGATGAGCGGCGCGATCGACACGGTCTCGATCTTCGAGCTCTTGAGGCCCTGCTCGCTCAAGGGGATGCTGTTGGTGATCATGACCCGGTCTATGGGGCTCGCCTCGATGCGCTCGAGGGCTGGCCCGGAGAAGACCGCGTGGGTCGTGTACGCGAAGACCTTCTTCGCACCGCGCTCTTTGAGCGCCCGCGCGCCGGCCACCAGCGTTCCGCCTGTATCGATCATGTCATCCAGCAGGATGACATCCCGACCCTCGACGTCACCGAGCACGTGCATCACCTTCGCCTCGTTTGGCTGAGGGCGACGCTTGTCGATCATACCAATGCCACAGTTCAGACGCTTGCCGTAGGCCCGGGCCCGCTCCACACCGCCGGCGTCGGGACTGACGATGACCGCCTCTTTGCCGAAGTTCTGGCGCATGTGGTCCAGCAACACGGGCATCGCGTAGAGATGATCGAAGGGCACGTTGAAGAAGCCCTGGATCTGACCGGCATGCATGTCGATGGACAGCACGCGGGTCGCACCCGCCGTGGCGATCAGATCCGCGACCAGCTTCGCGGTGATCGGGGTGCGAGGCGCCACCTTACGGTCCTGCCTAGCGTACCCGTAGTATGGGCTCACGGCGGTGATGTGCTGCGCCGAGGCCCGCCGAAGCGCGTCGATCATCACGAGCAACTCCATGAGGTTCTCGTTGGTCGGCGCGCAGGTCGACTGGATGATGTAGACGTCGGAGGAGCGGACGTTCTCGCCGATGGTGACGTTGATTTCGCCATCGGAGAAGCGCCCAACCTGGGCTCGGCCGAGAGGCACATCGAGCTTGCGCACGACCTCATCCGCCAGGACCGGGTTACTATTACCAGAGAAGATTTTTAGGACGTTTCCAACCACCGCGGTTCCTTCAATTCAGACTGCAGGTTGGGAGTTCAATCGAGATTGGGGCGGCAGGATTCGAACCTGCGAATAGCGGCACCAAAAACCACTGCCTTGCCACTTGGCGACGCCCCAATGGCGACAGTTAGAAAAGATTCACAGGGTTGATGTCAACGTGTAGCGTGGCCGCGTTCGAGATTTTGCCGCCGTGATACGTGTCGACCAGACTGGGGTCCTCCCCGATGCCGCCCGCGGCTTTGGGCCTGTCCTGCCCACGCTGCTCATTTTCGTCCTCCTGCTGAGCTTGGCGAGCTGCAAGACGGACTCGGCCTCTCCCGAGGCGGCGGCGGAGCGATTCTTCAATCACGTGCGTATGCGAGACAGTGACGCGGTCTGGGACGCGCTCAGCGAAGGCAGTAAGTCCAAGCTTCGGGATCGGCACCAGGCACTGAGCGCCACCACCGGCGACGACCCCACGGCCATCCTAAGTTCGTTGAAGCTCAACGCCCTAGGTGCTCAGGAAAAGCCGGTCGTCGTATCGCCCCTAGGGGATCGAGTCATCGTGAGGCTGAGCGGTCCGCGCGGCAGCACGGATCTTCATCTCGTCCGCCAGGGCCCGACCTGGAAGGTGGACCTTTGGCGCTCTCTGTCACTCGGCGACCAAGATCCCCAGGGTCAGTAGGCTGTAGATTTGCGCCCGCACCCCGCGCTCATCGAGCTGCGGGTACAAAAGCTCCACCAGCTCGGTGACATCTAGGTCCCCGGTGGTCTTCAGCAGCAGCAGCGCTTCGGGATCCTTCAGCGGAAGCTGGTACAACTCAAAGGGTGGGTTCGGTGACGGTCGGGGCCGCAACCTAGCCGGCAACAGCCGGCGCAGCCGCTCAAGCTCAAAGAGATCGCGAACCCCCGTGAGCACCAGCCCGGCCGTATCCTCGCTCAGCTCGATGGTATTGAGCTGCGTGCGCACCTTGAAGCCGATGACATAGCGGCCGGACTCCCACGTGAAGAGGCTGCGTATGATGGAACGCGTCTGCTCGGCCAGCATCTCCGCCCTAGCCTGCTCGTCGATGTAGCCCAGCTGCACCAACACATCCCCCGTGAGTCGCTCGGTACCGCGGGCCATTTTCACAGCCTCATTGATCTGCTCCGGACTGAGCCGCGCCGCCTGGCGAACGATCGCACCCAGCCGCTCCGCGTCTTGATTGGAGACCGCGTACGATGGCGCGCCGCCTTCGAAGTAGACGATCTTGCGGACCTGACCGCGCTCAAAGACGATCTCACCCGTCTCCTGAGCGACGTAGAAGGCGTTGAGCAGGCGGGGCATGGTCGTCGTATTCAACGTGCCCGTACGCAGGCTGGTGCGCAGCCCGGCAGCCACCTCCGCGGGTGAGGCCGAGTGCTCCCGCCCAAAGCCCGTGCTCATCCCGTCAAAGGGGGTGCCGGGTTCCGGTCGCCCGCCCCGCGGCGAGGTATCTGCAATCTCAGTTGCGCTATCCCAACGCGGACCACTCTCCTCAACCACATCGATGTCGATGTCCAGATCATCGGAGTCCGGCATAAGGGATCCGGTCTGATCCACCGGCGCGAGGATGTTGATGTCAAAGTCGCCGGTCACCCGACCGACCTGTTGATGGGCGCGGCGGTCCTTGATGTCCTGGCCCACCAGCCGGGCGAGCTGCTCCACCAACAGACGGGTATCGAAGGGCTTTTCGAAGTAGCCCTCGATGTGCACGATGCTCTCGACGCGCTCTTGCTGTTCGCTGCCACGAAACACCCCGCTCATCACAAAGATCGGGGGCGGTGGCCCTTGGCGCGCGATGAGCTCCAACAGCTTGTGACCGGTCATGTCCGGCAGCAGCAGATCAACCACGACAGCCGCCGGAGCGGCCTCGTTCAGCAGACGAAAGCCATCACTGGCGACGTGGGCCACGAGCGGGCGAAGCCCCTGCTCAGACACCAGGGTGCCAAGCAGGCCCGCAAACTCGACGTTATCGTCGATGATCAGAATGCTAGGAGCGTCGTCAGGGACCACGGGCAACCCTCAGCAGGCTACACCGGGGGGCGTGCGGGGGCTAGGTGAGTCAGCCCTGCTGCCGAGCGACTTCTAGGTAGCGCATCTGCAGGTCGTAGATGAGCGAGTCGAGCAGCTTCTGCTCCGCCTCATCGAGGTTGCCGCCCGTCTTGTCTTTGAGCATGCGCAAGATGTCGATGTGCTGCGCGGCTTGAAGCAGGTTGGCCTTCGCCGGCACCAGCTCGCCATCCGTGTCGATCATCGCCATCGCGTTCATGCCGATGGACATCGCAAACTCGGAGAAGCTGATGGGGGCTTCGGGCACACGACGGGCGGCCGGCGTGGCCTGCGCCTCGTCGGCCCCACCCTCTTCAGGCGTGCGCGGATCGTCCGAGCTCATAGCTCAGGACGAGCTCCCGTCAGAGCCCTCGTTGGTCTCGGGCGCCGGGGCGGCAGGTTCAGGGGTCGGGGCGGCGGCGGGCACAGGGGCCGCAGCAGCCGGGGTCGGGGCGGCGACGGGAGCCGGAGCCACGACCGGAGCCGGCGTGGGCGCGACGGGCGTGGGAGCCACGACCGGTGCCGGCGTAGCCACCACGGGCGCGGCGACCGGGGTGCTGTGCAGCGGGTAGCTGGACGGCGCCTGGGGCACAGAGGCCATGGCGGACGGCGCAACGGACGCGGGTGCGACCGTGGCCGGAGGAGCGTTGTGCAGCGGCGGCACGTAGGCGGTGGCCACCGCGGGCGGAGGCGGCGGCTCGACGGGCGCGGGCGGGATCTCGACCTGCTCGGCGGCGGCCTGCTCGGCCTGGCGCTGGGCCTCTTCACGCTGGAACTGAGCGCCGTAGTCGACGAAGTCCGCTTCCTCTTCGAGGTCGGGCAAGGCGGCGAGGTGCGCTTCGTACTGCTCGCGGGTGATAAGTCCCTTGTTCAGGTAGCGCTGGACAGTGCGCACGTCGACATTGCTCAAATCGGCCATCGTAGATGGGGGTACGCACGCCGCCGCACGGTGTCAAGACTCTGGCTTGACCGTCGCGCACTCCGATGGGAATGACGCAGCCGAAAGAGGGGTTGTGCGGTGTGCTCAACGCCTAGAGGGAGGACTGAAGAGGTGTCTACGGAGGCGACAAGCCCAACGATGGCCCCGGATATCCGGGCCATGATGGATGTAATCAGGGACGAATCCAGCTTCGTCGATCTGCTGCATAATGAGATGGGGAAGGTCATCGTCGGTCAGCGACGCATGGTCGACCGGATCCTCATTGGCCTGCTCACCGGAGGTCACATCCTGCTTGAGGGTGTGCCGGGGCTCGCCAAGACTCTGTCCGTCAGCACGATGGCCAAGGCGGTGCACGCGGAGTTCTCGCGCATCCAGTTCACGCCGGATCTGCTTCCCGCGGACGTCATCGGCACCCTGATCTTCAGCCCCAAGACGCAAGAGTTCACGCCCAAGCTGGGCCCGATCTTCGCCAACCTGATCCTCGCCGATGAGATCAACCGCGCCCCGGCCAAAGTGCAATCCGCCCTGCTCGAGGCGATGCAGGAGCGTCAGGTCACCATCGGCGATACCACCTACCCGCTGCCGAAGCCCTTCTTGGTGCTGGCCACCCAAAATCCCGTGGAGCAGGAGGGCACCTACCCCCTGCCTGAGGCCCAGACCGACCGCTTCATGCTGCACGTGAAGGTGGACTACCCGACCCGTGAGGATGAGCGGATCATCCTCGACCGGATGAGCTCGGGCGCACCGGCTCAGGTCTCGCCCGTCGTTGACGTGGGCCGCATCGAGCGTGCCCGCAAGGTGGTGGCCAACATCCACGCCGACGACAAGGTGAAGGACTACATCATCAACTTGGTGTGGGCCACGCGCGATCCCAAGGCCGCCGGCCTTAAGGACCTCGGCAATCTGATCGAGATGGGAGCGTCGCCGCGCGCCTCATTGTCCCTCGCCGCCGCCGCCCGCGCGCATGCCTTCTTGCGCCGTCGCCCCGCCGTCTTTCCCGATGACGTCAAGGCGATCGGCGCCGACGTGCTGCGCCACCGCATCATGCTCACCTATGAGGCGGAGGCCGAGAACGTGAAGGTCGAAGACGTCGTGCAGCGTGTCTTCGATGCGGTCCCCATCCCCTGAAGAGGCGTTCATGGACGAACGAAAAGGGGACACGGGCGCAGACCATCGGGACATCCTGCGCACGGTCCGACGCATCGAAATCGCGACCCGACGCGCCGTCAATGCAGAGCTGGCTGGCCGCTACCACAGCGTCTTTAAGGGCCAAGGCATGGCCTTTTCAGATGTGCGTGCCTACTCGCCGGGCGATGACATTCGCAACATCGACTGGAACGTCTCCGCCCGCCACCAAGAGAGCGGCCTCTTCGTCAAGCAGTTCACCGAGGAGCGAGAGCTCACGGTCACTCTGCTCGTGGACCTGTCTCGTTCGGGTGAGTTCGGCACCAAGGGCGCCAGCAAGCGGCAGCTGCTCGCCCAGCTGGGGGCGCTGATCGCGTTCTCGGCCATCAAAAATAACGACCGCGTCAGCCTCATACTGTTCACAGACCGGGTCGAGCTGTATCTGCCCCCGCGCAAGGGAAAGATGCACGTCATGCGCGTCATCCGGGAGATCGTGGAGGCCGAGCCTGAGGGCAAGGGAACCTGCATCGCGGAGGCCCTGGCCTACCTCTCCCGGGTGCAAAAGCGCCGCTCCGTGTGCTTTTTGCTGTCCGATTTCCTCGATGATGGCTTTGAGCCGCCCTTGAAGGTGGCCCTGGCCCGCCACGACCTGGTCGCGATGCGGGTCACGGACCCAGCCGAGATGGTCTTGCCTGACCTGGGGCTGGTGCAGCTGGTGGACTCCGAGACCGGACAGACCCAGCTCGTCGATACGGCCAGCCCCGCGGTCCGAAAACACTTCGCGGCGCGGCGTCAAAGCCAGAGCCTGGCCGCCAAGAAGAGGCTTCAGCAGCTCGGCTGTGACCTCGTCGATCTTCAGACCGATGGTGACTTCGTCGCACCCCTGGTGCGCTTCTTCCAGGCTCGCTCGGCGCGCCTGAGGTCCGGCCGATGAATACCGCGCTGGTGCAACTCTTCTTGCTTTCGACGCTGGCGCCCGCGCAGGCCCCCGCGCAGTGGATCACAGTGCAGGCGCACCTGCAGACAACCAGCGATGCCAGCGCGGCGCTGACCGTCGGGCAGCCCTTTGAATTGGTCATCGAGGCCGAGCACAGCCCCGGCAGCATCGCCTTGTTGCCTCAGGACCTGGGCCTGCCCGAGGCCCTCGCAGAGCGCACCTCTGCTCGGGTGCACCGTCGCACTCCCGGCAAACAGGCCGACCGCGACGTCTATGTTCTGCAGCTGCTCGCCTTCGAGACCGGAGAGCACCAGATCCCCGCCCTGCCCCTCGCGATGGGCTCGACCACCGCCTCCTCTCCCGCCCTCACGGTCACGGTGGGCAGCGTGCTCAGCACGGATGAGCAGATGGTGGCCAGCTCCACCCGGCCCGAGGCCCTCGAGGAACTCGAAAAGTTTGCCGCGGGCACGGCCCCCCTCGAGAAGGTCTTGGTGCCCGACTACCGGGTCTTCTGGGTGCTGCTCGTGGTCGCGGCCATCATCATCGTAGCCCTGTGGCTGCTCAGGCTGTCCGGCAGAAGGAAGGCGCAGCCCGAAGCCCTTGAGCCACCGCCGCCGCCTCGGCCGGCGCACGAAGTCGCGCTGGAGGCGATCGACCGACTGAAAGCCGAAGACCCCCTGGCGTCGGGCGCGTTCAAAACCCACTACACCGCGCTGTCCACCATCTTGCGAGAGTACGTGGGCGCGCGATTCGGTTTTGACTCTCTGGAGCTGACCTATGACGAACTGAGCGAGGCCCTGCGTCAGCACTCCGCTCCGGGGCTCAAACACGATGAGGTGGAAGAGCTTCTCTTCACCGCCGATCAGGTCAAGTTCGCCAAGTTTGTTCCGCTCGCTGAGGATGGCTATGAGGCGCTGCGTATCACCGAGCGCATTGTTCGGCAGACCAAGGCTACAGCAACGCCTGAGGAGGCGCCGTCCCAATGACGAAAGGCCAGTTGCAGCTCTCTGAGCCCTGGTTCCTCTTGGGCTTTGTCGCCGTGGCCGCCGTAGCCGCCGTGTTGGTCTGGCGTCACAAGAAGAAGAAGGACCCGGTCCTGCGCTACTCCAGCGCACAGTTGGTCCAGGGCCTGCCCACCACCATTTGGGCCCGCCTTTGGTGGCTGCCCGATGCGCTGCGCCTGCTCGCGCTCAGCCTCTTTGTGGTCGCCCTCGCCCGGCCCCAGATCATGGGAGAGCCGGACCGCGACGAAGCAGAAGGCATCGACATCGTGCTCGCTATTGATACCTCGGGCTCCATGCGGGCTGCGGATTTTCAGCCCAAGGACCGGATGACGGTGGCGCTTTCGTCTATTGAGGCCTTCGTCAAGCAGCGCACTCGAGACCGCATCGGCTTGGTCGTCTTTGCAGGCGAGGCTGCATCATGGGTGCCGCTGACGCTGGACTACTCTCTCATCGCCCAAATGCTGGAAGAGGTGCAGGTGGGCATGCTGCCCGACGGCACCGCCATTGGCTCAGCGCTGGGCACCGCCCTCAACCGGCTGCGCCAAAGCGACGCCAAGAGCCGGGTCGTCGTGCTGCTCACCGACGGTGATAACAACGCCGGCAATATCTCTCCCAAGAAGGCCGCAGACTTCGCCAAGGAGCTCGGGGTGCAGGTCTATACAATCCTGATCGGCAAGCAGGGCCCGGTGCCCTTCCCCGCTGGCAAAGACATCTTTGGGCGGGACGTCTTTCAGGATGTCACGGTGCCCACCAACCCCGCCTTACTTCAAGAGATCGCGGACAAGACTGGCGGCCAGGCCTACGTGGCCACCGATGGCGAAGAGCTCGACGCGCGCTTGTCTGAGGTCTTGGATACGTTGGACCGGACACGCCTCGAAGCCACCGTCTACAGCACACCCAAGGATGAGTGGTTTGCGGGCTTCCTTCTCGCGGGCCTGCTGCTCTTGGCAGCCGAGATGCTGCTCTCCGCGACGCGCCTGAGGAGGTTTCCATGAGGCTCGCCGAACCCTGGGCCCTGATCGCCCTGCTCTTGGTGCCCGCAGCCCTGCTTGCATGGTGGCTGCATGAAAAGCAGCGCCGAACTCGACTCGATGCGGCCGGCGACCGCCGGTTACTAGAGCGCCTGACCGAGATCAGCCGAGACGGTGGAGCCTCGGTGCGCCTGGTGCGAGCCATCATCTTTGCCATGGCCATGGCCCTCGTCGCCGTGGCCCTGGCCAGGCCGCAATTTGGCCTGCGAACTGAGCTTCGTAAGGCCCGGGGCATGGACGTGGTCTTCGCTTTGGACCTGTCGCGCTCCATGCTCGCCCGGGATGTCGTGCCCTCTCGGCTCGAGCGGGCCCGCATCGAGCTGTCGGACGTCATCGACAGGCTAGGCGGAGACCGGGTGGGGCTGGTGGGCTTCACCTCCGTGGCCCTGCCCCTGGCGCCCCTGACCGTAGATCATGCCGCCGTGAAGCTGCAGCTTCGCTCCGCTAACCCTGATGACCTGCCTCGGGGCGGAACCGCTATCGCAGATGCCGTGAAAGCTGGCCTACGCATGCTGGAGTCAGCGCCTGAGTCCGGCGGCGCCAAGGCCATCGTCATCGTCACCGATGGTGAAGAGCATGAGGGCGACCCCAAGGCGGCCGCTCAGGCGGCGGCCGAGGCCGGAGTCGAGGTCCATGTGGTCGGCGTGGGCTCCCGCACCGGCGAGCCCATTCCTCTGCTCGACAAGAACGGGCGAGCCAACGGCTACCTTAAAGACAGCCGCGGCCAGACGGTGGTCTCGCGGCTCAATGAGTCGATGCTTCGCGACATCGCCAGCGCCGGCTCGGGGCTGGTCGCTCTGCCCGGCCCCCAGGGCGGGCTGGACCTGAGCGCGGTGCGCAATCACCTGTCGACCCAGAAGAAGGCTGAGTTATCGGAGCGCGTCGTACGGGTCTATGAGGAGCGCTATCAGTGGTTCTTGGCCCCGGCGCTCTTGCTCCTGCTCATCGCGACCCTCTTGCGCCCCTCTCGGCCGGCCGCGCGCGTGATGACCTTGGGCCTGCTGCTATGCGCGTTGAGCAGCACCGCATCGGCCCAGCCACTGAAGAGTGAAGACCCAGACGCCAAGGAGGGCCGGCAGGCGCTCCTCGAGGGCAGAGGCGAGGACGCCGTCAAAGCCTACGAGCGCGCCCTGGACCGCCTGGGAGAGCGAGGCGACCTGCTCTATGACCTCGGCCTCGCCGAGAGCGCGCGGGGAGAGCTCGACAAGGCCACCGCCCGCTTTCAACAGGCCAAGGGGGCGGCGGAGCAAGCTAACCTGCGTGGCAAGGCGGCCTTCGCGCTCGGCAATACCTACCGTCAGCTCAAAAAGTATGACGAGGCGATGAAGGCCTATCGTGAGGCGCTGATCGA